>ERZ1027038.396-NODE-396-length-18274-cov-5.502772_pt1 | contig 18274 bp, 17 predicted proteins | sample MGYA00519439_ERZ1027038 | MGnify/ENA primary metagenome ERZ1027038 (study PRJEB26926, sample SAMN06164807) | human gut metagenome | biome: ENVO:00009003; feature: ENVO:2100002; material: ENVO:00002003 | host: Homo sapiens | place: USA | collected 2012 ... | reverse complement strand
GGCGGGACATGTTTCGAGGTGTTCCAACATTTCGCGGCGAACCTCTGCGGGGGTATTGTCATCGAACAGCAGTTCGATTCGGTTTTCAAAATCGGTGCATTTCATGGCGGATGATTTTTAGTGGTTGATGAGTTTGCGGAGCTTGCCGATCCCGTAACGGAAACGGGATTTGACGGTCGCCTCGGTGGTGCCGGTGATCTCGGCGATCCGGGCGAAAGTCAGGGAGTCGGAGGTTTTCAGGCGGATCACTTCGGCCTGTTCTTCCGGGAGGGTTGCGAGCAGCCCGGCGATTCGTTCGTATTCTTCGCGGAGTTCCTGATCGCCGGAGTCGTCCGCAAGTGCGGCGGCCCGTTCGGTCGGCAGCGTCGCATTGCGCCGGTGGCGGTGGTAGTCGCAGCAGCGGTTGGCGATCGCCCGCCAGAGGTAGCGCTCCACGTCGTCGATGCGGTCGAGGTTGCAATCCGAGTGGAAGAGCCGCAGCAGGACGTCCTGCACGATGCCGACCTTGGCGGCTTCCTTTTCGATGGCGGCCAGCAGATGCTCGCTGTCCACGCTCTGGATGAGGCTTGCGCGGCCCAGCACCTTCTTGATCTTGTTAGTCTGCAAATGGCCGATGAAGTGACTGGGCTTGCCGCAGTAAGCACCGGCGTCGTAGTTGGCGCAAAGCTCCTGCACATGGTTCTCGCCGAACACATCGATGGCAAGAGCCGCGCTGGCAGCAACGGTGTCTGCGGTGCGGGTCTTGCAGGCCGCGCAGAGCTGCACTTCGGCGGGGTCGCGGCCTGCTTCCCGGGCCGCTGCGGCCATCTTTTCGCGGATGGCCTCCACAGCCTCCCGCATCTCTTCCAGATCCTTTTCTGCCATAGGACTCAGTCCTCCTCGGTATATTTTGCGCGCTCGCCGCCGATGAGCTTCGGGCGGGTGCGGGCGCAGAGAATGTTGGCCTCGCCGATCTTCGAAAGGCTCAGCCGCACCGGCACAGCCACCCGGCGCAGATGCATTCCGATGAGGGTGCCTCCGATGTCGATGCCTGCGTGGGCGCGGATCTCCTCCACCGCGATGGGGTCTTTGAACTGCTTCCAGCAGGTGGTGGCCCAGCTGCCGCCCGCATGAGGACGCGGCACGACGCAGACTTCCTCCCAGCCGTATTTCTCAGCGGCTTCCCGCTCAATAATGATGGCCCGGTTGAGGTGCTCACAGCACTGTGCGGCCAGCCAGATGCCGTTTTCGGCCAGCACCGGTGCGACGCCGGCGTAGACAGCCTGTGCAGCCTCAAGGCTCGAGTCCTTGCCGATGTGGCCGCCGACGATTTCGCTGGACGAGCAGCCCACCACAAAGACGTCGCCCTTTTTCAGCTTTGCCTGGGCCAGCAGCTCCGTCACAGCCTGCCGCGCTTCGGTCTCGATCTGCTTTTTGAACTCTTCCGTCATAAAAAACACCTCGTTTTATACTCTTGCAGACAGCAGGCTGGCAGAGCCTGCCACGCCGAAATACACTTTGCTTCCCGCCGGGCACACCGCCGTGCAGCCGTCCAGCTCTCTGCCTGAGAATGTCTGCTTCCAGCTTCCGTCGGCGGTGTCCACAGCCTCGGCGCAGGGGGCGTCCGCAGGCAGCTTGAACAGCTTCTTCTGGATGTTCTCACCGGCCCGCAGGGCGATGCCCCGCAGAAGGGTGCTGTCCGCGTGCTTTTCCAGCCAGCCGCTGCGGGTCCAGCGGTAGCTGATATAGAGAGTGCCGTCCTCGTCCAGCGCCAATGCGCCGGGGTATCCCGGCAGGCCGGACACAAAGCTCCCGCAGTTTTTGCCGCCGGCCGTCAGCTCCCGGGCGTCGGCGTCTATACTCCAGATGCAGCGGTTCCCGAGATCGGAAACGTACAGCGTTCGGCCATCCTCCGAGAGTGCCAGACCAGCCGCACCGGCCACGCCGCCCAGCACCTGTTCCACCGTCCGGGCCGACGGGTCATACACATAGACACAGCCCGTGCCGGTGTGGGCAATGAGCTCGGTGCGGAGAGCGCTTTCCAGCCCGTTTTTCGCAGCAGCTTCGGTGGACACGGCGAAATAGACCTTTCCGTCCGGGCCGGTCTCCACCGCCGACAGCACACCCAGCGGTGCGCCGTCGATTTGGGTCACCACCTGTTCCACTGAGGTTCCCCAGCTGTCATGCCGGGCGCGGCAGAGCGCCCCGCCGGAGGGCGTCACCACCGTCAGCCACAAGTCTCCGTCGGCGTCGAAGGCAAAGCTGGTCAACTCGCCCTCCACCGACAGGATGGCCGCATAGTGTCCGCCGTCGGTGCGGACAAGGTCGCTCTGACGCTTTTTCATGGCTGCACCGTTGTAGGCAGCAGCATAGACAAGTCCGTCCCGGGTGCGGACGCAGTCCACGCCCAGATAGCCGCCCAGCTTCCAGCTGTCCTTGCTGTCGGCGGAGAGGGCCGTCTGCGCGGCACCGGTGTCCTGCCGCACATCCGGGGCGGTGTAGACTTTCGGCGGCGTGTCGATGGGCCGCAGCAGCAGGCCGTACGCCAGCGCCGCCAGCATCAGCAGGGCAAAGATGTTGCTGGCCACCCGGAAGCGGGTCATCAGGGCTTCCCGCTCGATGGCGGCCTGTGCTTCCAGCTGGGCTTTCCGGCGGGCAGCGGCGGCAGACGTACGCTGGGCGCGGCGGAGCCACCGGTCCACAAAGAGGGCCACGTTCGGCCCCACCGTGATGGATGCAATGAAGAGGAGCAGTACCAGCTCTACGAATCCAATGCGCATGAACAATTTTTCCTTTGTATTTGTCAGATTTCGGGGAAGTCTTTTATCATTGTAGTATAGCACACTTCGGCTTTTCTGCGCAAGATGAGGCCAAACTTGACAGCCCCCGAAGCGGCCCTTTATAATCAGGGCAGACACGAAACGCACCCACTGGGATGTTTTCCCAAAAAATCTACTCAAACTTCACAAAAATTCCTAATTGATAGGGTATGATATACTTAAACGCAGTATACAGTTCCGCCGGGCTGGCTCTGAGCAGCCTCCGGCGCTTGGGAGATAGAAGCTTTTAGGAGGAATGCCTTATGGCAAAAATTCTTATCGTTGACGACGAGCCCCGTATCCGGGAGCTCATCCGGGAGAATTTACAGTATTCGGGCTACACCTGCGAGGAGGCAGGGGACGGCTCCGCCGCCCTGTCGCTGCTCACCGGCGGCGGCTACGATCTGGTCATCCTCGATCTGATGATGCCCTTCATGGACGGCATGACCTGCCTGCGGGAGATGCGCACCCGCCGCATCAACACCCCCGTCATCATCCTGACGGCCCGCGGCGAGGAGTACGACAAGCTGGCCGGCCTCGAGGGCGGCGCTGACGACTATGTGGTCAAACCCTTCTCCCCCCGGGAGCTGGTGGCCCGTGTCAAGGCTGTGCTCAACCGCACCATGCCCCGCACCGAGGCTTCCGACAGCACCATGACCTTCGGGGAGCTGTCCATCGACACGGCCAGCCACACCGTCAAGGTGTCGGGCGAGGAAGTGAGCCTCACGCCCAAGGAGTTCGACCTGCTGGTCTTCCTGGCCTCCAACAAGGGCATCGCCCTCAGCCGCGAGAAGATCCTGCAGAAGGTGTGGAACTACGACTACTTCGGCGAGGACCGCACCGTGGACACCCACGTCAAGATGCTGCGCGGCCATCTGGGCAAGTGCCGCGGCTACATCGCCACTGTCTGGGGCATCGGCTACAAGTTCGACCCCGACGCGGCGCGTTAAGCGGAGGCTCTGCTCTTCATGCGGCAAACGAGCAAAACACGGCGCACCATCGGCATCCGGGGCCAGCTCATGGGCTTTCTGTGCTTCATCTGCCTTTTGCTGGTGGGGCTGTTCTGGTTTCTGAGCACCCAGCTGCTGGAACCCCTCTACACCACCCATATCCAGAAGCAGCTCACCGAGCAGGCTGATGCCATCGTGGCCCGGATGGACGAGGCCATCGGGAAGGGCGAGACCCTCTCCTACTGGGCCTTCGGCAGCCGGCTGTACGTCAACAACACCTTCTTCAACGCGCTGCGGGACGACATCTTCGAGCTGGGCGGGATGAGCAGCTTCTGCATCGACATCTCCGACACCACCCTGCGGCAGATCTTCAAGGTGGATAACCTGTCCTACTGCAACCTTCACCGCACCCGCCCCACCGACACTGCCGATGAACAGACCGCCTACACCACGGCCCGCGCCATGCGGCAGCTCTGCCGGGAGAGCGGCGGCACAGTGGTGCGGAAGATCAACCCGCCCACGCCCTCCGGCTCGGTCCAGCTGATGGTGGGCCGGATGACCTCCGACGGAAATTACACTGTGCTGGTGACTACCAGCCTGATGCACGTGGCCGAGGCCGGCAAGGTGCTCAGCACCGTCCTGCCGCTGGCTGCGGCCCTCATTTTCGCCTTCTCGATGTCGGCGGCATGGCTGTTCAGCGAGTGGTTCACAAAGCCTCTGCGGGCTCTCTCCGGGGCTGCGCGGCAGGTGGCACAGGGCAACTACGCCGTCCATGTGGACTCGGTGCGGAACGACGAGCTGGGCGACCTGGCCCAGGAGTTCAACCACATGGCAAAAGAAGTCCAGCACGCCTCCCAGATGCAGCGCGACCTGCTGGCCAACGTCTCCCACGACCTGCGCACCCCGCTCACCCTCATCAAGGGCTATGCCGAGACGGTGCGCGATCTGACCGGCGACGACAAGAAGCACCGCGACGAGCAGATGAACATCATCGTGGACGAGACCGACCGCCTGACGGCCCTTGTTTCCAGCGTCATGGAGCTGAGCAAGGTCACGAGCGGCGCACTCAAGTGCGAGAAGGTCCACTTCGACATGGGCCAGCTCTGCGACGAGGTGAGCGAGCGTTACGACGCCGTCTGCGCCCAGAACGGCTGGCAGCTCAAGCTGGAGATCCCCGACGAAGAACTTCCCGTCTGTGCCGACCCCGACATGATGCAGCGCGCTCTGCATAACCTTTTGGGCAACGCCATGCACCACATCGGCGAAGACGGCATCTTCGTGCTGCGGGCGCTGCGCTGCCCCGAGGGCGTCCGGGTGGAGGTGGAAGACCACGGCCCCGGCATCTCTGCCGAGGACCTGCCCTATATCTTCGACCGCTACTACCGCTCCCGCTCCGACGCAGGCAAGCAGGGGACCGGCCTCGGCCTCTCCATCACCAAAGCTATTTTCCAGCAGCACGGTTTCCGCTTCGGCGTCCACAGCACTGTGGGCAAAGGCACTGTGTTCTGGTTCATCATGACCGATACCGAAGATGCAGCTGCACAATAAAGCTGCCGACATTTTGTCTTTTCTTCCAAAATCGTATTTCTCTCTTGATGTTTTTTTCTTCGACGCCTATAATCGAGTTGGATTCAATTTATTGCATCATGTAATACAGGAGGAAAGAATATGAAGCCCTGTCCGCATTTTCTGAAAAGATTCGCCGTTCTGGCAGCTGCCTCACTGATTCTGAGCGCGGTCACTTTAAGTGCCAGTGCCGCAGCAGCTCCCGTAAAGTATGAAGAAAAGCGTTCCACTGTTACCACTGTCGATGGCGCACAGAAAAAGGAAGATCTGGCTGTGACCGTCGAATATCAGGTCGGCTCCACCTCTATCCGGGCTTATACTGTAGAAAAGGATGAGGTCATCGGTGTATCAAAGGATATGTGGTCTCTTTATGGTGCCTTTACTTCTGATTGGATCACCGATGGCACCTATACCCTCTCTCAGCCGCTGAACAGTGTGGAACAGATCACTGTAAGCGTTCCTTACGGCGACACAGCCCGCACGAACGAGAGTTATTTTGTATTCCATGTTCCCGAAGGCACCGTCGTCACTACTCCTTCCTGGAGTTATGACATGGACCTTTATAAGGGCAAGACTATTGCAGATGTAAAAGCCGTAGTGGAAGCCGGTCAGGACCCCAATACCCTCATTGACATTGAGGACGATTACGACCCCTTCGGGCCCGATCTTGAATATACCGACACTTCTGCAATCTATCACCTCCGTAAAGGTTACCTCTACCGCGTAAGCGTCAGCTCCGCCGAAGAGTCTTTCCCCGTTCCCGAGAATTTCTATTTCTGTGTAGATTAAACAACGACCAAAAACAGGAGCGGAAAGCCTGCGGCTTTCCGCTCCTGTTTTTTCATGCCGCATTTTCTCTCCGGCAGTACACCACCACCCTCGCTTTTCCGCCGGGGGTGCAGGTGTAGAGCACGAGGGGACAGCCGCCCTCCCGCAGGGCTTCGGGTTCTTCGGGCGAGACCTGCGCAGTCCGCTCCACAGTGTACACTGCCTCAGCGCCGTCCTGTGAAGTGAAACGCACCTCGTCGCCTTCCGAAAGGCTGCTCAGCCGCCCGAAATGGGACTTGTAGTTGTGGGCCGCGATGACAAGGTCTCCGCCCGCCGTACTGCCGCATTGACGGCAGGGCGAGACCTTGAGGTTCGCTTTGCTCCACTCGGTCTGCACCGGCAGCTCCAAGCCCAGAGCGGGGATGGTCAGCACCCCCAGATACTCCCGCTCGATGCTTGACGCCGGGGTTTCCGAAACCGGTCCCGGCTCGGACTCTGCATCTTCCGTGGGCAGGCTTTCCACACTGTCTGCGGGCTGTTCTGCCTCCGACACTGCCGCGATGCTCTGGCTCTGGCGCAGCTGGCTCACCGCCGAAGCGGCCTGAGCGCCTGCCCTTGCATCCTCGAGCCGGTCGTAGACATAGAGACAGACCGCTGCCAGCACCAGAGCACTGCCCAGCATCAGGCAGAGCCGCTCCATCACCAGCCTACGCATCGTGTCTGCGCTTCCGGCTCAGCCAGAGGCCCACCGCCACGAGGGCGATGCCCCCGCCTGCCAGCACCGGCACGGGCCAGAGCAGCTGGCCGGTCTGGATGAGGGTCCCCACCGGTTCCGGCTCCGCAGCCGGGATGACTTCATCCGGCATCTCTGCCGAGGGTGTCGGCGGACGGATGACCGTGATCTCGCCCGGCTGCTCCACCGGCTTCGGGGTCGGCGTCGGCTTATCCGGCACATAAGGCGGCGTCACCGGCGGGGGAAGGGGGTCGGTGCTGCGGTAGCTGTTCTTGAAAAGCAGTTCCGTCTTTGCCCCGTCGTCTCCGTCCCGCCGGACAGACACGTGTCCTTTCAGCTCACCGTCGGTGTCCCACGCCACCATGACTTTCAGGTAAAAGACGGTGTCGTCGTAGTCGGCCCGTTTCCGTCCGCCCGCGTCCTGAGTGACCGTATACTCGTATATGCCGGGCGCGGTGTAGACGATGGCATCAAAAGTCTTCGTCAGGGTCTTGTCGTCGGCAGCGCGGCAGTCCCGGGCCGGAAAATCCAGCTCAGCCTCGTCGTCACAGCCTTCCGGCATCGGCGCGCCGTCCAACGCGGTCAGCCGCACCGTCAGCGTCTCGTCAGCTGCCTCTCCGGTGCAGCGGACGGACGCCTCCAGTTCCAGCTCCGCCCGCTGGTCTGCGGCCAGAGCGGGCAGGGCAGCGCTTACCGCAAGCGCTGCTGCCAGCAGGGCCGCTGCCATTTTCGGGAGCCTTCTCATGATAAGCTCTCCTCCTTTCCGTTTTGCAGGTCTGACATTGGTTCCATCCGGGCCAGCACCACCGTCCGCGCGTCGGTGTACTCCCCCGAGCAGGTAGCCATCGCCAGAAACTGCGCTCCTTCCGGCTCCTTTTCCAGCGCACGGAGGGCCTGTGCATCCATCTGAAGGGCATTCTCCTCCACAAAGGGGAGCAGCCCGCCTGCGTCCGAGCGCCACTTGCCCGGGGCAAAGATGGCCTGTTCCGACGCAGGCACCACAAGGCAGGCCAGCACTTCCAGCCGATAGCTCCCGCCGGGCAGCGTCAGGGTGCCGGTGGTGTTCTGGCGGAAGAATGCTCCGTCCTTGTATTTGTCGAGGTCGCCAAACATCCGCCCGTTCTCCATATGGTGGCCGTAGAGCAGGGAATACCGCCCGCTGAAGTCCGCGTCGCAGTCAACATCCAGAAAGATGCTTCCCGCCAGCGCAAAGCTGCCGTAGACGTCGGTGTTCAGATAGGTGAAATTGCTCTCGCCCTGCACCACCGGGTAGTCGATGGCCGTGCCGTCCAGCGTCAGCCACCCGCAGACATCGGGGTTGATGTCCCGCAGCTGGCCGAAGGAGAGGCTGTTGTCCTCCTGCGGCTGGGGCTTGAAGGCCAACAGCCCGGCCTGCACATTGTCGGCAGCGGCGTACACCCGGCTGTTGTCCCACAGCGCATAGCCCGACCAGACCACCGCCAGCAGCACCAGCAGGGCCGTCACCCCGTCCAGCAGGCCGTTCGCCGCCCGCAGGGCCATCTTCTGCCACCGGATGTTCCTCACCTCCCTTGCCTTATTTCCTCCGCGCTTACTTCTGATGGCGGCGGCGCAGGGTCAGCAGCAGCCCGACGCCCGCAGCACCCGTCAGGGTGAAGACATATCCTCATACGGAGGGCCTTGCACCTGTGCCGCAAAGGCTGGCATGACGCTGACACCCATGGCCAGAGAGATGGAAAGCACCCCTGCGAGAAGCTTTTCTGCCTTGTTCTGTTTCATCCTAGAGTTCCTCCTATCTTGTCTTGTATGGTTTTTGGCAGCTCAGAGCCCCCGCCGCCGGATGAGGGTGATGACTTTTGCCTTGACCGCACTGCACTGCACCGGGCCGAAGTCACGGCTGTCCTCGGCCTGTGTGCGGCAATCGCCCAGAATGAAGACGCTGTCCTCCGGCACAGCGTAGGGGTAGCTGAGCAGAGATTTGGGGTAGGTGGGGTAGAGGATGCCGCCGCCCTGTGCCGAGCCGTTGACCTCCACAACGCCGCTCTCGCTCAGGGTCACGATGTCCCCGCCCCGGGCCAGTACGCGGCCCACCCGCAGCCTTCCCGAACGCTCATATACCACGACATCATTCTTGGCATAGGCTTTTTCCAGCCGGATGCCCAGCACGAGGTCGCCGTCCTTCACGGCGGGGAACATTTCGCTGCCGGACGCCTGCGTCACCAGATACACCTGCGTCAGAAGCACCCAGAGCAGGGCGGCGAACACCGCCAGCCGCACCGCCAGACTGCGCACTTCCCGCAGCAGGGGGCTTTTTTCCGGCTTCGCCGGTCCAGACAGGTCCGCTTCCGGCGTCCCGGGCGGGGCCTCCGGGGCAAACGCCTCGTTTGGTTCCTTCACTTATCTTCCTCCTTCTTTCTGTTTTTGCAGCCCAGAACGGCCGCACCGGCACACAGCATCAGCGGCAGCCCGAAGAAGCCTGTCTCCACGCCGGTGTCCGGGTCTATATCGGCCAGAACGTAGTGGGCATAGAAATTGACGACGCCGTTTTCCAGCTCTTCGTCGGTGGGCTCGTAGCCCTCTTCCCACTCGTCCTGCGATACTTTTTCCTTCGGGTCCGGCTCATCCGTCACCGGACCGGGGAGCTCTTTGTACCAGCCGTCGAAGACGTAGCGCGCACCGCCGATGTCGAGCTCTTTTTCGATGTCCGCCGTCGTCTCTTCCACCCGCTCGCCGCCCTGGTACTCGCGGCTTTCCCGGATGCTGTAGTCGTCCTCGCCCGGGGCGCGGACGTTGAACCGGGCCGTGAAGTTTTTCCTGCTTTTGACGCTGATGATGCAGTCGATGTGCTTATCCGGTTTTGTCCCGTTGCTGCGCGAGATCTTGTACGGCGTCACCACGATGCTCTCCAGATCGTCCTGCGTCAGCCCCGTGATGCCGGTCTGCTTCTCGATGGTGTCCTTATACTCGTCCCATATCTCATCGACGACCTCGTCCCAGTAGTCATCGCCCGGTTTCAGCGACCATGCGTCGCCAGTCGCGCCGCCCGGCCACGATACAACATAGTCTGACACATCTGTCAGGATGTTCTTGCCGTTATCTTCCCATGCCGCGCCGTAGGTCTTCACCTTACCGACCCACTTGCACTCGCTGTTGTCCGGCGCCCACTGGCTGGGGTCATTGCTGCCGGGCAGGCTGGTGGGGGTCTTGAGCAGGAAGACCGCCGCCGATTCCTCCTGAGTCTGATCCCCCCAGCCCGGTGCATCCTCATCAAGTTCGTCCGCAGGCAGGGCATTTTTGTCCCCGTCTACGCTGTCGTCGGCCAAGTCGGCATCCTCCTCAGGGGATCTGCCTTTTTCGGGCTGCTCTGCCTCATCCAGAGGCGTTTTCTCCTCGGCAACGGGCCGTTCTTCCCACAGCTCCGGCAGAACGGCGACGTCTTCCTCCTCGTCTGAAACGGGCTCCTCCTGCTGGGCCTCATCGTCGGTGAAAGAGGCGTAGAGGCTGCACTCGCTGTCCGCTTCCGGCCAGAGCGGTCCTTCATCCGGCACGAAGCGGACCGCCGTCCCTTCGTCGTCCCGGCTGTACCAGAAGCGGAAGCTCTTTCCCTCCACCTCCGGCTCTTCGGGCATCAGAAGCTCTTCGCCGCTGCCCACGGTCTGTTCCGCGTAGGGCAGGCCGCCGTCGGCCTCGTCCGACTCGCTGAGCCAGAAGAGATAGGTCCTCTCAAAATGCTCGTCCGCTTTGACAGCCCCGCTGTCCGGCGTCGGCGTCTCGTCGGGCAGCCCGATGTCATCCAGCCCGTCCACCACGACGGGGATGCCGCCTTCCGCGGGCAGAAGCACCGGCTCGTCTGTCCGGATGTCCTCTTCTTCGTCCCAGGCAGGCTCGTCCTCTATTTCCTCGTCCCATGTCTGGTCCGGCACGCTGTCCGTCCGCTCCGGCCCTTCGGCAAATGCGGGCAGCAGACAGCCGCACAGCAGTACCAGCACGATGCACAGTGCTGCGGCGCGCAGTGTCAGCCGCCTCCGTTCCAGTCGATCCCGCATACAACAGCCCTCCTTCATTCTCGCTCCCGGCGGGGATGCCGCCCTTTGCGTTATCAGGATACCGTTTACCGGACACGAAGGATGTCATTGCGTGCCAGCGCAAAAAATTTTACGCATGAAAAAACCGCCGCCGGGGTCTTTCGACTCCGGCAGCGGTCTGCTGTCTCCGAATTTTTGGTTTTCAGGTGCGGGTGGTGGCTTCCATGCAGTGCTCGGAGGGGGCGTAATATTCCATCAGAGCAATGTAATTCTCGCAGTGGTGGCAGAACGCCGCCCGGATGGCGTCGTCGGGCGCGCTCCTCATCGACACGAACATCAGGATGTACTTTGCAATGAGGCTCACAGCCTCGCTCTCGAGGCCATAGCAAAGGCCCACCGCCAGGATCGGCACGACGATCTGCTGCGCACGGATGGGGATATTCTCCGCATCGACCCGCTTGAGCACGGCACGGCTCATGGTGGATGCCGCCCAGACGGCACGGGAGATCTTCCAATAATCCATATTCTTCAGATGGGTGAGGGTGCGCAGCCGCTGGATGACCTCGCCGTCGTCCAGAACTTTGTTCTGCGTGACCTCCTTCTCCGAGCGGATGAAGGCGCACTGTATCATGTCCATCAGGGCGGCTTCGTACTTCTCATGGTAGTTCTCGCGGGAGATGAAGTACTCCTCCATGCGGAGCATGACTTCGTCCGTCTCTTTGTCGGTGGCCAGCCAGCTGAAGTCCAGCGGCGTCGGGCCGAAATCATTCTTGCCCATCTCGTTCAGGTCTTCCAGCTCTTCCTCGTTCCGGGTGGAGGGAAGGAAGCGGTCGTTGCCGTTCCGGTGGAAGCCCCACTCCTCGGGCAGAAGATGCGGCACGATGTCGCCGCTGGAGATGATGTTGAAGATGTTGCTCTCGCCCCAGCTCTCTTTCAGGCTGCCGTCAGCGTTGTGGTTGTTGTCGTAGTCCTGCTGCAAGTCGGGGTAGTCCTGCGGGCCGAGGGCCACCGGTGTCGCAAAGGTGTAGACGAAGACATTCTCCCGTTCCAGTCCGGACATCTCCCTGTTGACCCGGGCAGCCAGAAGGTTCGCCACCGCCGCACCGCGGCTGTAGCCGCCCATCCAGAGCTTGACGACGCCCAGCTCTCCCTTTTGCTGAGCTGCCGCCAGATAGTTCTTCAAATCGGCAAACACCTCATGCACCGGGATGATGAAGCCGCTGTGGGCGTGGCCCGCGCCGGTGTGCAGATTGCTCACCCACTCGCCGCCGTAGCCGCCGCCGCGCAGGATGAGCGCCACGATGGTGGTGCGCTTGCTGTTCAGGGTGATGGTCTTGCGGGCCGTGGACCAGCCCACGAAGTCGCCCGCCTTGCCCACATCGACATCATAATAGCGGTATTTCACGTCGCCGAAGCCCAGCTTGGTATAGGCTGCATCGAGGCTGTCCTCGCGGCCCACATCCCCGTTGACCCAGTATTTCGCATCGCTGGTCCATGTATTGAAAGCAGCCGTCACCATGCCCAGCGTCGCCAGCGCCAGCTGGTGGTCGTACTGGATGGAGCTGTGCGCAAAAAAACTGTCGCTGTAGTAATATTCGTGCTCGATGTCCATCTGGCTCAGCTCGCTGCGGAAGGACATTGTATAATTGCCCGCCGGGACTGCCCGGCCCACCGTCTGGCTTTTTGCCGCTGCCTCAGCCCGGGGCAGTGCCAGCCCGGGCGCAAGAGCTGCACTGCAAACCAGCGCTTTACAGAAATCACGTCGTTTCATGGTCTTTCCCCCTTGCTGCTTTCATAAACCTCTGACATTTCTATCGTATAGGTGATTTGCTATAGTATACCGTATTTTTCCAGCGGATTCAATCATCAACTCTGCCGATCGGGGATGTAAAAACCGGGCCGCAGCGATGCGGCCCGGTCATTTTCGTATTCTCAGAGAAGCTGCGGGTCCATCTGGCGGCAGAAGTCCACGATGTGGTGGAACATCTGCTCGACCGCCGGAGCCATCGCCGTGGGGCGCTGGACAGCCAGACCCACCACCCGGTACTCTTCCGGCTCGATGGGGTAGATCTTGACCGCCGCCGTGCAGCTGCGCAGCAGCATCCGGGGCATGATGGAGATGCCGAGGCCCGCCTCCACCATGGCGATGTTGGACTGGTCGTCGATGACGTGGCAGCGGCGCTCGGTGGAGATGGAGTATTTCTTGAGGAACTGGCGCATCTCGGCGTCGGTGGCGTCGCACTGGACGACAAAGCTCTGGCCGTTCATCAGCTCCGGCGTCATAATGCCGTTTGGCGGTTCGGGCCAGTCCTGCGGCACGATGCAGAGCAGCGGCTCACGGAACAGCTCGGTCAGGTTGAACTCTTCGCGGCAGCTGGCGGACAGGAAGGCCAGGTCCACCTGACCGGTGCGCAGCCACTCCTTCACGTCGTCGTAAGTACCCTGATAGACCTCGACTTCGATCTGGGGGTAGCTTGCCATGAAGCTCTTGAGGATCTGGGGCAGCAGGCCGGCGCAGACCGAGTTGAATGCGCCCAGCTTCACCTTGCCCTTTTCCAGGCCGTTGAGGCGGGCGATGCTCTGCTGCAGGGCCTCGTCGCTGTTGAGCACCGCCCGGATGGACGGGTAGAGCGAAGCGCCATAGCTGGTCATGGTCACGCCGTTTTTGCCGCGGTTGAATAAGGTAAAGCCAAGCTCAGCCTCCATCACCGCGATGGCATGGCTGATGGCAGAGGGGGTCAGATGCAGCTGCTGGGCCGCTTTGTTAAAGCTGCCCTGACGCGCGACTGCATCGAAAATTTCGTAAGAAAACAGCGTCATGTCCCTAGCCTCCTTCCGTTTTCAGTTCGGAGACGCCCGTTCTTCTGTGAATCTTTTTCACCTTGAGGATGCTATGCATCAATTTTCTTTTTGAGTGTACTATCCTATCTCCGCTTTGTCAAGCATCCAAACCTTAATTTTGGACGTTGAGCCAAATTTCTGCTTTTGAAACGCCATTTATAAGGGATATTGCGCCCTTTTCCGTTCCAGTATTTTCCTGCTTTGAACAAAAAGACCGACAGCCTTCCATCCCGGAAAGCCGTCGGTCTTCTGCGTTCTACAGATGTTTTTACTCGAGCACCAGCAGCAGGCTCATCTTGATGCGGCCCTGCGCCGTGACGCCGTGGAGACTGTTCTTGTCGAGGCGGAAACTCTCGCCTGCGTTCAGCTCATAATTCTTCTGGATCTTTTCCATTTTTGTACCTCTGACCTCTAAAATTTTTGAAAAAATCACAGGTACAAGCCCAAAAAGTCCATATAAAACAAAAAAGACGACAAACCGTTTCTCTCAACGATTTATCGTCCTTTTGGTGCGCTCGAGGGAACTCGAATCCCTGGCCCTTTGATTAAAAGCTCAGGCATAGCACATATCTCAATTCATGGAAGTTGCGTCATATCGTCATTTTAGCGCGAAGCACCGCAATTTTTGAGCATATAGTTTGTGTATCCCTTGTCGGATTTTGCAACGGAAATCCACCTGTGCATCCTGTGTGACCGTGCAAAATCCGTGCAGGAACCGTGCACATACTCTGGAACAAACTAAAATCGCCCCATCCGACAACGACTTGACGGCATTGGTTCGAGTGATAAGTTCCGCATTATGCATCCTCTCTTATTGTGATAGATGCACCCCGTATGGCAACCTGTCGTTTCATGTAAATTTTTTTTTTTTTACATGGGACGACATGGTCTTTTCGCTCAACTTGTTGTATGATAACGATATAAAAAGAAAGGATGTGCTACTATGAAAAGATTTTTCTCGCTTGTCACTACAGTTGTCCTCAGTGCATTAATTTTACTGGGCACCCCCATTGCTATCCATTCTGCAGCAGAAACAAGTTCCTCTTCATCCAATTCAACTTCATCAACCAAAAACAAGCCAGACGATAAACCGGAATGTCCTACTCCATCCGTAGATGCCGTCACACCGCAGGACGACATTTCATGATATTCAAAATAAGATGTTCAGATACTTTTCTGCTTCTGTGCGGATAATCTGCAAATCATCTTCATATCCCATGACTTTGCAAATGTAAAAAGCTTCACGATATCGTTCGACACTCTCCTCCTTTTTTCCAAGAAAGAAGTCGCATTCAGCTTCGATTTCCAAACACGAGTGAAGCACCTGATAATGTCCATATTTTATACATGCTTCTTTTCCGCATCTTGCCACCTTTGCGCCTTCCTCATACTTTTGCGACAAATCCAACGATCTAGCAAAATTATACAAAACCAAGGGAAGCATCCTGTTTGAAGTAACCGTTTCCGGAAGATGCCTTCTTATATATTGAAGCAGTCGATAGAAAATATCGGCTGCTTTTTCGTTGTCACCGCTCAAAGAATACGCATTTCCAATTTGATTGACCAGTTTCATTTCATCCAATGTAAAGAGAAAGGCTTCAATTTTGTCCAGTTGAAAATCCGGTATGGTCATCCGAATGGCTTGCACCAACATTTGAATTCGCTCGTCATTTGAATATCTTTTATCCAATCCTCCCAAAAGGACTTTCGATTGAAGAATAAACTGTTGTGTGATTTGATCATCTGGCTTTACAATTTTCTCAAGCTGACTTATTTTGTCAAAGCCATCCTCAACGCGCTTTAGCGCATTACAGGCAACAATTTCTTTCTTGAGTGCTTCTATTTCCAGTTCTTCCGGTGTTACCAGCGCATAATACCGGTCATCCGGCAGACCAAGGCGCTGTAGAATCGCATTGATTCGATTTCGGCTGGGAGTCTGTTTTCCGTTTTCAACTCTGGACAATGTAACAGATTCACAAATGCCTGCACAGACCTGCTCCTGTGTCAACCCGAGATCTAAACGCCGCTGGCGGATATACTCACCCAATTTGTAATTCTGCATTTAGCAACTCCCTCCAAACTTTAGTATTGCCATAATTGTAATATACTAGGTTTTGTACGTGTGTGCAAGCGTCTCTTGTGCAAACCTGTCGTCCCATGTAATTTTTTCTTACACCAGACGATATGGTCAATCGAAACTTTTTGTGATAAAATACCGGAACAGCAGATGAAATGCATTCTAAGCTCTTTGATATACACATGGAGGAAACAATGATACACTATCTGAAAAAGCAATGGAGGCTCAGTACCCTCACCGGCTTGTTTGCCATCATCGCCTATGGTGCTCAGGCTCTGATTCAACTTGCCTTGATGAAGGTTTTTGATGCCGTTGTATTGCTGGATCTGCGAAGTACTATCTTTTGGACGGCAGCCGATCTGGCCTGTTGGGGGAGCTATCTTCTTTTTACTGCTTTACAGGAACATTGTCAGGCCAAAACAATTCGCGCGTTGAACAATACAGTACGAGATGAGCTGTATCACTCCTTCCTGCGCAAGAGCCATACCGATTTTCATCAGTTCGATACCGGCGAATATCTCGCCCGGTTGACCAATGATGTGAAGCAATTAGAACAGCTCGCTTGGATTCCCTTCTTCGGCTGTGTAGGCAAAATTGCGCAGATCGTGTTCAGCGTTTTGGGGCTCGCCTTTTTGCATTGGTCGCTGGTTGTTTTTTCTGTGATCACAGCAGTTGTCCTTTGGCTTTCCCCGAAACTGTTCCAGAAAAAGTTGGAACTATTGGGGCAAAACTGCGGTGTGCAGCAGACTGCCGCCATCAACCATTTGAAGGACCTTCTGACAGGCTTTGACGTACTCCAGTTTTTTGGCAGAGGAAATCTCTTTCTCCAGCAGGGAAATAGGATCAGCGATGACATTGAAAAGCCCAGTTGCCAGCTGAGCTATGGCAAATCTCGCATGGAGGCGTTGATTGGCTTTATCAACGTCGCACTTCAGCTCGGCTCGCTTGTGCTGATTGCTGCGCTGACCAGCATGGGACTTGTCACCACAGGCACACTTGCCGGTGGTGTCAATCTGATCGGAGGCGTGGCAAACGGCTTTAACAGTTTGGCCGGTTTGCGTCTCTCCCTCTCAGCCAGCAAGCCCTACTTTTGCAAGCTGTCAACGGTCGATACTGATTCCAAATCGGAAGAGATTGCTCCTATGTCACCGCTGAAAGCCTCCATTACGGTAGATAGAGTTTCTTTCTGCTATGATGAGAAAAAGCCCATCCTGAAAGATGCCTCCTTCCGCTTTGAAAAGGGCAAAAAGTATGCCCTGACAGGATCCTCCGGCTGTGGAAAATCCACTCTGCTCAAGCTGCTTTTGGGCTGGCTGCCGGACTACATCGGTACGATTTCGTTTGACGATGTGGACATTCACACCGTTACACCCGCTCAGCTCCAGCAACAGATGAGTTACATTGAGCAGAATGTGTTCCTGTTCAATACTACGATTCGGGAGAATATCACACTGGGTGAAGATTTCTCGGAAGAGCAGCTGCATGCGGCCATTCAGGGCAGTGCCCTTGCCGCAGATTTGGCCGCCATGCCAGATGGCCTTGACACCGTTGTAGGTGAGGATGGCAGTAATCTTTCCGGCGGTCAGAAGCAGCGTGTCGCCATTGCCCGTGCCCTAATTCACAATCGCTCCATCCTGCTGGTGGACGAGGGCACCAGTGCGCTGGATCAGAAAAACGCCGACCTTGTGGAAAAGAGCCTGCTGACCAATCCCGACCTGACACTGATCCTCATCAGCCACCACCTGTCGGCAGAGCGCCGTGCGCAGTTCGACCATGTGTATGAGCTGACACCTGTAACGCAATGATTGCCCTGTAATTTCCCCTCAAATCGCAAATATGCCCTGCATGCCGATCAATGCCGGTGTGTGGGGCCTTTTGCAGTGAAACCGAGACACTCCACAAGGCTGCTCATAACTGGGCACCGCCTATCCAAGTGCCCAGCTGAGAAAATTCCAAAGAGCCGCAGAATGCTCTTTGGCACACGACTTTGCTTGCAAAGTCTAGTGTGTTACACCTTGGTTCCGGCTGATGCGGAAAAGGGGCTGCGAGCAAATGCGGCAAGCTCCTGTTCTGTGGCAGAAGGATGCGTGGATGAGCATGCTGTTGACAATCTCCGCCCACCCAGCGCAGGCTTGCAGAGGAACCAATGGTGTACGTTCCCCTTCCTGCCGCAGCAGCGTTCTCCCTATGAGGCACAGGGCAAATGATCAACGTCTGTGTTTGCCACGCATCCCTGCCTTTGTGCGGTGCTTCAACATAGAGGATTTATTGAACACCCGCAGCAGGCTCATCTTGAAGCGGCCCTGCGCCGTGACGCCGTAGAGACCGTTCTTGTCGAGGCGGAAGCTCTCGCCTGCGTTCAGCTCATAATTCTTCTGGATCTTTTCCATTTTTGTACCTCTGACCTCTAAAATTTTTGAAAAAATCACAGGTACAAGCCCAAAAAGTCCATATAAAACAAAAAAGACGACAAACCGTTTCTCTCAACGATTTATCGTCCTTTTGGTGCGCTCGAGGGAACTCGAATCCCTGGCCCT
>ERZ1027038.359-NODE-359-length-19694-cov-5.058302_pt1 | contig 19694 bp, 19 predicted proteins | sample MGYA00519439_ERZ1027038 | MGnify/ENA primary metagenome ERZ1027038 (study PRJEB26926, sample SAMN06164807) | human gut metagenome | biome: ENVO:00009003; feature: ENVO:2100002; material: ENVO:00002003 | host: Homo sapiens | place: USA | collected 2012 ... | reverse complement strand
CCTCGGTGTACAGGCGGCGGACGATGTGGCCGGGGCCCTTGGGAGCGATCATGATGACGTCAACATTCTTGGGAGCGGTGATGGTCTTGAAGTGGATGTTGAAGCCGTGTGCGAAAGCCAGAGCCTTGCCCTCGGTCATGTAGGGAGCGACCTGCTTGTTGTAGATGTCAGCGCACAGCTCATCGGGGACCAGCATCATGACGACGTCGCCGGCCTTGGCAGCCTCCTCGACCTCCATGACCTTGAAGTTGGGATGAGTTGCAGCGAACTCAGAGGCCTTTTCCCAGTGAGCAGAACCCTTGCGCAGGCCGACGACGACATTGACGCCGCTCTCAGCGAGGTTCTCGGAATGTGCGTGGCCCTGGCTGCCGAAGCCGATGACAGCGACGGTCTTGCCGTCCAGCACGCCGAGGTTGCAGTCGGAATCGTAGTATTTCTTGATCGCCATGGTAGTTGTTCTCCTTTTGTTTTTTACTTATTTCAGTATAAGAATGAATGATAAGCATCGTATATTTTTCGCTCACCGGGGAGCGGAAAAGCAAATCAGTGGCATCTCGTGCCGGACAGCGGGAGCTGTGCCTCTCTTACCTCCTGCGCGGGCTTCTGCATATGCTGATGCATCCCGCCGCGCTCGAGGGCGGTGACGCCGGTGCGGCACTGCTCCAGGATCTGATAGTCCGTCATGAGCTTCAAGAAGGCGTCGATTTTTTCGGGACGGCCCGTCAGCTCAAAGACCATGCTGTCGGGCGACAGGTCGATGATCTTTGCCTTGTAGATACCGGCGATCTCCCGCAGCTCTGCGCGGTTGGTGACATTTGCCACCACCTTGAGCAGGAGCAGCTCCCGCTCGAGAGCGGTGGACTCGTTGAGTACGAAGACCTGACGGGTGACCTCCAGACGCTCGGTCTGGAGGATGAGCTGCTGCAGCTCCTTTTCGGTACCCGAGACGGAAACGGTGATGCGGCTGACTGTGGGGTCGTTGGTGGCCGAAACGGTCAGGCTGTCGATATTGAAGCCTCTGCGGCAGAACAGGTTGGACACCCGGGCCAGAACGCCGCTCTGGTTGTCCACCAGCAGGCTGATGACCCTGCGCTGATTGGATTCCATGTCGCTGTGTCCTCCTTATTTCATGATGATGTCGTTGATGTCGCCGCCGCCGGGGATCATGGGCAGGACCTTTTCGTCCTTGTCGATCATGCATTCGATCCAGGTGGGGCCTTTCTGCTTCAGAGCGTCGGCGAATGCCTCCTGGAACTGGGCCAGATTTTCACAGTGGTAGCCTTTGAGGCCGAAGCCCTCGGCCAGCTTGACGAAGTTGGTCTTGCGGTGGGGGTCGGTCTGGGAGAAGCGCTTGCCATAGAAAGCGGTCTGCCACTGGCGCACCATGCCAAGCACCTGATTGTTGAAGATGACCGTGATGATGGGCAGCTCGTAGCTGACAGCAGTGCAGGCTTCGTTGAGGTTCATGTGGAAGGAGCCGTCGCCGGTGAACATGACCACCCGCTGGTCGCGGCCCAGCGCCATCTGTGCGCCGATGGCTGCGCCGTAGCCGAAGCCCATGGTGCCGAGGCCGCCGCTGGTGATGAAGCCGCGGCTCTTGGTGTGGCGGATGTACTGTGCCGCCCACATCTGGTGCTGGCCCACATCGGTGACGTAGACCGCCTCGGGGCCGCACTGGTTGCAGACCTCGCCGATGACCTGATGGGGCATCAGGCGGGAGGCGTCGGATACCGGGTGGTAATCCTGTGCCTGCCACTCGTGGATCATCTTCATCCAGTCGGGATGCTTCTTGTCCTCGATCATCGGGAGCATGGCGTTCAGCACATAGGCGGCGTCACCCACGATGGCAAGGTCAACATCCACGTTTTTGCCCAGCTCGCTGGCGTCGATGTCGATCTGGATGATGGTCGCATTCCTGGCGAAGGTCTTGGGGTTCAGGGCCACGCGGTCGGAGAAGCGGGCACCCACCGCAATAAGGACATCGCAGTCGGCCACCGCCCGGTTCGAGGTGTAGCAGCCGTGCATACCCACCATGCCGATGTTCATCGGGTCGCCGTAAGGCACGACGCCTGCGGCCATCAAAGTATAGGTGGCCGGGATCTCAGCCTTTTTCAGAAGGTCACGCAGGGGCTGGCAGCTGGCCGCCGAGCGGACGCCGCCGCCGAAGTAGACCAGCGGGCGCTGTGCGCCGTTGATGATCTCTGCCGCCCACTTGACCTGCTCTTCGTTGAAGGTGGTCACGGTGCGGATGGGCTCCGGCTTTTTCGGGGTGAACTCACACACCGCAGCGGTGACATCCTTCGGGATGTCCACCAGCACCGGCCCTTTGCGGCCGCTCTGGGCGATACGGAAAGCCGCACGCATGGTGTCGGCCAGGTCTTCGACCCGGCGCACCGTGAAGTTGTGCTTGGTGATGGGCATCGTGATGCCCTCGATGTAGGCTTCCTGGAAGCCGTCCTTGCCCAGACCTGCCGTGGTCACGTTGCCGGTGAAGGCCACCATCGGCACAGAGTCCATATAGGCGGTGGCGATGCCGGTGACGAGGTTCGTTGCGCCCGGGCCGCTGGTGGCCAGCACCACGCCGGTACGGCCCGTTGCACGGGCGTAGCCGTCCGCCGCGTGGGATGCGCCCTGCTCGTGGGCGGTCAGCACATGGGTGATGCGGTCGGCGTTTTTGTACAGCTCGTCGTAGAGGTTCAGCACTGCGCCGCCGGGGTAGCCGAAGAGGGTGTCCACCCCCTGCTCACAGAGCACCTCCACAAAGATTTGAGAACCGTTCAACTGCATGGCGAGTTTCTCCTGTTTCCGTTTCCAATTTCCACTTTACACACTTTTTTCCCAACGCTTTCAGGGAGCAGCACCTGATAAACAAAAGGTCTCTGTCTCCTTATCCAAGAGACAAAGACCTGGAATCAATCCAAAACTCTCTGCGGTACCACTCTCGTTGACGCTTTCCGCGCCCTCTCACGGGCTTCCAACAAAGCCCTGCGCTCTAACGGCCGCCACCGGCGCTGCTTAGCAGACGTCCCATATATCGTCCTTCAGCAGGCTGCTCCGGGAGGATTCCGCGCCGGGCCGCCTGCTGCCTTGCATCGTCCGGCAGCTCTCTGAAAAGCGGGTATCCTGCGTTACTTTTTCCCATCTGTGCATTTGTTGGGTCAATTATACTATAAATCGGGCCGTTGTCAATCGACGATTTGTAACGTGAATCATGGCAAACATGAAGATAATTAAACACCATCTTGCGCAGGGCCTTACATCGCTGTATAATTCTGAGTAACCGACTTTACTTAAAGCATAGCCTCTCCCTTTGGGAGAGGTGTCATCGCTTGCGATGACGGAGAGGGCAAGGCCACTGGCAAAGCCACACAAGCTCAGCGATCGTATCACTCTGACAAAGAGCCTGCCTATCGCTGTGCGGTCAGCTTTATCGCACAGTGCTTGCCCTCTCAGGCGCTCCCGCGCCAGCTCTCCCAAAGGGAGAGCCAGTTATATAATAGAAAGGGATATTATGAACCTCACAGAATGGAACGCCCGGCTCCACGGGCTGGTCATCTTCCGCGCCCTGCTGGACGATGACGTCATTGCAAAATTGGTTGACCTCACCGACCGGATGGCCGCTGCCCCCCAGAGCACGGGAGCCGTGTGCAACGCTGCCGCTTCCTTCGAAGCAGCTCTCTTCGAGCACACCACCAACTTTGGCGAATACCTTTCCGCTGCCGTCCTCGAAGCCGAGACGGTCTGTGTCCGGCAGGCGGCTGTCAGCGAAGTGCCGCCCGTCTTGCAGACTGCACTGGACAATGAGCTGGACTTCCTGCGGCAGCTATGCAGCCTGACGCTGGACGAGCTTCTGGACGCCGCCGGTGCCGCCGACAAGCTGCCTTTCCTGCCCCGGTGGGAGACGAAGGCCATCGACCTCCACGCCGCCTACGCCCAGCGGATGAGCGAGGTGGGCAAAAAGGGCTACGGAATGTTCGCCAAGCACCACGTCTTCACGGTCGAGAACGGCCAGCTGGTGCCGGTGCGCTACCCCGACCCCCAGCGCCTCGACGAGCTGCCGGGCTACGAGCAGGAGCGGGAGAAGGTCATCGCCAACACCCGCGCCCTGCTGGCCGGGATGCCCGCCAACAATGTCCTGCTCTACGGCGACGCCGGTACGGGCAAATCCAGCACCGTCAAGGCCATCGCCAACGAGTTCGCCGCCGACGGCCTGCGCCTCGTGGAAGTCAAAAAGAACCAGCTCTATCAGATCCCCGATCTGATGGACAAGCTGGCCGCGAACCCGCTGAAGTTCATCCTCTTCATCGACGATTTGAGCTTCACGGCCAACGACGACAACTTTGCGGCCCTGAAAGCCATCCTCGAGGGCAGCGTGGGCGGCAGAGCCCGGAACATCGCCGTTTACGCTACCTCCAACCGCCGCCACCTCATCAAGGAGACCCTCTCCGACCGCACCGGCGATGACATCCACGAGGCCGACACCCGTCAGGAGCTGATGAGCCTTTCGGCCCGTTTCGGCCTCACCGTCACCTTCCAGCGGCCCGAGAAAGCCCGGTTCGAGGTCATCCTCACCGAGCTGGCAAAACAGCACGGCATCGAGATGCCCCACGACGAGCTGCTGACCAAGGCCGAAGCCTTCGCCATCCGTGCCGGAGGCCGCAGCCCCCGCGTCGCCAAGCAGTTCATCGAGCAGTGCGCCGCAGGAGTGCAGAAGTAAATAGAAGGAACGATTCAGATCTTCGAGAGTTCCCTCATGGAATCCCTCCGGAGGCATTCTCTTCGGATGCTCCGGACCACAGCGCCTGGATCCTGCAAAAAATGCGAGATCTCATACTGCGCAAAAGCGCGGCCTTCGTCTGAAACGAAAATTTTCCCTTCCGCAAAGCTTACGGTGAAGCCCCGGAATTCAAATGCAAGGCCGTTGTCCGGTTCGTTGATGGTGTCGCCCCAGACGGCCCGCTTCAGGGCCGAACAAAGGCGGTATTCCTCTTCCGTGCGGAGCCAGAGTTCCGGCGTCTGGACACTGTGCTCCAGCAGGAACAGGTTGGTAAAATCCCTTACAAAGCCCGTTTCTTTGGCCTCGATGGGCCGGTTCAGCTGCTTCCATTCCCGGATGTCGAAGCGGTAATAAAAGTTTCCTTCCGTCCCTCTCCGGGGGCTGATCTCTGTGATAGCACTCCGGCGGACGGCGCTGCATTTCGTGACTTCGCCGTAGTACCGGACACCTGCCTGTGCGCCGAACACATACTGTGACTGGTAAAGGGCCACATAGCGGATAGGAAAATCACTGTCCTGCAGGCGCTCTGCGGGGATGTAATAAAAGCAGTCCTTCCGGCAAATATCCAGCTGCTGCAGGCTGCGCATAGTACCCACCAGTACATCCCGCACGGCCCAGTCTACTGCTTTCAGCTTCGCTTCCAGTTTCTCCATCTCGCCCGCCCCCTGCTGTGCTTTGTTTTATTGTACCGTCTTTTCTGCCGGGAGGCAAGATGCAGATAAAATATGCGAGTCCTCTTTGTAAAGAATCCGGATTCAGCTTCCCCGGTAGACATTCCCCCAGAAGCTGAATCTGAGGTGTGCCGCCTTGACGGGTTGCGTTTACTGATTTTTCCACAGCCCCTTGGCGGGGCCTTGAAAAATCAGAACGCGGCCCCAGCCTCGCCTCCCTGTTTCCGCCGCTGGCGGCGGTCGGCTCTGCTGCTGTTCAAATCCCGCTGCGGAGATAGAAAAAGACCGGCACACGAATGTGAAGCGGCAGTCACCAACTATTGACATTCCTGAAGATTGGGACCCGCGCACTAAAGAAAGCCCCACTGGGGCTTTCTTTGCGGCACTTTGTGCCGCCGTGCTGTTCAAATCCCGCTGTGGAGATAGAAAAAGACCGGCACACGAATGTGTACCGGTCTTTTTCAGTCGGAGCAGCGGGATTTGAACCCACGGCCTCCTCGTCCCGAACGAGGCGCGCTACCAACTGCGCTATGCCCCGAAAATACCGCAACCCAATGGGCTGCGGTCTGGTTGGGGATGAGAGAATCGAACTCCCACAAGTAGAGTCAGAGTCTACCGCACTACCACTATGCAAATCCCCACTATTCGGTTTCGCCCTCAGCACCGAAGCGCCGCTGACGAAGAATATTATACAGCCTCCGCCTCCATTTGTCAACCACTTTTTTTGATTTTTCCGTCCATGTTTTTTCTGTCTTCCCTACCTCTGCGTTTTCACGCCTTTTTTCGTTCCCGGCTCTTGACACCCGCCCCCTTTGGGAATACTCTTATAGTATCATTCACCTGCCCCCTCTGAGGGAGAACGGAAGAAACGAGGGTTGTTCGATATGAAAAAACGTGTTGGTATCCTGACCTCCGGCGGCGACTGTCCCGGCCTGAACGCCACCATCCGCGGCGTGGCCAAAGCCCTGTATGCACGGTTCGGTGACAACGTCGAGATCGTGGGCATCCTGAACGGCTACCACGGCCTCATCACCGGCGAATACAAGGAGATGTGCGAGGACGATTTCCGCGGCATCCTGACGCTGGGCGGCACCATCCTCGGTACCAAGCGCACCCCCTTCAAGCTGATGCGCGTGGTGGAAGAGGACAAGATCGACAAGGTCGCGGCCATGAAAAAGACCTACAAGGACGCCAAGCTCGACTGCCTGCTCTGCCTCGGCGGCAACGGCACCCACAAGACGGCCAACCTCCTCTCCCAGGAGGGTCTGAACATCATCGGCCTGCCCAAGACCATCGACAACGACATCTACGGCACCGACGCCACCTTCGGTTTCCACACCGCGGTGGACATCGCCACTGAGGTCATCGACCGCATCCACACCACCGCCGGCAGCCACAGCCGCGTCATGTGCATCGAAATCATGGGCAACAAGGCCGGCTGGCTGACCCTCTACTCCGGCATCGCCGGCGGAGCTGACATCATTCTGCTGCCCGAGCAGCCCTACGACATTGACCGCGTCTGCGCCGCTGTGGAGCGCCGCGCCCGCAAAGGCTCCAATTTCTCCATCATCGCCGTGGCCGAGGGTGCCATCAACACCGAAGAGGCCAAGATGAAGCGGAAAGAGTGGATGGCAAAGCGCGCCGAAGCCGGTTACGGCGTCACCGCCACCAACCGCATCGCCGCCGCCGTCCAGAAAAAGACCGGCATGGAGACCCGCGTCTGCATCCCGGGCCATATGCAGCGCGGCGGCAGCCCCAGCGCTTACGACCGCGTACTGGCCACCGAGTTCGGCAGCTACGCCGCCAAGCTGGTGGAAGTGGAGCGCTACGGCGTCACCGTCGCCATGGTCAACAACCGCGTCGTCGCCAACCGCCTCGAGGACATCGCCGGTAAGACCCGCAACATCCCCGAGGGCTGTGAGCTGCTCACCGTCGCCCGCCGGATGGGCGTGAGCCTCGGCTGAGACTGTGAAAATAAAAACACCTCGCTGTGTCATGCAGCGAGGTGTTTTTATTTTTATGCTTCAGAACGAGCCGCCCGACGAACCTCCGAAGCCGTCGGAATCGACGGACGAACCGCCGGAGGAGTTGGACTCCTTCTGGGGCGGGTCATAGGTGCGCTCCCGGGTGGTGTGGGTGTAGCGGTCACGCTTGACCCGCAGGGTGAAGCCGGGCATATACTCATCGGCCTCCGTCTTCTTCCGGGCCGTCTTCATCTGGTGGTAGAGGATGAGGCAGATGAACGCCGAAATGCCGAGAGGGAAGATCATGGCAATGAGCAGGTCTTCCAGGCCGATGTCGTTATCCACATCGATGGGCTCGCCATAGTCGGCATAGTAGTCCAGTGCATCGTCGCACATATCGATATAGGTATAGGCGGCATCCGCCCATTCCTCATCGGAGAGCTCCGGGACGATCTCGTCCTCCTGCTGCTCGATGCGGTAGTCGGTGAAAGCCGTGACGCCCTCGCCGTAGGTGATGGTGACATACTTGCGGGAGCCGACTGCCAGCAGGAAGAGGATGCCGCTCTGTTCGTCGCCGTAGCCGAGGCCGTTGGAGATGTAATAATTTTTCGCGTAGTCGCGCTGGTCGGCATCGCCGATGTCGTCCACCACGAGGAAGTAGACATCCACGTTGTGGCCGTCGGAGGCGCTTTCGGCCTGCTCCTCGAGGTCGGCCAGCGTGTCGGCGTCAAAGACGCCGCACTCATCCCGCACCAGCGGGGCCGCTGCCCCGGCCGGCAGGGTCAGGGCCATGCAGAGCAGGGCCGCAGCCAGAAGGGCAAACAGTTTTTTACAATGTTTCATATTCCCGTCTCCCCCTCTCACAGCAGCATGATGAGAGCCGTCAGTATCATCAGCGGGATGCTGATGCCGGCAAACCATGCAGCTACTCTGCCCTTATCCACGGGCAGGTCACCGATGAGCTTGCCGGTCTGGCCGTTCATCGCAAAGAGGAAGTCCTGCTCCTTCCAGCGGGTGTGGAGCATCCAGACCGGCAGCAGGGCGTAGTGGGGTTCCAGCGTCCGCGGGTCGAGCTGCTCCGAGAGGGTCTGGACGCCGGTGTAGCCGCCCAGCGTATCGTGGAGGGCCGCAGCGGTGCTGTTCTTCATCCGGTTCAGGACGCGGGCAGCACACTTCTTGTCGTCCTCGTCGTACCGGTCCGCCAGAAAGCCGGGCAGGTAAGCCGTGGAGAAGGGCTTGAGGTCGCTGTAGTCGAAGGGCTCGATGGCATCCATATGGGCATCCGGCATCTTGCTGGAGCCGTCCACCGGCACCCGGACAAAGTCGGCGTCGCCCACGCGGGCCACATCGAAGTGCCTGGTGGTGGTGACAATGTAGTCGCCCTCACGGTGGCTCTCGCTGATCTCGGCCTTGTAAGCGCCCCGGGCCTCCATCCGGCCATCGTAGAGCCAGAACGGCACATACACGCCCTGGATCTCCTCGATGTGGTTGGACTCTTTGAAGGCTTTGGGGAGGAAGGCTTTGCCCTTATAATATTTTTTCAGGTTCTCGATGGCGGTCTTTTTGTCCATCCGGAAGGGGATGATGTACTCCGGCTTGAGCTTGCCGGAAAGCTGTCCGCCCAGCACGGTGGGGTTGCCGCAGTAGGGACAGGTGGTGGCGGCTGTTTCGGGGCCGCAGACCAGCTCTGCACCGCAGGAAGTGCAGGTGCGGCTGCTGAGATCTCCCGTCTCCATCTCCCCCCAGACAGGGCCGCTGGAAGCGGCCTTTTCGGCGGCTTCGGCGGCCTTATCGGCCTGAGCCTGCTTCTCGCCGTAAAGAGCCTCGACCTGTGCTACATCATAAGTAGAGCCGCAGTAATCACAGCAGAGCTTTCCGCTGGCGCTGTCGAACCGCAGTGGGCCGGTACAGGCCGGGCATTGGTAATTCGTGGTGTTTTCTGCCATATCTCAGTTCCCCTTTCAGGCTCCGAAAGGCTTGCCGCATTCGGGGCAGAACTTGGGCGGGTTAGCCGGGGCGGCAGGGGTCCAGCCGCAGTTCGGGCACTTGGCCGCCGGGCGGGGCTTACCGCATTCCGCGCAGAATTTGCCGGTATTGTGTGCGCCGCAGCTGCACACCCAGCCTGCTTCGGGGCGGGGCTTGCCGCAGGCGGTGCAGAACTTGCCGGTGTTGCCGGTCTGGCCGCAGGAGCAGCTCCAGCTGCCAGCCGCCGGGGCGGCTGCGGGGGCAGGAGCAGCGGCAGGCTGCTGCTGTGCGCCCATCTGGTAGAGGGCCTGGGCGTTGATGCCGCCGGCAGCAGCGGCCTGATTCATGCCCATAAAGGCCATGGCCGGGCCGGCGGAGGTATTGGAAGCCGCTGCCTGCATCGCCGAAGCCTGTGCGCCCACCATGTGGGCGGCGGCGCGGGTCGGGTCCATAAAGGCGGCGCTGCGCTGCAGCTCCTTGATCATCTGCTCGTCTTCTTCGCTGGCTTTGACGCCGGACACGCCGAGGGAGACGATCTCGATGCCGCGCAGCTTGCTCCACTTGCCGGACAGCTCCTGATTCAGGGCCTCGGCCAGCTCAGTGGTATGGCCGGGCAGAGCCGAGTAGCGGATGCCCATCTCGCTGATGCGGGCAAAGGCGGGCTGCAATGCGGTCATCATCTCGGTGCGCATCTGGCCTTCCAGCGCGTCACGGGTGTACTCGTTTTCCACATTTCCGCAGACGTTGGTGTAAAACAGGATGGGGTTGACGATGCGGTAGCTGTACTCGCCGAAGCAGCGGATGCTGACGTCGATGTCAATGCCGGCACGCTGGTCCACGACGCGGAACGGCACGGGGCTGGGGGTGCCGTACTTGTTGCCCATCAGCTCCTTGGTGTTGATGTAATAGATGCGCTGGTCGGTGGCAGCCTGACCGCCGAAGCTGAACCGCTTGCCGATCTCAGCAAAGACTTCGTCGATGTTCTTGGCCAGACCCTCGCTCAGCAGAGAGGGCTGGGTGCCGGTGTTATAGGTGTACTCGCCGGCCTCGGCGCAGAGGTCCACCACCTTGCCCTGCTCCACGATGAGGGCGCACTGGCCCTCGGCCACCGCCACGATGGAGCCGTCGGTGATGATGTTCTCGGTGCCGTGGCGGTTGGAAGAGCGCCCGGAGACTTTCTTCTGTCCCTTGACAGCCAGCACCTCCGCCGGGAGAGCACTGCAGTAAAAGTATTCTTTCCACTGGTCGCCCATCACGCCGGATGCTGCGCCCAATGCCGCTTTGACAAGACCCATAAGCCATATCTCCTTTATCTGCCCGTTTTTGCAAATGCAGGCTTTTTTTCAGTATACCACAAAACGCGCCGCGAAAAAAGAAAACCCTTGCATTTTATCCCCGATGGGTGTAGAATACTCCCGACAAACAAATACAGGGGAGCTTGTAGAAGCAGGCTGAGAGGGAGTTCTCGAACTTCGACCCTTTAGAAATTGTTTTCGGACAGTTTCTGCACCTGATGCGGATAATGCCGCCGTAGGAAGTCATAACACTGTTTATGGATTTTTACAGGAGACGCCGCAGAAGGCGTCTCCTGTTTTTTGTTGCCGACTGAGGGGGAGCGCCCTGAGTCGGGGGTTTTGTATGCGATGGGAAGCCGTGTTCCGGCGTGAGAGGAGGCCAGTGAGCCTCGACCGCTTCTTCCGTTTCCGGCATCTCTGCGCGGGTGCCGGGTCTGTTCGTGTGCGGGAGCGGCGGTCTGCCCCTGCACTTATTTTTTATTGAAAAGGAGCACTCACTATGAAACACTATTCTGCCAAAAAGCTGGCCCTCGCCGGTATGTTCTGCGCTGTCGCTGTCGTGGGCAGCGTCTTCTCCTTCCCGGTCTTCGGCAGCAAATGCGCCCCTGTGCAGCACATGGTCAACATCCTCTGCGCTGTCCTGCTGGGGCCTTACTACGGCGTGGGCGTGGCTTTCGTTGCCTCCCTGCTGCGCAACCTGCTGGGTCTGGGCAGTCTGATGGCTTTCCCCGGCAGCATGTTCGGCGCACTGCTCTGCGGCATCGTCTTCCACAAGACCAATAAGCTGCTGCCCACCCTCGTGGGCGAGGTGTTCGGCACCTCCATCCTCGGCGGTCTGTGCGCCTACCCCGTCGCCATCCTGCTGATGGGCAAGAGCGCCGGTGACATCGCATTCTACGCCTACATCGTCCCCTTCCTCGTCTCCACCGCCGGCGGTGCCATCATTGCAGGCGCACTGCTGGCCGCACTTTCCCGCGCAGGCGCACTCCGCGCCATGCAGGCCAGCCTGAGCTGATTCGAAGGAGAAGCCATGTTTCGGAACCTCTTTGCCAACGTCCGGGCCAAAAGCCCGCTTGTCCATAACATCACCAACTACGTCACCGTCAACGACTGTGCCAACATCGTCCTCGCCTGCGGGGCGTCCCCCATCATGGCGGATGATGCCGCCGAGGTCGAGGACATCACCTCGCTGTGTGCCGGGCTGAACCTCAACATCGGCACGTTGAACAGCCGCACCATCCCCTCCATGCTGCTGGCGGGACACACCGCCAACCGGCTGGGCCGTCCTGTCGTGCTGGACCCCGTGGGCGCAGGCGCTTCCCATCTGCGCACCGAAACGGCACTGCGCCTCCTGCGGGAAGTGAAGTTCACAGTCATCCGGGGCAACATCTCCGAGATCCGGACGCTGGCGGCAGGCAGCGGTACCACGAAAGGCGTGGACGCCGACGCCGCCGACAAGGTAACGGACGAGACGCTGGACAAGACCGTGGCATTCGCCAAAGCGTTTGCGGCCCGCACAGGGGCGGTCGTCGCCGTCACCGGTGCCATCGACATCGTGGCCGACGGGGAACGGGCCTTCTGCATCCGCAACGGCCACCCCATGATGAGCGCTGTCACCGGCACCGGCTGTCAGCTTTCGGCCCTGACGGCGGCATTCTGTGCGGCTAACCCGGACAAGCCTCTGGAAGCCGCTGCTGCAGCGGTCTGCGCCATGGGCCTTGCGGGCGAAGCAGCTCACAGCCGCCTGTCCAGGCTGGACGGCAACGCCACCTACCGCAATTACATCATCGACGCGATCTACAACATGACCCCCGAACAGCTCGAGGAAGGAGCACGCTATGAAATGCGATAAACATACCATGCTTCTCTACGCCGTCACCGACCGGGCGTGGACGGGCCGCGAGACCCTCCGCCAGCAGGTGGAAGACGCGCTGAAAGGCGGCGTTACCTGCGTCCAGCTGCGGGAAAAGGAGCTGGACGACGCGGCATTTTTGCAGGAAGCCATGGAGCTTTCCGCCCTCTGCCGCAGCTATGGCGTACCCTTCATCATCAACGATAACGTCGAGATCGCTATAAAATGCCATGCCGACGGCATCCATGTCGGGCAGGAAGATATGGCTGCCGCAGACGTCCGCGCCAAGGTCGGCCCTGACATGATCATCGGTGTGTCTGCCCATTCCGTCGAGGAAGCACAGCTGGCCGTGGCCCACGGCGCGGATTATCTGGGCGTCGGCGCGGCATTTTCCACCCACACCAAAACCGATGTGGATGTCCTGCCGGAGGGCAGACTGAAAGAGATCTGCGACTCCGTGGATGTGCCGGTCGTGGCCATCGGCGGCATCCATAAAGACAATATCCTCAAGCTCAAAGGCTCCGGCGCGGACGGCGTGGCTCTCGTGAGCGCGATCTTCAGCGCCGAGGACATTGAGGCTGAGTGCAAAGAGCTGAAGGCACTGACCGAACAAATCATCTATAGCAATTCAACTTTTTAATGCAGCAGCAACAGCGTTGAATTGCATATCGCAAATATGCTGTTTGAATGTTGCACGAATTTCTTGACTTGCGATAAAGGAGCAAACCCATGAAAACTGCACTTACCATCGCGGGCAGCGATTCCAGCGGCGGCGCCGGCATTCAGGCCGACCTCAAAGCCATGACCATGAACGGCGTCTTCGCCATGAGCGCCATCACTGCCCTGACGGCCCAGAACACCACCGGCGTATCCGGCATCTTCGAGGTCAGCCCCGAGTTTCTGGCCCAGCAGATAGACGCCGTCTTCACCGACATCCGCCCCTGCGCCGTCAAGATCGGCATGGTGTCCTCTGCCCCGCTCATTGAGACGATCGCCGAGCGTCTCCGCTTTTACAAGGCGGAACACATCGTCGTGGACCCCGTGATGGTAGCCACCTCCGGCTCTGATCTGATCGCATCGGATGCCGTGCGCACTCTGCGCCGGGAGCTGTTCCCTCTGGCCGAGGTCATCACGCCCAACCGGCACGAGGCCGAAGTGCTGTCCGGCCTGCACATCTCGGGCCGTGCCGACATGAGCGCCGCCGCCCGGGCCATCGCCGCCGACTGCGGCTGTGCCGTCCTGCTCAAGGGCGGCCACAGTGACACCGACGCCGACGATCTGCTCACCTTCCCGGATGGCACGGAGATCTGGTTTCCGGGTAAGCGTATCGCCAACCCCAACACCCACGGTACGGGTTGCACTCTGTCTAGTGCCATTGCGGCCAACCTTGCCAAAGGGTTTGCGCTGGAAGAAGCGATCGCCCGGGCCAAGGCTTACCTGACCGACGCGCTGAACGCGCAGCTCGATCTGGGCCGCGGCTCCGGCCCGCTGAACCACACCCTGAGCGGCGTCGGGGTCGAAAACTGGATGCACGGCGTCCCGGACGCTGTTCATAAATAAAGAGAGCGTATTTTCGGAGGATTTTCAAATGCAGACTTACACCACACAGATGGATGCCGCCCGCAAGGGCATCGTCACGCCCCAGATGGAAACGGTGGCCAAGAAGGAGTACCGCACCGTCGAAGAGATCCGTCAGCTGGTCGCTGAGGGCAAGGTCGCCATCCCGGCCAACAAGCACCACGAGTGCCTGAACCCCGAGGGCATCGGCTCCATGCTCCGCACCAAGATCAACGTCAACCTCGGCGTCTCCCGCGACTGCAAGGACTACAACATCGAGATGCAGAAGGTCATGAGCGCCGTCAACATGGGCGCAGAGGCCATCATGGACCTCTCGAGCCACGGCAATACCCAGCCCTTCCGTCAGAAGCTGACCCACGAATGCCCCGTCATGATCGGCACTGTGCCGGTGTACGACTCGGTCATCCACTACCAGCGCGACCTCGCTACCCTGACGGCACAGGACTTCGTCGACGTGGTGCGTCTGCACGCAGAGGACGGCGTGGACTTCGTCACCCTCCACTGCGGCATCACCCGTAAGACCATCGAGCAGATCCGCAAGCATAAGCGGAAGATGAACATCGTCAGCCGCGGCGGCTCGCTGGTGTTTGCATGGATGTGCATGACCGGCAACGAGAACCCCTTCTACGAGCACTTCGACGAGATCCTGGACATCTGCGAAGAGCACGACGTCACCATCTCTCTGGGCGATGCCTGCCGCCCCGGCTGCCTCGCCGACGCCACCGACGTCTGCCAGATCGAAGAGCTGGTGCGTCTGGGCGAGCTGACCAAGCGGGCCTGGGCGCACAACGTCCAGGTCATGGTGGAAGGCCCGGGCCATGTGCCTCTGAACCAGGTCGCCGCCAACATGGAGATCCAGAAGACCATCTGCATGGGCGCACCTTTCTACGTCCTCGGCCCCCTCGTCACCGACATCGCCCCCGGCTATGACCACATCACCGCTGCCATCGGCGGCGCTGTCGCGGCCATGAGCGGCGCAGCCTTCCTGTGCTACGTCACCCCTGCCGAGCATCTGGCTCTGCCCAATGTGGACGACGTCAAGCAGGGCATCGTGGCTTCCAAGATCGCCGCCCACGCCGCCGACATCGCCAAGGGCATCCCCCACGCCCGGGACATCGACGACAAGATGGGCGACGCCCGCCGCGTCCTCGACTGGGATGCGCAGTTCGCCTGCGCCCTCGACCCCGAGACGGCAAAGGCCATCCGTGACGCCCGCCGGCCCGAGGACGACCACAGCGACACCTGCTCCATGTGCGGCAAGTTCTGCGCCGTCCGCAGCATGAACAAGGCTCTGGCCGGTGAGTACATCGACATTCTGTAAGCTGCTGTAAAACCGATATTTTCATCGCTTTTGCGATTTTTCTTCTCCATTGCCGCCCGGTACAAAAGCCGGGCGGCTTTTTTGCGTCTCAGCGAGACGGTTTTTATGTACAAAATGAATCCGGCATGATATACTGGATTCATCAAACAAGAATTGTGTGGACACAGACGTGAATTTTATATGCAAAATCGACCGGGAACTTTACCGGGTCGTTGACCAAGACCTAGTGACCGATGATGTTATTATTACAGAACAGCAGATTCTCCACATTGAAGATGGTCATCCCGGTGATTATGACCGTCTCTCTTCCCATATTCCTCTTATCTTGCAAGAACCTGACTATATCCTGAGAGGAAACCGGCCGCATACTGCTCTGGTACTCAAAGAAATTGTCACGCCTGAACTTACCGCTGAAGTCGTCCTGCGGCTAAAAGTATCAGATGACCCTGAAGACTACAAAAATTCTATCATCACCATGTGGAATATCAGTCAAAAGCGTTTTCGGCGACTCTTACGTCAAAGCGAAATTCTTTACAAAAAAGAATAACTGTGGTATGCTATACATAGGATAAGAAAAGCATTTGAGGTGGTCAATTTCGTGGCAGCCACACGCCGATGGTAACGACAAGGGCTTTTGCTCTGAGAGATGCAGGAGAATGCTACGCCTGCCAAATGCTTTTCGAGGGGGGACGGTTCCGATGCCGTCCCCCGTTCCTGTTTCTGCACACAAAAAGACCTGCACCGGGGGCTGAAGCTCAGCCTCGGTGCAGGTCTTTTTACACAGTTGCGCCAGCAGGAGTCGAACCTGCGATGGGGGAGTCAAAGTCCCCTGCCTTACCGCTTGGCGATGGCGCATCGGTAGAGAATAGTATAGCATATTTTTCAAAATTCCACAAGAGCCGCCGGGCGGTTCCACCCAAATTTTCTGAGCCGGGCAGGCAAATCCCGTCCTTGCCGGGGTCTCACCGATATGATATACTTGCACTGTAAAAGTTTTCCTGTTCAGCGCGTGACGCAGAAAGGAGCGCGGCTTATGGTACACCATCTTGTCATCGGCATCATCTTCCTTTTCTGGGGCGTTGCAGACGTCCTCCGCATCGAGCTGCCCGGCATACTGGGCAAGCGGCTGGAAGCGTCCAGCGAAGAGGCCCGCCGCCTCTGGCAGAGGCTTCTGGGTGTGCTGGAGCTCATCGTGGGCGGCGGACAGCTGCTGTTCTACTTTTTCTCCGACAATCAGACCGTCACCAGCATCATCCTCGCGGTGATGATACTCGCCGCCGTCTGCATCCTCGGGCCGTACTACCACTGGCGGAAGCAGGAAAAAGAGAACACACAGGAATGAATCACGGGAGGAAACCGTATGGGGCCTTGGTATTACGAAGTCGTGAGCTTTGACGGCGATTACGTCAACCTGCGCCGCACCGACATCGAGAGCGACGAGCTGAACCCGGTGGCACTGGCGCTCCTGCCGCCGGAAATCGACGTGGGCAGCAAGCTCAAGTGCGAATATTTCCAGTACGAGATCATCGGCTGACAAAACGAAACGCCGCCCGTTCGGGCGGCGTTTCTGCATCTTCTGATAAAGTTATACGCGCTCGGCCACCAGCTGGAAGCCTGCCTTGGTGAGCTCCTGCCGGATCTGCTCGATCTGGGCGTTGTCGCGGGTCTCGAGGGTCAGCTTGAGGAAGCAGCTGGAGATGGGCATATTGGGGTCGGAGCCGTCGTGGAGGACGGACACCACATTGCTGCCGCAGCGGGAGACGATGTCGGCCACCTGCTGCAGCTGGCCGGGCTTGTCTTCCAGCGCGATGGTCAGGTTGGCCTTGCGGCCGCTCATGACGAGGCCGCGGGTGATGACGCGGTTGAGGATGTTCACGTCGATGTTGCCGCCGGAGACGAGGCAGACGACCTTCTTGCCCTCGATGGGCAGCTTATGGAAGAGCGCCGCCGCCACAGGCACTGCGCCTGCACCCTCGGCCACCAGCTTCTGGTTCTCCATCAGGGAGAGGATGGCGGCTGCGGTCTCGTCCTCAGTGACGGTGACGATGTCGTCCACATACTCCTCGCAGAGCTTGTAGGTCAGCTCACCGGGAGTCTTGACCTGAATGCCGTCTGCGAAGGTGGAGACGGCGGAAAGGGTCTGGTATTTGTGCTCATGGAGAGAGCGGTACATGCTGGGTGCTCCCTCGGCCTGCACGCCGTAGACCTTGACGTCGGGCTTCAGGCTCTTGATGGCAAAGGCCACGCCGGAGATGAGCCCGCCGCCGCCCACAGGCACGATGACAGCGTCCACATCGGGCAGCTGGTCGAGGATCTCAAGGCCGATGGTGCCCTGACCGGCAATGACCTGCTCGTCGTCGTAGGGGTGGATGAAGGTCATGCCCGTCTCTTCCTGCAGCTCCACGGCCTTGTCGTGGGCGTCGTCGTAGGTGCCGGGTACGAGGCAGACCTCCGCACCGAGGTTCTTGGTGTTCTCCACCTTCATGATGGGCGCGCCGTCCGGCATACAGACGATGCTCTTGATGCCGCGGCGGGTAGCGGCCAGCGCCACGCCCTGTGCGTGGTTGCCCGCCGAGCAGGCGATGACGCCCTTATCGCTCTCTTCTTTGGAGAGCTGGCTGATCTTATAGTAAGCGCCGCGCACCTTGAAGCTGCCGGTCACCTGCAGGTTCTCGGTCTTGAGGTAGAGGTGGCAGTCCTTGGAGAGCCGGGGTGCCTCGATGAGGTCGGTCTTGCGGGCTACGTCCTTGAGGACAAAGGCGGCGTGGTAGATCTTATCCAGTGTCAGCATATCGTTTTTCCCATCCTATCTCTGTTTATCCATCCCGGCACACGGGCTATTTTTATTGTTAAAGACAGGATTTAGTATAGTTTACATAAATTGATTTGTCAAATGAATCTATTTCACACTTTAAGGCGGAAAGCGGAATTTGCTGACATTGTATTATAGAAAAAACGCCGCCATTCACCAAACAGCGAACAGCGGCGGGGTATTACCACTTTATCCTATTACGTTCCGGTAGACTCAAATCTCCGCGAGGATAGCGTCACCCATGGCGGTGCAGCCGAGGCAGGTGCAGCCCTCGCTCATGTTGTCGGCGGTGCGCAGGCCCTTGTCCAGCACCTTATTCACCGCGTTCTCAATGGCGTCAGCCTCCTTAGCCATACCGAAGGAGTAGCGCAGCATCATGGCGGCGGAGAGGATGCAGGCGGTGGGGTTGACGATGTCCTTGCCCGCGATGTCGGGGGCAGAGCCGTGGATGGGCTCATACAGGCCCCGGGTGCCGTCGCCCAGACTGGACGAGGGGATCATGCCGATGGAGCCGGTGATCATGGAGGCCTCGTCGGAGATGATGTCGCCGAACATGTTCTCGGTGACGATGACGTCGAACTGGCTGGGGTCCTTGACGACCTGCATGGCACAGTTGTCCACGAACATCTCGCTGTACTCCACCTCGGGGTACTCAGCCTGCAGGCGGTGCATGACCGCACGCCAGAGGCGGCTGGTATCCAGCACGTTGGCCTTATCCACGCAGCAGAGCTTTTTGCGGCGCTTCATGGCCGTCTCAAAGCCGATGCGTCCAATGCGCTCGATCTCGTGCTCCGCGTAGGGCATGGAATCCACCGCCTGCTTCTCGCCGTTTTCCAGCGTGTAAGTCTCGTGCTTGCCGAAGTAGACGCCGCCGATGAGCTCACGCACGATGATGAAGTCGATGCCCTTTGCCACGATCTCGGGCTTGAGGGGGCTGGCCGGGGCCAGCTGGGGCCAGATCTTGGCCGGGCGGTTGTTGGCGTAGAGGCCCATGCCGGCGCGGAGGCGGAGCAGACCCTTTTCGGGGCGCTGCTCACCGGGCAGACCCTCCCACTTGGGGCCGCCCACTGCGCCCAGAAGGACGCTGTCGGCCGCGAGGCACTTGTCCAGCTCATGCCGGGGCAGCGGGTCGCCGTACTTGTCGATGGCCTCGCCGCCCATTGCGGCGTCGGTGTAGTGGAAGGTGTGGCCGTACTTTTCGGCCACCTTATCGAGAACGCGGAGGGTCTGCTTCACGATCTCGGGGCTGGAGCAGTCGCCCCAGATGACAGCAATGTTTTTTTTCATTCTTATGGGCATCCTTTCTTCGATTGGGCAGCGATTTATGACAGGGGCCTTGCTTTTGGGTGGGCGTGTGCGGGGTTAGAGTTTTCTTTAAGTGGGATCGCGCGCTGGTGGCGCGGGGGATGTTTTATTTTACGGTCAAGTAGCTTGCGCTCCGCGCGGGCCAGAGGCAGAG
>ERZ1027038.350-NODE-350-length-19951-cov-5.433353_pt1 | contig 19951 bp, 19 predicted proteins | sample MGYA00519439_ERZ1027038 | MGnify/ENA primary metagenome ERZ1027038 (study PRJEB26926, sample SAMN06164807) | human gut metagenome | biome: ENVO:00009003; feature: ENVO:2100002; material: ENVO:00002003 | host: Homo sapiens | place: USA | collected 2012 ... | reverse complement strand
CGCGTAAGATCGTCGGCAGCGTCAGATGTGTATAAGAGACAGCCCCTCCCGATAAGGAATTTCTTTTTCAAAAATGATATTAAAAATGTATAGTTAATTTTGCAAGAGTGGTAGTGCTAAGCTAAGGTTGTGCTACTTTTGCAAGGTTTGTGAAGCCGGTAAGGTTTGATGCAACGGGAGGGGCGAGCCCCTCCCCTACGAAAAGTGGAAAATGTTGGTTGCGTTTTTTCAGAACGTGAAGCCAAACAAGCGCATACAGACCCACACCCTACGAAAAATCGGAAAAGCTGTTCTGTGTTTACAGGCAGACAAACCGACAAATTGTTCAAAAGCCAAGAGTTTGGCGAAAATTGCAGGTTTCTGCGATATAAATCCAAGTTTATAAGGGCAGGCGGAGCATCAGCTCCGCCGGAATGCCCGTTATATTATGCCTGAACGGTTATGATAAACGGCTGTATCTGCATATTCATACAGACGGAATCAATTACAGTGCGGACAATACCGCAAAGGAAGGAAATATATGATAATACTTACAAAGCTCAACGGGGAAAAGTTTATGCTTAATCCCGATCTTATCGAAATAGTAACGGAAAATCCCGACACGGTAATTACCACGAGTACGGGACATTCATACATAGTTGAGCAGTCGATGAACGAGATACTTTCTCTCATCAAGGAATACAGGCTGTCTGTAAGACGTCAGCGTCTCGAGCGAAGCATATAAATTGTGAATATTACAGCCGTTGGCTGTGCTATATAAACCCTTACAGGAGGAAATTATTTTGAATATTACGATCATCATAGGCTGGGTAGTATCATTCGGTCTGGTTACATTCGGTATATTTAACGGCGGTCAGCTTGACTGGTTCATAGATGTACCCTCGCTTGCTATCACAGTCGGAGGTACTATAGGCTGTCTTTTCGCCTCGTTCCCGCTCTCATACCTTAAAAACCTGCCGAAGTATCTGAAGCTGGCATTGTTCCCTAAAAAATTCAATCCGCAAAGCTACATAGAACAGATAGTTGAATTTGCAAAGATTGCCAGAACAAAAGGTCTTATCTCGCTTGAAGACAGTGCGAACAAGTGTGAGGATCCGTTCCTCAAGGAAAGCCTTATGCTGATAGTAGACGCAAACGACCTTGATAAAGTAAAAAGTATGCTTGACGACGCAATAGACTTTATGTGTGAGCGTCACGAAAGAGGCAGACTTTTCTTTGAAAAAGGTATGTCTGTATTCCCCGCATTCGGAATGTTGGGTACTCTTGTCGGCCTTGTAAATATGCTTAAGGGTATGGGTGCCGACTCAAGCAACCTGTCAAACGGTATGGCGGTTGCGCTTATCACGACCTTCTACGGCTCGCTGTTCTCAAACGTATTGTTTGCGCCGATCGCATCATCGCTGAAGAACAGTCACGAGCAGGAGCTTCTTTGTATGCAGATAATAGAGGAAGGCGTGCTGTCGATTGCGGCAGGCTCAAACCCCAGACTTATTCAGGAAAAGCTCGAATTTATGCTTGCACAGACTGATATAAAGAAGAAGGGCAGCAAGTAACAATATCCGCCTGTTTCCGACAGGACGGGAAATACGGCTGAAGCAAAAGGAATTTAGTATTGAAATAATCGCTGAAATGTGATACAATATATTGGTTAAGCGTCAGAAGAAAGGCGGTGGAGAAAAAATGGCGAAAAGAAGAGCCGAAAGCGGCGAAGAAAAAGGTAACTGGCTTGATACCTATGCTGATATGGTTACGCTTCTGTTGTGCTTTTTCGTATTGCTGTACTCTGCATCATCGGTAGACGAAACGAAATGGCAGTACATATATCAATCCTTTACGTCAAGCGGAAGCTATATAAACCCATTCGTAATGGACGAACAGCCGAAGAATAACGCTGCCGATACAAACGGTAATGCCGAAGCTCCTCCGAACACTCAGAACGGCGGTACTACAAGCGAACAGACAGAGGGACTTCCCTCCGACTTCAATCAGCTTTACAGCTTCTTAAAGACAACAACGGATAAAAACGATCTTGGTCAGTATGTGTATATTGAGCAGACCCCGACAAGAATCTTTATCCGGTTCAATAATACGATAATGTTTGACGGCAACAGTGCGGTGCTGAAGGAAGAAGGCAAGCAGGTACTCAACAAGTTCATGCCCGGTATAAAGGCGGTCAACAAGTATATAAAATCCTGCTCGGTTTCGGGTCATACTGCAAAGGCCGTATCGGATGTCAACGACTGGGATCTGTCGGCGGCAAGAGCGTCAAGCGTTGTAAAATATATGGACTACAACCGCTGTGTTGACAGCGAGAAGTTCACTGTAGAGGGAAAAGCGTGCTATACGCCTATTGCCGACAACTCAACAGCTGAAGGCAGAGCGGCGAACAGACGTGTAGAGATTATGATAGTGAGAGCGCAGCTTGACACTACCTCACAGGCTGTCATAGACGATATTCTGAAATACGAATACAGGCTGAACGGTGCGAACACCGATCCTTATGAACGCAACAACAGCAACAGCTCGGACGTCAACAGTGACGTTGTAAACGAAATAATCGACAATATGGAAAGCAAGTATGACAGCAACCCGGGCGACGGCAACAACAGCACAAACGCCGCAGGACCGAAATATGAGCCGTCATATACGGGCATTCCTACAGATATACTGACATCGGCACCGACCGAAACGTCAGAATAAGAGAAAACAGAAAGGGGGGCGAATTTTTGGCTGATACCCTTACGCAAGAACAAATAGACGCAATGCTGTCAAGCGTACTTTCGGGCGGAGATACCGCATCGCTTGACACGCACGAAGAAAAGGAAGAAATCAAGGAGTATGACTTCCGTACTCCGAAGAAGTTCACTAAGGAACAGATAAAGATACTTGAGAGGATATTCGAGAATTATTCAAGGCATCTTTCATCTTACATAACAGGTCTGTTAAGGCTGTACTGCAAGGTTTCGCTTGCAAGTATAGAGGAACAGAAGTATTTTGAGTTCAGCAACGCTCTTCCGGATTATACGATAATGGGTATTGTCGATCTCGGCATAGAGGACGATGATATTGAGGAAAGCAATGCGGTTTTACAGCTGTCTAACTCGCTCACCTTTACAATGATCGACCGTATGCTCGGCGGCAGAGGAACATATCAGGATACCGACAGAGATTTTACGGAAATAGAGATAAACGTAATGCGTGGCATTGTTGAACGCTTTACCTCGCTTATGTCGCAGGCGTGGGACGGATATGTTGATACCAATCCGAAGCTGGAATCAATAGAAACAAACTCAAGGGTAATATCCGCCGCAGACGCCGACGAAACAATGATTATCGTTGCGATGGAGGTAACGGTAAACGATTCAAAATCCATAGTGTCGTTCTGTATGTCGGCAATTACTATGGATCAGATAATGAAGAAATTCTCGGCTAAGTTCAGCTCGGGCAAAAGGGCAGGAAGTCCCACTAAGGAAACGGAGCGTAAGGAAAACCTTATGTCAACGCTTTCGCAGTCGGAGCTTACTGTTACGGCGGTGCTTGACGATACAATGCTCACGCTCCGTGACGTTCTGAATCTGCAGGTAAATGACATAATACCGCTGAACAAGCCGATTACCGACAACGTACAGCTAAAAGTGGGAAGTACCTGCTGGTTTGACGGAAAGCTCGGTACACTGAACGGAAAGAAAGCGTTCAGGATTGATAATATACTAAAGAATTGAGGTAAGGCAAATGGGAAAACTGACCACTCTGTCGGAGTTGCAGCTTGACGCTATCGGCGAGATAATGAATATCAGTATGGGAAGTGCGGCTACCGCTGTTTCCGAGCTGCTCAACGCCAAAGTGTGGATCACTACGCCGAAGGTAACCGTAGTTCAGGCATCAGAACTTAACTACGACAGACTTGAACCTGCGATATGCGTAAAGATCGAGTACATAAAAGGGCTTTCCGGCTCAAACCTGATGATCTTAAAGCAGGACGATGTACAGCTGATACTTAATCAGCTTATGGGCAAGCCGCCCGTTATATCTCCTGATTTTGAGTTTGATGAGCTGAATATCAGTGCGGTAAGCGAAGTAATGAATCAGATGATGGGAGCTTCTTCGACGGCTCTGTCGGAATTTCTGGGTATGGGTATTGATATATCGACACCTACTCCGTACATTCTCAGCGAGGTAAATATTGCTGACCTGCAGAATTATGAGCAGACGGATATGGTTGCCGCTATCAATTTTGACCTTACCATTGACGGTGTTATAAAATCGGAATTTATATCGGTACTTGATATAGATCTTGCGGCAACGCTTGCCGACAGAATGATCGGCGGTGCGACATCTCCCGAACCGATTGCGACAGAACCTGCACCTGCTCCGGCACCTCAGCCTGTTCCGCAGGCAGAACCCGTTCAGCAGGCGGCTCCTGTTCAGCAGGCAACACCTGTACCGCAGGCAACACCCATGCCGCAGGTAGCACCCGTTCAGCAAGCGGCTCCTGTACCGCAAGCGGCTCCTGTACCGCAAGCGGCACCCATGCCACAGGTAGCACCTGTGCCACAGGCGGATATGTATGCACAGCAGGGATACTACGGATACCCGAATCCTGCTATGAATCCTGCCATGAATCCTGCAATGTATGGTCAGCCGGTACAGCCTGTTATGCAGCCTCAGCCGGCAGTAAACTACCGTAATGCCCAGCTTGCACAGTTTGAGAACTTTGAAGCTCCGCTCGGCTCGGAACAGAAAGAAAACTTACAGCTCCTTATGGACGTACCGCTTCAGATTTCTGTCGAGATAGGCTCGACTAAGAAGAAAATCAAGGATATACTTGAGTTCTCGCAGGGTACTATCATAGAGCTTGAAAGACAGGCAGGCGCACCCGTTGACGTTATGGTAAACGGAAACCTCATCGCAAGGGGCGACGTTGTTGTTATAGACGATAACTTTGCGGTAAGAATAACGGAAATAGTAAAATCGAAATTTATGGACAGCCTCGGTAAAGGCGAATAACATATAATAAAACAGGGATACGAAAGGAAACCTTACACTTATGGATAAGAAGATATTACTTGTAGACGATGCGGCATTCATGCGTATGCTTATCCGCAACACACTTACGACAAACGGCTACACAAATATACTTGAGGCGGCTGACGGCGAAATAGCGGTTTCGACATATTCCGCAGAGAAGCCCGACCTTGTTATAATGGACATAACAATGCCCAACAAGACCGGTATCGAGGCACTCAAGGAAATCAAGGCTATGGATCCCGGCGCTAAGGTCGTAATGTGCAGTGCTATGGGTCAGGAAGCTATGGTTGTCGAGGCTATCAAACTCGGCGCACTTGACTTCATCGTAAAGCCGTTCAAGGCTGAGAGAATACTTCAGACCGTTAAGAAAATACTTGACTGATGGAATACGTACAGCTTGTATGTGCGCTTATCGGCGTACTTGCACTGATTTTTCTGTTCTTCTGGATACTTAGAAAGGTAAACAAGGGGATACTGAGCGTAAGCGGAAAACGGCTCAAGGTGCTTGACCGTGCCTCGCTCGGCGGTGAAAAATCGGTGGTTGTCGTGAGCGTTGCAGGAAAGTGTATGGTGCTTGGCGTAACTGCCGGCAGGATAGACAAGATCGAGGATCTGTCAATTACAGAAGAAGAATATATGTCTGAGCTTTATCCTGATGGAAGCGGAAGGCAGGATAACTTCTTCGCCGCCTTCAGTGACGCAATGGCTAAAAACATAAAGAATATGAGAGGGAAGAAAGCCCGCCGTGACGAAGAATCGGACTACGGCGATGAGTTTCCCGATGTTTGCAAAACCGATGACGGAACAAATTCCGATGACAAAAATTCTGACGAGAGGAACACGGAGTCGAAATGACAAAAGCTTTTGGTCTTACGATTAGAAAAATGTTTATCGACAACAAGCGGATTTTTATCCGCTTTATCGTGTCTTTAACGGTATGTATCGCACTTATCGGTGTGCTGTGCAGTGTAACGGCATTTGCGGCGGATAACAATGCGTCAGGCAACGCAGGTACAACATCCGCAATTACCGATACAACATCCGGCAATACATCAGGCGGTACGGAATCTGCAAGCTCATCGGTGATGAAGGATCTTATCGGGGTGGACGGCTCGCAGTCGCTTGAGGTAATACTGCTTGTGACCGTGCTTTCGCTTGCGCCGTCACTGCTTGTGATGATGACATCGTTTGCGAGAATCATTATCTGCTTCAGCTTTCTGAGAACGGCAATGCAGACGCAGTCCACGCCGCCTAATATGGTGCTTACGGGATTGTCGCTTTTCCTTACGATATTCATAATGTGGCCTGTTTTCTCGGAGATAAACGAAACGGCATATCAGCCGTATGCGGCAGGCGAGATGACAATGGAACAGGCTATTGACGCCGCAGGAAAGCCGCTCAAGACTTTTATGCTCAAGCAGACCACGAATGACGATATGAAGTTTTTCCTGGATCTAAAGGGTCAGAGCATGAGCGATGTCACAGGCGGTGCGACAGACAATATAACACTTGAAAACTACAGCGAGAAGCTGGGCTTTGAAACAGTAATTCCCGCTTTTATAGTAAGCGAGCTGAAACGTGCGTTCCAGATGGGCTTTCTGATATTCATACCGTTCCTTGTTATCGACCTTGTTGTATCGTCGACGCTTATGGCAATGGGTATGATGATGCTGCCGCCGGCGATGATCTCGCTGCCGTTCAAGATAATACTTTTCGTGCTTGTAGACGGCTGGCAGCTGATGGTCGGAACGATCGTGAACTCGTATAATTTGTAGCATAATATTCCTTGAAGGGAGGGCTTGATCTGACACAGGATATAGCAATGGAGGTCTTTACCGCCGCACTTGTTCTTGCGCTTAAATTAGGCCTCCCTGTTTTAATAGCCGCAGTTGTGATAGGTCTTATCATAGCGATATTACAGGCGGCAACACAAGTACACGAGCAGACGCTCTCGTTTGCTCCCAAAGCCATAGTGGTGGCAATCGTACTGCTGTTGTTCGGTCCGTGGATGATGAACAGCTGTATAGAGTTCTTCAACTACGTATTCGGTCTTATGGCAACGGTTGGTGCAACATGACGCTAAGCGATGTGTGGGATATGATTCTGAATAATTTTCTCGGCTTTCTGCTGATAATGTGCAGGGTGTCGGGAATATTCAGCTTTAACCCTATATTCAGCCGTTCAAATTTTCCCGTAAGACTGAGAGCAGGCACAACGATAGCACTTGCTGTGCTGTTTGCCTCGTCCATGGGGAATATAAAATATGAGCCGACCGGCATATTCATGATGCTGTTCGATATGATGAAGGAACTGGGGCTGGGACTTATACTCGGCTTTATGGTGAATCTCATACTGGCGGTGACTATTTCCGCAGGTGAGCTTATCGACTATCAGACGGGTCTTTCCATGGCAAGAGCGATGGATCCTGCGACCGGTGTGTCGATGCCCCTTTTTGCAAACGTTTATTACTATATGTTCATTCTGTATTTCTTTCTGACGAATGGACACTTGTCATATATAAAGCTGTTTCATATATCGTATGAAACGCTTCCGATAGGATTTTCGGGATTCACTGCGGACGTGCCGTGGGCATTGGTGACGTACTTTTCGACCGTGCTTACGCTGGCGGTAAAGCTCGCCGCACCGATTATCGCTATCGAGTTTATCACCGAAATATGTCTTGGCGTGCTGATGAAGGCTGTACCGTCAATTCATATCTTTGCGCTGAACATTCAGCTTAAGGTGCTTATCGGTCTTGCGGCGGTGCTGATAATGGCTCAGCCTATGTCGGACTTCATCGAAAAGCTGATGGGCATTATGTGGCAGAACCTTTACGGTCTGCTCGGCATGATGGGTTCTTAGGAGGGTAAATGGCAGGCGAAGAAAAAACCGAAAAAGCCACCCCGAAAAAGCGTAAGGATACCAGAAAAAAGGGCGAGGTACTGCAAAGCAAGGAAGTTGCGGTTGCGGTTTTCGTGGTGGGAATATTCGCATTTCTTGCGATATTCGGAAACTATATGTTCCAGATGCTTTTAAACTTTATGGAGCAGTCGATGTCATCTATTGACAAGACGGGCAATACCGTAGAGTTTGCGATGAGCGTATTCTGGAAGGTGGCTATAATCTGCGTCTGTACCGTAGGTCCGATACTGGCGGTGGGGGTCGTACTGAGCGTACTGCCCGTAATCGTTCAGACAAAGGGACTTTTCAGTATGGAGGCGATGAAGCCGAAATTCAGCAGATTGAATCCGTTTACGGGTATCAAGCGGTTGTTTTCGATGCAGGCGCTTGTGGGACTTGTAAAGGGACTTATCGAGATAATCGTGGTAGTTGCTATACTGTACTTTCAGGTAATGGACAGGATAAACGAGTTCAAAAAGCTGATAGATACAGATGTGATAAAGATAGTTGCATATATAAGCGAAACGGCGATGAGCCTTATTGTAACGATATTCGTTATGCTTGTATTTGTGGCGGCGGCAGACTATGTTTTCCAGTGGTGGTCATTTGAGAAAAAACTCAAGATGTCAAAGCAGGAGGTCAAGGACGAGTACAAACAGCTCGAAGGTGACCCACAGATAAAGGGCAAGATAAAGCGTAAACAGCAGGAAATGGCACAACAGCGTATGATGCAGGAAGTGCCGTCCGCAGATGTGGTTGTCCGTAACCCTACTCACTATGCGGTTGCTCTTAAATATGACCGCAAGACAGCCTACAGAGCGCCTGTTGTCGTGGCAAAGGGTACAGATGCACTGGCGCTGAGGATAGTTGCAGTGGCTGAGGAGCATAATGTATATATCACTGAAAACCGTCCGCTCGCAAGAGGGCTTTACGAGGCGGTAGACATAGGTCAGGAGATACCGAGAGAGTTTTACACTGCGGTGGCAGAGGTGCTGGCGATGGTATATGAGGAACAGCATCGGCGGCTGTGAGCCGCTGCAAATTCCGCCTTTGGAAATGTTGCGATTTGGCGACAGATGGCGAAACGGCGGAGTTTAACGATTGTGCTGATGTTCTTGGCGAGAGACAGTGCGAGCTTTGCAACGATATTGCAGACAGCTGGGACACTTCAAGCGATCCCTCAGTCTTGACGGCAGAAAAAGTAAGTGCTATTTGAAGGTTTGACTTATCTCATTAAGCGGTAATTTTCATGGATTTGTGCCTTGCCGCAAGCCAGCTCCCTTTAGCAAGGGAGCCAAGGTTAGTGTTAGTGCAAATTTTGCATGGATCGATTATAAATAATTATAAAAACGGACAAGCGAAGTCCGGACAGAGAAAGAGAAAGAGAAAGAACAAGAAAGGAGCGGTGCGAATGGTTAAAAAGATGATGACGAATGTTTTTGCGGTATTCGTTATTTTTATCGTGCTTGCGATTATCATTCCTCTGCCGACTCCGATACTGGACTTTCTTCTGATAATAAATATAGGACTTTCTCTCGTCATACTCCTTATGACGATGTACATAAAAAAAGCGCTTGAATTTTCGATATTCCCGACTATACTTCTTCTGACGACGGTTTTCCGACTGTCGCTGAACGTATCGACTACACGAGGAATACTTTCAAACGGCTATGCCGGCGAGGTCGTAAAGACATTCGGTGAATTCGTAATGGGCGGTGACGCTATTGTCGGATTTATCATATTCGTAATCATAGTAATAGTAAACTTCCTTGTTATCACCAAGGGTTCTGAGCGTGTATCTGAAGTTGCCGCAAGATTTACCCTTGACGCTATGCCCGGTAAGCAGATGGCTATTGATGCTGACCTTAATACAGGCGCAATAACTGATGAAGAGGCAAAGATACGCCGTGCGGAAGTACAGCGTGAAAGCGACTTCTTCGGCGCAATGGACGGTGCTACGAAGTTTGTAAAGGGCGATGCGATAATTTCTATCATCACGGCGCTCATAAACCTTATCGGCGGTGCGGTACTGGGTATGATGCACGGGCAGGATATAAACTCTGTGCTTTCCACCTACTCGCTGGCAACGGTCGGTGACGGTCTTTGCTCGCAGATCCCTGCACTTATGATCTCTGTTGCAACAGGTATGGTAGTTACCCGTGCAGCAAGCACAGACAGCTTCAACGCCGATATTAAAAGGCAGTTCACCTCTCAGCCTAACGTAATGATGATAGCCGGCATTGTTATTGCCGCTCTTATGGTTATCCCCGGCTTCCCGAAGCTGATACTCCTCGGTGTCGGTGCGGCACTGTTTATATTCGGCTGGAGATTATCAAAATCGAAGGCGAAGAAAGAGGCGGCTCTTGCCGCTCAGGCTGAACGTGAAACGCTTGCAAAGATGCAGGATCAGCCGACCTCCGACAATGACTACTACAGGGATATTGACAATGTATTCAAGCTGCTGAATGTTGAACAGATTGAGATGGAGTTCGGCTACAGTCTTCTGCATCTTGTAGACGAAAAGAGCGGCGGTCATTTTATCGACCGTGTGGTAATGTTCCGTAAGCAGTTTGCGATGGATATGGGTATGGTAATACCGTCGGTACGAATGACGGACAACCCCGAAATAAACCCGAACCAGTATGTTATAAAGATAAAGGGCGAGGAGGTCGCAAGAGGAGAAATTCTTTCCGACCACTATTTAGCGCTTGACAACGGAGATGTGGTAAACCCTGTTGACGGCATAGACACCGTTGAGCCTGCGTTCGGTATCCCTGCAAAGTGGATAAGCGCAGACAAGAAGGTAATGGCTGACGTTGCGGGATATACGCTTATCGACCCTGTGTCCGTAATGATAACTCATCTGTCAGAGGTCATCAAGCAGCACTGCAGTGAGCTTTTGTCACGTCAGGACGTAAAGACGATGGTGGACAACATAAAGCAGACCAACCCCACTCTTATCGACGACCTTATACCCGGCACTATCTCTCTCGGTTATCTCGAAAAGGTGCTTTGCCTGCTTCTGCGTGAGGGTGTTCCGATAAGGGATATGGAAACTATCCTCGAAACGCTTGGCGACCACGCAGGTGCGCTCAAGGACATTGATATTGTAACGGAATATGTAAGACAGGCGCTCAAGCGTACCATAACAAGACGCTTTGCGGAGGCAAACTCGCTGAGAGTAATTACCGTTGACCCGAAGGTCGAAGATACGATAGTTGCAAGCGTAAAGAAATCCGAAGCAGGAAGCTATCTTGCGATGGACCCCGACCTTATACAGAAAATCGTCAACATAACAAGCGGAGAAATAGACAAGGTAAAGGATGTTATACCGAATATAATCATACTGACCTCTCCGATAGTAAGAATATATTTCAAGAAACTGATAGACCAGTTCATACCGAATATAACGGTGCTGTCCTACAGCGAAATCGACAATACGGCGCAGATACAGGCTATAGGCAATATAGCGATGTAAACGCCGCACGGTCGGAAATATCCGGGAAAGGAGTGTTCTATGGCAGTGCAGAGCAAGGAGCGGCTGAACGAGCTTCTTGAAAAATACAGGCTGACAGGCGATATGAACGTCAGGAACGAAATCGTGCTGATGTATATGGATCTTGTCAAAATGATAGCGGTATCAATGCGTAATATCTATACGGGATATGCGGAAAGCGACGATATTATAAACGAAGGCGTTATTGCGCTTATGGCGGCTATAGACGGCTTCGATCCCGAAAAGAATGTAAAATTCGAAACATACGCAGGTATCAGGATAAAGGGCGCTGTTATTGATTATCTGCGAAAGCTGGACAGAGTTCCGAGAACGCTCAGAAAGCTGTCGAAACAGCTTGACGATAATTTTGCAAGGCTTAATTCCGAGCTGTGCCGTACTCCGACAGACGAGGAGCTTGCGGAAAGTATGAATATGACCACCGCACAGCTTTCAAAACTGATGGCGAATACGGCAGGAATGATAACGCTGTCGTTTGAGGAGCTTTTATACGAGGATAATCTTGACGAAAGTATTTCGGCATCAAGCGAAACCGCCGACGCAAAAATGTATGAGCGTGAAAAAAAGCAGGTGATAGCCAACGCTGTCGCCACGCTTCCCGAAAAGGAAAAGCAGGTAGTGACAATGTATTACTACGAAAGGCTGAAATACTCGGAGATCGCCAAGGTTATGAGCATTACGCAGTCAAGAGTATGCCAGATACATTCAAAGGCTATGCTGACGCTCAAAAACAAGCTGGAAAGCTATATAAACGGCTGAAAGGCTTGCATATTTATGTGAAAACTGATATGATATAATCAAGGGGTCGGAGGTTTACCGGCTCGCTTATAATACGGAAAATCACGCTTTACGAAAGGAGGTGAAAAAACTTGCAGAGAGCATTTTACAATCTGACGCAATCCATGCTTAACCACCAGAGGTCGCTTGACGCTATCTCGAACAATCTAACGAATATCAACACGGCGGGCTACAAGAAGGACGAGATAAGAATGAACACCTTTCAGGAGGAGCTTATACTTGTCAGCAACCGCAGAAAGACAAGCGGTAAATTCGTGCAGACGTATGTTGATACAAGCAAGAGCAACCTTGAGCAGAGCAGCTTTGAATTTACCGAAAGCCCGTTTGATATAGGTATTCAGGGAAACGTGTATTTCAATATACAGGGTACTAACGGAAATGTATATCAGACAAGGTGCGGTCAGTTTGAGCTTGACGGAGAAGGCTATTTATGCCTTAACGACAGCGGACGTGTACTCGGTCAAAGCGGTGAGATATATATCGGAAACGATGATTTCATTGTTGACAACGAGGGTAATATCCTGAACGAAAACGGCGAGGTCATAGAAAAGCTGAGGCTCAGCTACATACCCGAAAACGCAGACGTTACAAAGGTAGGAAACAACCTGTTTTCTTATGACGGGGATATGACGATACCCGAAGGCGAGAAGTATGATTTTATCCAGGGCTGTTTTGAAAAGTCAAATGTTGACGCAAACAAGGAGATTACTTCTCTTATGGAAACGCAGAGATTATTTGAAGCAAGCAGTGCTGTGCTGAAGTATATGGATACTATCAACGGCAGAGCGGCAAGCGAGATAATCAAGCTGTAAAATGACCGGATGTGAGGATATGTCATGAACATTGCATTCTACACGGGTAAGACGGGCCTTATTGCACAGCAGGAAGGACTTAACGTTTACTCAAACAACATTGCAAACGTGAATACGGTGGGCTTCAAGGCTTCCCGTCCGAGCTTTGCGGACTGTATCTACACGGTACAGAGAAATACGGAGCCTGACTGGCAGACGGGTCACGGCGAATATGTGCATAGCACTCAGCTTATGTACAGCGAGGGCGTATTTACATATACCGATAACGACCTTGACTTTGCCATACCGACAGAAGAAGGCTTCTTTGCGGTAATGGATAAGTACGGCGATGTAAACTACACAAGAGCGGGCGATTTCCAGATGTCGCAGATAGGCGACCACTGGGAGCTTGTAAGTGCAAACGGAGAATTTGTGCTTGACTATGAGGGAAACCACATTACAGTTCCCTTTATAGAAGGTACGAGCAAGCCGGACTATGAGGCGCTTACGAAAATGATAGGTGTGTACACATTCGACAACAACTTTGGACTCGAACTTCTCGGCAGTAACAAGATGACTGCTACAGAGAGGTCGGGAGAGGCGGTTGCCGACAGGAGTATCGACAAGATAAGAATGGCACTCGAACGCAGCAATACGGATATTGCAGGCGATATGGTACGCATTATCGAAACACAGCGTTCATACCAGATGAGCGCAAGGGTCGTACAGACAGCCGATGAGCTGGAGCGTATAACCAATAACTTAAGGGGATAAGGCACGATGCTTCGTTCCTGAACTTTAACCGTGGGTCTGTCGGTAGATATACCGGCAGGCTGTGCGGTTATATACAGCTATAAGATTAATAATTTCAGAGGTCTATTATGATAAACAGTTACGATGATTTAAGCCCGGTGCAGCTTGATGTGCTTAAGGAAATAGGAAATATCGGCTCGGGTAATGCCGCAACAGCACTGTCACAGCTTCTTGGCAGGAGCATAGATATGCAGGTGCCTCAGGTAAGGCTTATGGACGTAGCTGACGCAATAGAGTCGCTCGGCTCTCCCGACAAGCTGGTGGTAGGAATACTGATACGGCTTAAAGGGGACGCAGACGGAATGATAATGTTCCTGCTTGAAGAGGCGTTTGCGAAAACTATCGTAACGGGTCTTACGGGCGAACGCTCGTTTTCGCTGTATGAGCTTAACGCCGATGATATATCGGTGCTGAGCGAAATAGGAAATATAATGGGTGGAAGTTATGTCAATGCTATCGCAAATCTCAGCGGTATGACCATTGATATGTCGGTACCTGCGCTTACAACGGATATGCTCGGAGCAATAATGACGGTTCCTGCAACGGAGCTTTCCGAGGCGTATGAAAGGGTACTCATGATAAGCGAACAATTTCTGATTGATTCAGTTGAGATACAATCCGATATGCTTCTTATACCTACGGTAGAGTCGCTGAGGACTCTGCTTGGGAAACTGGGGGTTGAAGACCAGTGAACAAGATAGTCGTGGGGATCTCCGACCAGAAGCTGTGCAAGTCGCCGGATGTACTGGTGACTTATGCTCTTGGCAGCTGTGTCGGGATATGTATGATAGACAAGGCACTCGGCATAGCGGGACTGGCGCATATAATGCTGCCTGACAGCAGCGCTATACCGAATGACAAGAACAAATTCAAGTTTGCCGATACGGGCATACAGCTTCTATATGAGAGCATGATAAAAAACGGTGCGGCGGCATCGAGAATAACCGCAAAAATAGCAGGCGGAGCGAATATGTTTGCTACCACAACACCTGCTATGTCTATAGGCGACCGTAACGTTGAGGCCACCAAAAAAGCGCTGGCAAAGCTCGGAGTGCCGATAGTCGCATCCGACACGGGACTTAACTACGGCAGAACGGTATCGTTCAATGCGTCGGACGGCTCGCTTGAGATAATGTCAAGTCTTAAGGGAAACAAGACTATATGACACGATTGACACGATAAACACGATTGACACGATAGATTTACGGCAGGGAGGCACACCGATGGAAAAGACGGAAAGACAAAAAATGGCGGATATATCCATGTCGGAGCTTATAGAACTTGAAAAGGAAGCTACTGCGTCGCTTGACGGCATCGAGCTTAACAATAAGACTATGCAACGCCCGCAGGGAAACAATCCTATGCTGAATGTAGACGCATCGGCAAAGGTTGTTGTAACCGACAACAAGCTGGAAGCAAATATGTGCGTATTTTCACCGCAGTTTTCCGGCAAGGATATAACAGTGGAAGCTATGCGGCAGGCACTCAAGGACGCACACGTTGTATACGGAATAGATGAGGAACTTCTTGAGGAAATAGCGGCAAATAAGTTGTACGACAAGATTTTTACGGTAGCGAGCGGATATGCGGCGGTTGACGGCGAAAACGGCAGGGTAAACAATCTTTTTGATACAGACAAGAAGCTGGTGCCGAGAAAGCTGGAGGACGGCAGTGTTGACTATCGTGACCTCGGACTTATAGTAAACGTAAGAGTAAATGACCTTATATGCGAAATAGTACCCGAAACGCAGGGCGAGGAGGGTATGAACGTATACGGTCAGGTGATCGCTCCACGTCCGGGCAGACCTCCGCTTGTACCGCAGGGTTCGAACACGGTGCTTTCGGCAGACGGCACCAAGCTGTTCGCCGCAGACAGCGGAAACCTTGTATATAAGGGCGGAAGGTTCAATGTTGAAACCACGTTCCAGATCTCATCCGACATAGATGTAAAGACGGGCAATATAAACTTCCTTGGCGATGTTCTCATCAAAGGCAGTGTGCAGGAGGGATTTTCGGTAACGGCAGGAAAAGCCATAACCGTATTGGGAATGGTGACCGGTGCTACACTTACCGCACAGGGCGATATAACCGTCAAGAACGGAGTTTTTGCAAGCACCATACAGTCGCAGTACGGCAATATCAATATTGCTTTCGGAGAAAACGATACCATAATCACAAGAGGAAACCTTACCAGCACGTCACTTGTCGGCTGTCGGATAAAGATAGAGGGCGACCTTGACTGCACCAAGAACCCCGGTGCGCTTGTGGGCGGAGATTGCAGTGTAATGGGAAGATTTGCGGTGGCACAGCTCGGTAACAAGAGCTATACGCCTACTATAATATCGGTAGGAAGCACCACAAACCTCCTGCTTGAGATGGATTCGCTCGAAAAGCAGTGTACGGCAATTGATGAGTACATAGAAAAAATAAACACGTCTATCGAATTCCTGCAGGAAAAGAAGAGAAACGGCGAACATCTTGACGCAGAGAAGGAAGCGTATATTTCATCTGCGATAAGACTCAAGGTGCAAAAGGGAATGGATAAGAAGCCTCTGAGAACGAGGATAGACGAAATACAGAAAATAATCAATGCCAAGGAAACGCTGTCGGTAAAGGTGACAAAGTGCGTTTATCCTAACGTAAGGATAAATCTCAACAGCTTTACCACCACAACATCGACGGAGTACGGCAAATGCAACATAGTCTGCGGTCCGAATGACATCGAATTCAGATAACAGACACTGAGAAAGGCAAATATCATGGCGGCAACGGCAAAAAGCAGATATATGACGGCGGTAAAATGGTTTACGGCATTTGTATGCGCTCTGCTTTGTGCGGCTGCCGTCTGCTGTTTTACGGGAAGCAGTGCAGACGCTGCGGCGGTAACAAACTGCAAGGTTTCGGGGCTGACGACAAAGACCTACACGGGTAAAGCACAGACGCAGTCGATCACGGTAAAATACAGGAATAAAACGCTGAAAAACGGTAAGGATTACACGGTAAGCTATCAGAATAATATAAACGCAGGAACGGCTTATGTTGTTATTAAAGGCAAGGGCAGTTACAGCGGGACAGTAAAGCGTTCGTTCAAGATAAACCCTGCGTTGATATACAAGCAGTGTACTTTTTATAAAATCGCCTCGCAGTATTATACCGGCTCACAGATAAAGCCTGTTCCGAAAATCAAGAACGGAACAACGACACTAAAAAACGGAACGGACTTCACGCTTACATATCAGAATAACGTAAACAAGGGTACTGCGAAGGTATATATAAAAGGTAAGGGCAACTACACCGGAAGCTGTTCGCTGAAATTCAGCATAACGGCAAGGCCTGTTTCTACGCTGAAAATCACCGTGCCGTCAGTGACTTATAACGGGAAGGCGCAAAAGCCTGCCGTTACGGTAAAATATAATAACTATACGTTTAAAAATGGTACTGATTATACGCTGAGTTATAAAAATAACACGAAAATCGGTACGGCAACCGTTACGGTTAAGGGCAAGGGAAAGCTCAGCGGAACAAGAAGCGTTACATTCAAGATAAACGCAAAGCCGATAAAAAACGCAGTTATTACATATAACAACTCGCTCACATACAACGGCTCGGCGCTAAGCCCTGCGGTTACTGTAAAATACGGAAAAGCAACGCTTAAAAAGAATACCGACTATACCGTCGCCTATTCGAATAACGTAAATGCCGGCACGGGAACAATCACGATAACAGGAAAAGGCATATACGGCGGAAGCGTAAAAAAGACCTTTACAATAAAAAAGCTCGGAATATCGGCCACAGCTGTATCGGGAACAGGAAACAAGATTTATACGGGAAGTGCGATAAAGCCTGTGCCTGCGGTTAAAGTCGGCGGCAGGACGCTTAAAAACGGAACGGACTTTACCGTAAGCTACAAAAACAACACCGAGCCGGGAACGGCAACTCTCAGCGTGACAGGCAAGGGAAACTATTCGGGCAGTGTATCAAAGACATTTAAAATCACAGCAAGAGCGATAAACGATGTTGAGGTAACCGTACCCGATACGGTATTTACAGGTGTACAGGTAAGACCCGACGTTGTTGTAAGCTACGGCAACTATCAATTTATAAATAACAGTGACTATACCCTGTCATTCAAGGACAACGTCAATATCGGAACGGCAAGCGTGGTTGTCACGGGTAAAAACCATCTCAGCGGAAGCAGGACGGTAACATTCCCTATAGAAAAGGCGGATATTTCAGGTACGGAGATAGCCGTGAAGAACGCAACGTTTACTGGAAGTGCGGTAAAATCCGCCGTTGATGTAAGGCTCGGTAATGTGACGCTTAAGGAAGGCACTCACTACACGCTTTCCTATAAAAACAACGTCAATGCAGGTACGGCTCAGGTGACAATCAGCGGTAAGGGAAGCCTTGAGGGTGCTGTAACAAAGGATTTCACTATTGTGAAGGCGGATATTTCAAAGGCTGACATAACCGCAAGCGGAACGTATGCTCCGGACGGTGTAAAGATCGGCATAAACGCTAAATTCGGCAATTACACGCTTAAAAGCAGTGACTACATCGTTAAAGTGCCGACTTCAGCAGGGGAGCAGACGCTCACAATAAGCGGAAACGGCAACTTCAGCGGCAAGACCACGGTAAAATGCAATGTGGCAAAAGCAGATATAGCAAATGCCAAATCGTCTTTATCGCTGTCGACCGACGGCAAGGGCTATACCGTAACGGTAATTTATGACGGTGTGCTTTTAACGCAGAACAAAGATTATAAGGTAGCTGTAACAGAATCAGGCACAGGCGTCAGTGCGGTTATCACGGGCATTGGCAATTACGGCGGAACAGTAACTCTCAGCGGCATAAGCAACGAGCTTGAAGCGTTTGAAAATGCTGTTGTCACAATAGGTAAAGTCACATACAACGGCACGGCACAGCTTCCCTCGGTAACAGTGAAGATAGGCTCTGTCACGCTGAAAAGCGGAACGGACTATATTCTGAGCGCTTATCACAACACTAATGCAGGAACAGCTACGGCAGTTATCACCGGCAAGGGAAAATATGCCGGTGCGGAAAAGAAAACGCAGTTCACGATAGCGCCTGCCGCTATATCATCTGCAAGCATAAGCTGTGAGGATCAGATATATACGGGACAGGGCGTCACCGCACAGCCCGTTGTTACATTCAACGGCAAAACGCTTGCTCTCGGTATCGACTACTATATATCGGGATATTCAAACATAGTGAATGTCGGAACGGCTACCGTTACTGTAAAGGGCAAAGGCAATTTCACAGGCACTGCAAAAGGCACTTTCAGAATCGTCAAGCAGGACAATATGGAAGCGCTTGTCAAGAAGCGCCTTGATGAGATGATGGAAGGCAAGTGGGACAGGAAGATATATGACTACTGGCACAGCTATCAGCTTGGCAAGTATTACAACACGCTCCTTACCTCTCCTTGTACCTGCCACTCCTACTGTGAAACGGGCAACGAGGCAGGCTGTACCTGTCTTATAGGAAGAAGTCACGTTCTGAATAATTCCGGCATACAGTGTGCAGGATTTACTATCGAGGTGTTCGAGTATCTTTTCGGTGAAACAAACGGAACGGGCGAAAATACCCTCACGATAAGGAATCGTTCCGACGGAAACTGGACAGAGGCGGCGCTGAAGAAGTGGATGACCGATACGTTCCGTCCGGGCGACTATCTCGCATATGACAACATAAAGTACGGCTATCCGCACTATGTCACGATATACTCTGTTGATACCGACGGTATATGGGTGTACGAGGCAAATTACGGCGGAAGGTGCAAAATCAATTTCCGTAAGTTTACGTTTAAGGAGATCTACGAAGAAACGGACGGTTTATGGCACAGGACACCGAATAATTATGAGTTGTCGGAGTATTGATCTGAATTTAAAGCGGCATGGCTTAGGCTGTGCCGCTTTTTGTTGTGATCGTCTGCGCTGTAATTTCGATTTTTCGACAAGCCGTAAGTGTGTCACACCTGCTTTTACCGTAGCAGCCTGTCCGATGCTTGACTTTTGATATGCAGTATGATATTATGATAATAAACAAGCAATCCTGTCTCTTATACACATCTGACGCTGCCGAC
>ERZ1027038.326-NODE-326-length-21133-cov-8.073015_pt1 | contig 21133 bp, 14 predicted proteins | sample MGYA00519439_ERZ1027038 | MGnify/ENA primary metagenome ERZ1027038 (study PRJEB26926, sample SAMN06164807) | human gut metagenome | biome: ENVO:00009003; feature: ENVO:2100002; material: ENVO:00002003 | host: Homo sapiens | place: USA | collected 2012 ... | reverse complement strand
TACACGCGTAAGATCGTCGGCAGCGTCAGATGTGTATAAGAGACAGATTATATACAATTCTCACAATTACTATCTGACAGCCTCTATTGCTTCCTTGATATTTGCCACACCGACAATCTCAATTCCACTAATATGTGACACTCCCGCAAGACACACTTTGGGAACAATACACTTTTTAAAGCCAAGCTTCTTTGCCTCAGCAACACGCTGCTCGGACATGGTAACTCCGCGCACCTCTCCGCTTAAGCCCACCTCTCCAAAGCATATGGTATCCTCACGCACTATAATATCCTTTTTGCTTGATGCGATTGCAAGAACTATCCCAAGGTCTATCGCCGGTTCGTTCATCCTTATACCGCCTGCTATATTCACATAAGCGTCACAGTCTGACAGCGACAGGTTGGCTCTTTTTTCAAGGACCGCCATGAGCAGGTTTACTTTATTATAATCTGTACCATTTGCTGTACGCCTTGGATTATTAAAAAAGCTGTGACAGACAAGAGCCTGTATCTCGAGAAGTATCGGTCGGCTTCCCTCTATGGAGCATGTGACAATTGACCCTGATGCTCCCTCTGGCTTACCGCTAAGCATATACTCCGACGGATTTTCTACCTCAACCAGTCCCTCCGCCTTCATTTCAAATACACCTATCTCATTGGTCGAACCAAATCTGTTCTTAACGCCTCTAAGTATCCTGTACGACTCATATCTGTCACCCTCAAAATAAAGCACAGTGTCAACCATATGCTCCAGTGTCCTTGGTCCTGCAACCGCACCATCCTTTGTCACATGTCCTACTATAAAAACAGAAATACCCAGAGTCTTTGCAAGCTGCATAAGCACTCCGGTTGTCTCCCTGACCTGTGAGACACTGCCCGGTGCCGACGCTATCTCCTCATTGTACATAGTCTGGATGGAATCTATTACAACAACCTCCGGTTTTTTTCGTTGAATCACGTCCTTTGCTATATCAAGACTTGTCTCACATAAAAGCTCCAGCGAATCCGTAAAATCGCCAAGTCGGTCGGCACGCATCTTTATCTGATGCAGGGATTCCTCACCTGACACATAAAGTAATGGCACCTTTTTTTGTGAAAGTTCCCTGCATACCTGAAGTAGAAGCGTGGATTTTCCTATACCCGGATCTCCTCCCACAAGCACAAGTGACCCCCTCACAATTCCTCCACCAAGTACTCTGTCAAACTCGGCTATACCTGTCACTATACGCTCCTCTTTCTCGCTTTTTACTGCCGAAAGAGGCAGAACCTGTGCCGCCTTTGATTCTTTTTTTACTTTTCCCGACGAACTTATCGACTTTTTATCTACGGTTTCCTCTACAAATGTATTCCATTCCTTACAGGCCGGGCACTGTCCCATCCATTTTGCCGATTCATAACCACATTCCTGGCAGAAAAATACAGAGGTCTTTCCTTTTGCCATATTGTTCTCCTTTATAAAATACAAAAAGCCCGGCTTTCACCGGGCTAAAAATATGCTCTATTTTCTTGATACTTTGATATCGACTGAATCAACACCCTCAAGCTCTACGCTTAAGCTGAGCTTGCCGCCGAGATTTGTCTTCATAGTACCTGCAACAGCTCCAGCTATATCAATTTCGTACTCTGTCTCCTCTTCAAGGCCAAGAGTAATCTGAGCATCCTCAGGTCCCTCCACAGTAAATGTCACTGTATCAGCAGTCTCCTCGAAATCCATAACCGCTGTTCCCGGAACAGACTCGTATACAAAGAGTCCGTTTCTTTCGAGCTTTGTAATCTCCTTAAAGGTCTTTACCTTGTAGATATCTCCATCCTTCTCAAAATTGTCAAGCTTTGCCTTTGCAGCCAATGTATAATCTCCGAAGCTGAGCTTGCCGTTTTCCTCAGTACGGATTAATTCACTTATTACAGCCATTTTTATCCTCCCGTAGCTATATTGATATATTAATTATAAATCCAATTCTACTCAACAGTCAATGAAATTTGTTTGTTTTTCGTAGAAATTATTACCTTATTGCCGCGCTTAATTTTGCCGGTAATAATATCCTCTGACATACGGTCTTCAATCTCCTCCTGAAGTTTTCGTTTAAGAGGTCTTGCGCCATATTTTCTGTCATAGGCTTTGTCCACGATAAAGGATTTTGCACTGTCGCGCACTGTGAGCTCTATATCAAGCTGTTCTTTACAGCGTTTCTTAAGTTCCTTTACAAGAAGTGTCACTATATGCTTCATGTCATCCTTGTTGAGAGCTCTAAATACAATAGTCTCGTCGATTCGGTTCAAAAACTCAGGTTTAAATATACGGCGGACCTCCTCCATGACACTGTTCTTCATACGCTCGTGATCCTGCTTTTCATCATCACCAGCGCCAAAGCCAAGGCGCTTTGGTTCTATAATAGAAGAAGCTCCTGCATTTGATGTCATGATGATTATTGTATTCTTGAAATCAACCGTGCGCCCCTGTGAATCAGTGATTCTACCATCATCAAGCACCTGTAAAAGTATATTGAACACATCAGGATGTGCTTTTTCTATCTCATCAAACAGTATAACAGAAAAAGGATTGCGTCTGACCTTCTCTGAGAGCTGTCCGCCCTCCTCATGGCCCACATATCCCGGTGGTGAACCAATCATCTTTGAAACACTATGCTTTTCCATGTACTCTGACATGTCAACACGTATCATGGCATCTTCCTTGCCAAAGACAGCCTCAGCAAGCGCCTTTGACACCTCCGTCTTACCTACTCCTGTCGGTCCCAAAAACAGGAATGAGCCAATCGGCTTCTTAGGATCCTTTAAACCAACGCGGCCTCGTCTGACTGCCTTTGCGACAGCAGAAACAGCCTCCTGTTGTCCTATTACACGCTTGTGAAGTATCTGTTCAAGCTTTGCAAGTCGTCCTGCCTCTGACTCTGTAAGCTTATTTACAGGTATTTTGGTCCATCCCGATACTACATCCGCTATCTCATTTTCGCCGACTACAGGCTGGTTTTTGGCTCCTGTGCGGTGATTCTTCCTGATAAGCTTCTGCTGTTTATTTTCAAGCACTTCCTTTTCTGACATAAGCGCGCCGGCAGCTGCGATATCTCCCTTCGACAAAGCATCTTCCACCCGGTCCTGCTTATCTGTTATCTCTTTTTTCAGAGCAAGCAGCTCGTCAGATGATGTCAAATTCTTAAGCCTTATCCTGGCTGCCGCTTCATCCATCAGGTCTATCGCCTTATCAGGTAAAAATCTGTCGTTTATATATCGTGCAGAAAGGTTTACTGCTGCTTTCACACCCTCATCTGTGATGATGACACCATGATGCTTTTCATAGAGTCCCTTTAATCCTGTGAGTATCTCTATTGTCTCATCCACACCAGGCTCCTCAACCATCACCGGCTGGAAACGGCGCTCAAGCGCAGCATCTTTTTCCACGTATTTGCGGTACTCTTCTATGGTTGTGGCGCCGATTACCTGTACCTCGCCTCTGGCAAGCGCAGGCTTTAATATGTTAGATGCATCTAACGAGCCTTCTGCTCCTCCTGCACCTATTATAGTGTGAAGCTCATCAATGAAAAGCAGTACATTTTTGGCATTTGAAACCTCGCTTATCACCTTCTTGATTCGCTCCTCAAACTCACCACGATACTTTGATTTGGCTACAAGCCCGGACATATCTAGAGAAACCAGTCTCTTTCCCAAAAGAATATCCGGAACATTGCCACTGACTATATCCTGTGCAAGTCCTTCTACTATAGCGGTCTTGCCCACTCCCGGCTCTCCAATCAGACATGGATTGTTTTTGCCACGGCGGCAAAGTATCTGGATAACGCGCTCCATCTCCTTTTTTCTGCCTATAACAGGGTCAAGAAGCCCTGCCTCTGCCATATCTGTCAAATCTCTGGAATACTGATCTAATACAGGAGTCGCAGAATTGTATGATGTACTGTAGCTTTTCATCAGATCCCTGTATGCAGACGGATCCTCACCCATCGCACCAAGAATATCTATAAACATCTTCTGACTGTTAACACCCATGGTGTTTAAAAGTCTTGCAGCTGCACAGTCTCCCTGCAGTACTATAGCCATCAGCAAATGTTCTGTACCTATCTCATTGCACTCAAATCTATCGGCTTCCTCCGATGCACGCTCCAATACTCTCTGTGTCCTTGGTGAATAGCCATCCCTGTCCATCACTTCGATGTTATCCCCCGGTGAAATCAGGTCTTCAATCATCGAAATAAGCTTATCATATTCCACATTGCAGGCTGTTAGAACCTCAGCTGCCACACCGGTGCCCTCTTTTATAAGGCCAGCCAGTATGTGCTCTGTTCCAACATAGCTGTAATTCATTTTCTTTGATATACGTGCAGCCAAATCTATTGCTTTTTTAGCCTTACTTGTATATGGTTTCAAGTCATATCCTCCAGTCATATCCACTAATTTAAGTCGATGAACTGCAAATCATCATCTTCGCTGTCATCTTCATTGTCATCCCTTGCACTGCTGTCTATAGTCTCAGACGGCTTATTTCCCTCATTGACAAAGCCATCAAGTGCCATTTGAAGCTGATTCTTTAAAGCATCCTCATCAGCATCGTTTTCTGTGTCAGAAACGTTTTCCTGCCTTGAATCGTCTTTTAAATCAAACTCAGAGTTTTCATTCTCAACAGCTTTCTTAGAATCAGGTGTAATTTCTACGGTTCTTCCGACATAGGATGCATTTGATATATTTTCATCCGTAGCCATCTTTTGCTCATCTGCAGCACCTTCCGCTGTTTCTTCTGCGACTTCATCTGCCGGCTCTTCTACAGCTTCATCTGCTGTTTCTTCTGCGGCTTCACCTGCCGACTCTTCTGCAGCTTCTCCTGCCACTTCATCCACCGACTCTTCTGCAGCTTCTTCTGCCACTTCATCTAACGGCTCTTCTGTAACCTCTTCTTCCAGCTCATCTGCTATCTCGTCCGCAGTTTCATCAGTTGTTTCTTCCAAAGCTTCATTTGATACATCTTCTGCTGCATCATCTACATCATCATCGTCATCATGATAGTCCATTGCCTTATATTTTCTGTTTTTCACAGCTGATACAATAAGCAACAGTAACAGAATAACGATAATAAGAACCAGTATTGCAGCTAAAACAAGATATTTATTGGCAATTCCCGGGACAAGCTCGCTCTTTGTTGTATCGTTTTCCTCCTGTGCCACTGTAGGTGTACTGAGCTCGGTTCTCATATATGTGCCATCTACGCTATCATATGTATACCAGCCACTCTCACCATTGTCATTTATGGCATATACGAGGTAAAAATCCTTTGTCTGATCATCGGTTTTTTCGGCTTTGGTCTGGTAGGCTGTTGCCACACCCTTGCCCTCTATGGAGAGCGATATCTCATTATATCCCTCAGGCACATCATCCACCTTAGGCAGTAAAACCACTATAAAATGCGACTCTGAATTGATACGGACAAACTCATATGCTGCATTCTGTGCTGCATCATATACAAAAAGCCCATTGCCGCTTTCCGACTGTAAATACACAAGCGTGATATCACCAAAGGTGCCATGAAGGGTATTGTATTCAAGTCCGTCAATCACTGTCTTTGAGTGCTCAAAGCCTTCAGGAACAACATCCTCCGGAATGTCATTGACCATAGTCCACTCTGTGCCATTTATATCGAACTTCTTCCAGTTATCCTGCTTATCTGCATTCTCCGGATCATCCTCGGCTCTTCTGGTAACAACTATATTGTATGTGCTTGTGCTGCCGTCCTCTGCTGTCACAACAACGCTGACTGTGTTCTCTCCAACCTCAAGTGAATCATTGCCTGTGACGGATGTCACACTCGCCTTGGAATCAGCCGGATTTGCTGTAACCGCAAGGCTTGAACAGCTGTAATCTACTGTAGCTGTGTAATCCTTTGTCGCAGCAGAAAACTCAGGGGAAAGCGTACCTGCTGAGATAACAAGCGAACCAAGAGATGCGTTTGAGGATTTCTTTTCCTCTTTGTTTTCATTATCTTTATTCGCATTGTTGTCATTGCCGGTATTGTCCTTGTTATCCTTGTTGCTGTTTGAATCATTGTTTGATGAAGCACTTGTTACCGTCACCTTCGTGCTGGCACCGGTAATTGTACCTCCGGCATCGTTGCCCTCTGCATCTCCTACAACTGTACAATATGCCTTTATAGTGCAGCTTCCTGCAGCCTTCGCCGTAAATGAAAATGACTGCGATGTGGGATATCCTGCGGCGTCACCAATATTGGCCACACCATCTCCTCCGTTACTCAGTACTCCCTCGTCAGAGCTTGAGATAACTACAGTACCAAAATATCCAGACGGCATGGAAACAGTCACCTTAACTGTTTTTCCAACAGCTATAGAGCTTGAGCTGACACTGAGACCAAGTCCCTGCGCATATACATGCTCGGCAGGTGTGAAAACAAGCATCACCGCCACAACAAGTGATAATATACATCCAAATAATTTCTTCATATCTTTCCTCACATTTCTAATTCTGCGATATCTTTGATTTGCCCAGTATGTGTCTGTTCATGATTATCATATCAAGGGCATTTCCACCATCACCCTTTCTGTTAGCATCAGCTGCCTCCAGATAAGCACCTGTGAGTGTTCCCTTTCCTAAGATATGTCTGTTGAGCTTAATCATATCAAGAGCATTTACAGCACCATCACCATTGATATCTCCATATATAACAATATCGTATGTCTTTTTCAGATTACCTGAAGCATCATAAACAGCCACTTTATTGCCTGTTGCAATCTTTCCGCTGTTTTCTGAGCCTGAGCTTGTCAGAAGCTTTACAGTACCTGATGCTGATACTGCTATATTCTTCACAAAATCAGCTGCACCGGTTCCAGGCTCAATGCCTGTAATATAAGTACCTATACTGTATTTACCTGATGTTATGTTTACATCAGTATTATTTTGGTTATTATTGTTCTGATTATTATTGCCACCTGCATTATTTGCAGATGCCGCCTGCCTGTTTATATTGATAGTGTATGTTCTTGTATCACCGCTTTGCGACTTGCATTTTACCTTAATTGTATTATTTCCGACAGCAAGCGAATAGCTTCCTGTGCCTGAAACACCACTGTTTCCTGAAACTGCATCTGCCGAAACAGTCACTGAGCTTATAGCATTTGAAACAACTGCTGAATAGCTTGTTGTCGTTCCATTGAAGGCCGGTGTGAGTGTTACACCGCTTATCGCAAGCGACTGCAGATAGTTATTGGTATCACCTGCTTTATTGAAGCCTACTGCTGACGATGGCATATTATTGTATACAGGTATTTTAAATACAAAAGCCTGATTCTTGTCTGAATATCCTTTAGCCAGACTCTGTCCCTCAGTAAGAGCCGCTGTGGCATTGCCCATGTACTGATGGAAATACAGCGAGCTTGTATTTACTACATTAAACTTCTCAAAATACAGTGTATTTTGACCCTTATTTATATAATTGCTGCCCACCTTTACAGCTCCGCCGCTTATGGACTTTACTCTTGTATTCCAGCCCTGCTTCTTGGCAAAAGACAGACCATTTTTATAAATCTGTGCCTTCGTTTTTCCGGTTGCACTAAAATTAAAATAATTATAATATCCTTCGTATCCGGAATATGTACCAGAAATAAGAGGGCTCGTTCCCTTTTGCCCCTGCTCCTGCTTTATGCGCGATGCTATATGGTATGCACTTACTCCACTACTCTTTGCCACATCCATGAATGTGCTTGCATAATTGATTTTCTCACCATTGTTGGAATAGGTCTTTGTTCCCTCCATAAATGTGCCTTTTACTATGGACTTGACACCTTCAAGTGCCTCATTCGGACTGTATGCAAGGCTTTGGAACTGGAAAATATTGGTCTCATCAAGGAAGTTCCTTGGATCCATGAGATAAGCAATATAAGCACTGCTTGCTGACACCCAGCCCGGCTCATACTCAACCCACGTATTTGTTGACCAGTTATATGCTCCGGCAGCTGTGGATTTCTTGGCATTGTCTGCTGATTTGGATACCAGATTAAGTCCGTTTACACTCTCATTTTCAATCACCGTACCCCAATTCAAACCTGTATTTACAGCCTCAAATGTCCAGCTTGGATACTTATTGTGAAGAGCTGTAAGGTTTGGAATATAGCTATCAGGAAAGCCTGCATTCTTCATAGCCGTGACAAAATCAGTATTGTCTCCGCTATTATTGTATGTCACCTTTATGTATGTACTGATAGTCCAGCCCGTAAATGCCTTGCCGTTTAAAGTACCCTTGACATTGTACCAGACCACACCGTTTACCCTGGTCTCTCCTATTATGTCAACCTGATGGTTCCAGTTGAGTGAGACAACCTTGGTAGTGCCGGATGTGCCTGCTGCATTGCGGACATACACATTGCCACCTGTAATCGTACCTGTAGCATATGCTCCCGATGCGGTTGCAAGGGCAAGCTGTTCCTCATTATTCTGCTGTATGGCATCCGCATTGCCGGTGTCTGCCGAAGCATCCCCTGGCTGCGCATTGTCTGATGCAGCTGTGCCGGTACCTGCTGATACAAAATCAGACCTGATATAGCTGACACACTCCTCGTTATTTGCTGCCAGATTGTACTTTGCCTTGTACCACACCTTGCCGTCTGCACCTGTGGTCTGCTCAAGAATAGTAATATCCTTGCCGTTTGAAAGCTTGTGCTCCAGCTCATACTCTGTGCCCGGTCCGCTTCTCGCCGCTACCCAATATCTCTCATCACACACAACCTTAGCCGCCTGATCCGCATAGACTGCTATGCTGCTGTATGGTGCCAGGTCACATGCGGCTAATGACAATGTAACGACAGAAACTGCCAGAAATTTATTTATCTTTATCATCAAATCCCATCTTTCTTATGTGCATTGTTTACATTAATCCATTATCCATTTAATTATAATAGAATATGGCCTTTGTATCAATGTATTCGGCAGAAATTTATTATTTTTTTATTAATAATATAAAAAACTCCCTTCAACGTGCAGCTCATGCTTACGTTTCAGGGAGTTGTCTGATTCATATTCTGCTTATTCTTACTGTCTTCTGTCGCTTTTTCTAGCTGAACAGGGATTTTATCTTATCCCATAAATCCATGAAAAAGTTACCAAGCTTTTCCCAGAAGCCCGGGTCATTTATCTTGTCGCCAAGCTTTGATGCCCAGTCCTGTGCCTGGTTGATGACTGAATCCCAGTCGATATTGGCATCCTTAAGCTTCATAAGAAGCGATGTCAGCTTTGCAATATCATCATCAGAAAGCTTCAGGTCGTAATCCTTTGCAGCCTCCTTTATCGCATCCTTTATCTGGCTCTCATCCTTAAGCCCTCCATCAGCAAGCTGCTTCTTTAAATCTGCAATCATTGCCTCGATATCCTGCGAATCGCCGTCAATGCTCTTGTTAAGCTCTCCTGTTGTGACAAGCTCATCCATCGCTGCGTCTGTCACCTTGTCGTCAAGCTTCTTGCCTGTCATCTCCTCGTATGCCTTTAGTGTGCCTACAAGTGCTGCCGTTCCGGAAATAGGGAACGGTCCTGCGACTATGATTTTAGCATCAGCTATGCCTGCTGTGGCAAGCGCATTCTTGTACATTCCTACCGTACAGTAATTGATATTGTGCGTGGAAACACTAAGACCCGCACCCTTTTTATCCTCTGTAATGAGTACTGAGGAAAGTGACCTTGTGCCAATCTCGCTCTTGCTGATGTATGAATCGAGGTACTTGTGCTCCTCATCATTATTTACATAGACCACATCGTATTTGTCCAGATCAGTGAGCTCGATTCCCATAAATCCAAGCACTGTCGCTCTCTGATCCGGTGTGAGGTCTGCTCCAAGACTTAAGTATGGCTTATCATTTTTGCTGATGGTCACCTTGTCGTTTGCCTCACTGCCAGCTGTCGTTGTGCTGTCTGCAGTACTGTCTGTGTTACTCTTATCAGCTGCGTCACTGCCTGATACATCAACGCTTGAAACTGTATCAGTCTGCGTAGCTGTCTCTGTTGCAAATACAGCCGGATTCATCGTAAACAGTGTCACCGCAGCAAGCACGCTACATACAATACTCTTTGCTTTTTTCTTTATTAATCTAATCATTTTTCCTCCAATCTACTGCTCTATATCATACGAAATTGTAAAGTTACTTCCGTCGAAGCTGACATCTGCCATACTTCCGCATACCACAGGCATCATCGGCGACATATGACCTATATCCAGATCCATGATGATTGGCACATTAAACTCTCTAAGCAGTGATGAAAGCGCCTGTCTGTGGTCTATGCCAAACATTTCCTCTCCGAAGTGCGCCGGGCGTCCGATAAGAAAGCCCTTTACATTTGAAAACCATCCTGCATTTTTCATCTGCCACATAGCCCTTCTCATGCCCATCACATTAAGGTCACAAGCCTCAAGGAACCATATGATACCATCATCACTGTAGCGCTCATTAAATTCCCTTACATGGTCAAACGATGTACCAAGCAGATTGATAAGACAATCCATGCAGCCACCAAGCAGCCTGCCTCTCATGGTAAGCCTGCTTCCCTTTGCCACCGCAGGAATAGAGCTGATGCACGACTTTTCAGTCAGGTTGTAGCCCACAAACGGAGCATTCTCATCCTTTATCGATTCCTTCTCCCACATAGGGTAATTGGTAAATGAAAGCTTCCTGCCACAAAGCAGATTAAATGCATCGGTAAGTGACTCATGCCACACCTCCATACCAAAGCTGCCCGCACACGGCCCGTAAATACCTGCTGTATCTGCAATAGTAGCCTCCAAAAATGTGAAATTCGTGTTGTCGGAATAGCCCATGTACCATTTCGGCTTTGACTGCTTCACGCGCTCAAAATCAATATAAGGCACTACCTCGCACATCAGCTCGCCACCACCACAGGATATAAGCACATCACTGTCAGCAGAAGCATAGCTCTCGTTCAGCTCTTCTGCGCACTTCTTAGGTGTATTGCTGATACCTATGCCACTGTCGCACCTGCAGTTAGGTCCCTCTATCGTCTTATAACCCATGCTGTGAAACCTTTTAATGGCATTGTCAAAGGCACTCCTGTACGGCTCTGTTGTACAGCCCATCGAGGGCGCCACAAAGCCTATTGTTCCTCTATCCTTTAGAAATTCAGGGTATCTCATGTTTCTATCATCCTATCACTATTATTTACATATCTAAGCTTCTGTCTGAAGTAAAATATGTAGGATTTTATCATTTCTGTCAAGGTCATTTTACTGTCATAATTAAATGTCGTCGTGTACTGCACATGCTGTCTGTTGCACCAGTTGTATATATCATGCAGACTTATCGAATCAACATGCTTCATATTGTTCATAAACGCCTTAACCTTTAAAAGCTCATCCTCACTGTCAATGTATAGATGAAAGATAGTATTCGGACATTCAATTATTATCTGCTGTTCTTCTATATTTTTCATCACTGTATCCTCTATTGAATAATGTATCCTGTGTGATTAAAAACATTATCGTCTGTCACACCGGGATGTGAGTAATAACAAAATATCGTAACTGTTCAGTGCCTTCACAGTTAAAAAATATCACATAACCATAGTACTACACCGGCGTCACAAAATCCAGTCATTTTTGCCTGCCAATTCTTACTATTTTATTAAGAAAAACGGTAAATATCATACTCCCTCACAGTCAAATGCCGGGATAAAGCTGTCCTTTGCCACGTCCCCTTCCTGTATAAATGCATTCGTGATTCCTATTTCGAGGGCATAGTCAATAAGCCTTTCATACTCTCTCCTTGTCACTGTGCGGTTTATCTCAGGATAATCCTTTAGTGCAATCGGCGTAAACTGGCTCATCATGCTTATATATACGTGATCATGATATGTATCATACAGGTACTTAAGTACAGCCTTTGCATCATTCACATGTCCCGGCAGTAGAAGCTGTCGCACAATAACTCCCTTTTGTATGAGTCCTGTCGCATCGTCAATCACGACATCCGGCTGCTGCCTGACCATCTCTGAAAGCGCCTGCTTTGCGACAGACGGATAATCTTTTGCCCTTGAATACATTGCCGAAAGCGTACTGTCCATATATTTAAAATCCGGAAGATACACATCCACTATGCCCTCAAGCAGCTTTAGCTCTGTCACATTTTCATATCCGCTCGTATTGTATATAATAGGAAGCTTCATGCCACGGCTTTTTGCATTGTTTACCGCCCACACTATATCAGGGATATACTGCCCCGGTGTGACAAGATTGATATTATTTGCGCCTTTGCCCGCCAGTTCCATAAAGATATCACTCAGCCTCTCTTTACTGATTACCTTTCCCTCTTTTCCGTCAGAAATCTCCCTGTTCTGGCAGAACACGCAGTGCAGGCTGCAACCTGAGAAAAAAACTGCCCCACTTCCTCTTTTCCCTGATATGCATGGCTCCTCCCAATAATGAAGTGCTGCTCGCGCCACCTTTATTTCAGATGAAACGCCACATACGCCTGTTTGTCCGGTTCTTCTGTTTGTGCCACATTTTCTGGGACACAATAAGCAATTTTCGTATTTATTCATATTTTTCATTTTAACCCTTGCTAAAAATAATGTTTGATACTACAATCTATATGATTATGCGGTGCATATGCCATGCGCCTTCAGTAGTCATTTTAAAATTATATCATAACTATTCTTACAGAAGAGAATAGTTAAAATACACAATAAGGAGATTACAATGAATCAGTCAAACTGTATCGTCGCCCAGTCAGGCGGCCCAACTGTTGCAATCAACGCAAGCCTTGCAGGAGTCATCGCAGGAGTAAAAAGCTCTGAGAAATACGATATCTGCTATGGCGCTGTAAACGGAATACTCGGCATTTTAAATGAGAATTATCTCAATCTGTCAGATATTTTTGCAGATGAAGCTAATCTTGAAAAGCTTAAGACCACACCTGCCATGTATCTTGGCTCATGCCGCCACAAACTCCCTGATTACAAGGATGATGATTCACCATATGTATACATCTTCCACCAGTTCGATAAGCTTTCTATAAAAGCTTTCTTTTACATCGGTGGAAATGATTCGATGGATACCGTATTAAAGTTATCCGATTATGCAAAAAAAATCAACAGTGATGTGAAAATTATAGGTATTCCAAAAACCATCGACAATGATCTGTGCATGACAGACCACACTCCTGGCTTTGGCTCTGCCGCCAAATATATCGCATCAAGCATGCTTGAGATAGCCCATGACACCTTTATCTATGCTGTTAAGAGTGTGACAATCGTTGAAATCATGGGACGTGACGCAGGATGGCTCACTGCCGCTTCCGCTCTCGCACGTAATGAGTACAATACAGCGCCTCAGTTCATCTATCTGCCTGAGGTGGATTTCGACAAGGACAAATTTGTTGCCGATATAAAAGAAGCCCTCGAGCACACTAACAATGTGATAGTTGCCGTATCCGAAGGAATACATGACGCAGACGGCTCATACATTACATCATCAAAGGCCGCATGTGACCAGTTCGGACACCAGCAACTAAGCGGTGCCGGAAAAGCTCTTGAGTTCATCGTAAAGGAAAACATCGGTGTCAAGGTGCGCTCTGTAGAGGTAAATGTGCTCCAGCGCTGTGCCTCACATCTTGCATCATTAACCGATATCGAGGAATCTTTTGCTCAGGGTAAAAAGGGTGTCTCTATTGCAGCAGAGGGTGTGACCGCATCAATGGTATGCTTAAAGCGCATCTCAAATAATCCTTATCAGGTGGAATACACATATTCTGCTATCAAGGATATCGCAAACGAGGCCAAGTCTGTGCCAAGAGAGTGGATCAATGATGCGGGCAATGATGTGAAGCCTGAGCTTATCGAATACTTAAAACCACTTATTCAGGGAGAAACCGCTGTAGCCTACAAGGATGGTCTGCCTGACTATATGGATGTGTCACATCTTCACAAATGTAACTGATTTTAGCTGCCGCCTACACCCCGGTGTGGGCAGCAACAGCATATCTCCAAGGAGGTCGATTTACATGAAGAAAAAAGTGCTTATAACCTGCGCCGTCGTACTTGGTGTGCTTTTGGCTGTTTATCTTGGCTTTGCCTTTTATTTTAGCAGCCACTATCTGTTCAACACAAAGATTAACTCTGTAAAATACGCAGGGAAAACTGCAAAAGAGGCATTAGAAAAAAATACAGCCCTAAGCCGCGACTATCTGCTCACAATCACTGATAGAAAAGGCAACAGCTTCTCACTTAAGGGACCTGATTTTTCCTATGAATATGTCTCAAATGGTGATGAGGAGCAAATCCTAAAAAGCCAGAATGCTTTTACATGGCCTGTCAGTCTTTTCAAAGCTAAAAACTATACACTAAAGGGTTCGTCCAAATATGACGATGCCGCTTTGGCGGAAAAGCTCAAGGCTCTTGATATTTTCAGTGATGACTACATTGAAAATCCGGAGGATGCCCACATCGAGATAAAAGACGGCAAATACGATGTGATTGAAGAGAAAAAAGGCTGCAAGCCGATATATGACAGCATCCTTGCCGAAGTAAAGGATGCCCTGGACAATGAGCTTCCAAAGCTTGCCTTAAGCGATGACTGTTATGAAGCTCCCGAAATCACAAAGGACAGCGATACAATCAAAAATGAAAAAGAAGCCCTCGACAAATACACTGCTTCAACCGTCACTTACAAAATTGAAGGTGCCGACGAGAAGCTTGACTCAGCCAAAATCCTTGATATGCTAAGCATCTCAGATGACGGCAGCGTGAGCATAGATGATGCCAAGGTCACTAAATATGTCCAGCAGCTTGCTTCCAAGTACAATACCTTCGGCCGCAAACGCTCATTCAAGACATCGTCCGGTGACACTATTGAAATAGGTGGTGGAGACTACGGATGGGTAGTCAGCAAGAAAAATGAAAAGGCTGAACTTCTTTCTGATTTAGAGGAAGGCAAGCCCGTGGAAAGAGAGCCTGTTTACGAGCAGACAGCACTCCATCGCGGTGCTGACGACATAGGTAATACATACATAGAGATTGACTACACAAAGCAGCACATGTGGTATTACAAGGATGGTGCTCTCCAGATGGAGTCTGATTTCGTATCAGGTAACCTCGCCCGTCAGAATGGTTCCGTAGATGGTGTATACAAGATTGTTTACAAGCAGAGAAATGCTACTCTTGTCGGCGAGGGATACTCTTCTCCTGTCAGCTATTTCATGCCGTTTGCCTACAATATAGGTATCCATGATGCCAGCTGGCGTGATACCTTCGGAGGAACAATTTACAAAACCTCAGGCTCACACGGATGTATCAATGTGCCACCTGCTTTTGCGGAGCAGCTGTTCAACGCTGTGGATAAGGGCACTCCTGTTGTTGCCTACTACAGAGAGGCTGTCACTCTGACAAACAATGCTGCAAAGATGTCCAATGCATACTCGTATGTAGCTCCTGATGCTGCGCAGTAAATGTGGATTTCTTCATATTTCATAATACGTGAAGACGACCGGCGCACGGGGAATTTGCCCTGTGCGCCGGTCGCCTTCCATCAAAATACTAAGTATATTACAAATAAATTTCCAATTATACTTTCCCTTATATTGTATCTTCCCACAGCATACCAGACACCAGCCCCACATACCGCGGGAGCGCATACATCCTCCCCCCATTTCAGCCACAGCGTAAGGGACGTAAGCCGCCGGAGTGACTGCCCTGCAGCAGAGGCGCTCTTTCGTAAGCGCATAGCGAAGCTGCCTAGCTACTGTAGAATTATGCACACGATACACAAAAATGAGCTCCCACGGATGGGAGCTCAAGGAGAATCGCGCCATGGACGGCGCGTTTCGACGGTTTTGTCGGGCATAGAAGCCCTAAAAAGCATAATTCGTACAGTATCTTGGCAGCATAGCGTAGCGAACGAGAGAACGCCTCTGCTGCAGGGCAGTCACTCCGGCGGCTTACGCCCCGTATTTCCATAGCCCTATGCTATGCAAACTGGCTATTGTAGAGATTTGCATAAAATCCATTGGCTGCAAGCAGACTCTCATGATTGCCCTGCTCTATAATCTTTCCGTCTTTCATAACAAGGATAATATCCGCTTCCCTGATGGTGGACAGACGATGAGCCACTATAAAGCTGGTTCTTCCCTGCATCATGGTAAGGAACGCTTTTTGAATCTTAATCTCTGTACGTGTATCAATCGATGATGTAGCCTCATCCAATATCAGCATAGGCGGTAAGCATAGCATGACTCTAGTGATGCATAAAAGCTGTTTCTGTCCCTGTGACAGGCTGCCGCCGTCCTCACCGATTTCAGTGTCATAGCCCTTCGGAAGACGTCTGATAAAGCTGTGGGCATGGGATGCCTTTGCTGCTGCAATGATTTCCTCATCTGTGGCATCCGGCTTTCCCATTATGATATTGTCACGGATTGTGCCCTTCTTGAGCCATGTCTCCTGAAGCACCATGCCATAGTTGTCACGTAGACTCTCTCGCGTGATTTTTCTGATATCATGTCCACTCACCTTAATTGTTCCACTGTTTACATCATAAAATCTCATAAGCAGATTGATAATAGTCGTCTTTCCACATCCTGTCGGACCTACGATAGCCACGCGCTGTCCAGGCTTTACGTGGAGATTGAAATCCTCGATAAGCTTTTTATCCGGCACGTATGAGAAATAAACATCCTCTATGTCCACACGTCCGTCTGCTTCACCAAGCGTTACCGCATCCGAAGCATCCGGTATCTCCTTTTTCTCCTCAATCAGCTCGAAAATACGAGCGGCACAGGCAAGTGCGTTCTGAAGCTCTGTTATGACACCCGATATCTCGTTGAACGGCTTGGTGTACTGGTTGGCATATGATAAAAAGCATGAAAGCTGTCCTACCGTGATTCCGCCGGTGAGTGCACTCATAGCGCCAAAAATTCCGACTCCGGCATACACAAGACTGTTGACAAAACGTGTACACGGATTTGTAAGACTTGAGAAAAATATTGCCCTCAATGAGCATTTCTGTAATCTGTCATTTATCTCGTCAAACTGTTCAAGCGCCTCATCCTCATGGTTGAAGGCCTGTACGACCTTTTCATTTCCTACTATCTCATCGATGAGCGATGTCTGCTCGCCTCTTGTGCTAGTCTGCAGCTGGAACATGGAATAAGTCTTTTTAGTGATAAAGCTTGCCACAAAAAGTGACAAAGGTGTGATGAGCACTACAATGCATGATATCTTCACATCTATTGTGAGCATGAAAATAAGCGTACCTGCTATTGTTGCAATTCCTGTAAAGAGCTGTGTGAAGCCCATCAAAAGTCCCTCTGAAAATGTATCTACATCGGCGATGATACGGCTGACCATATCACCGTGTGAGTGGCTGTCAATATAGGAAAGTGGCATTTTTTCAATGTTTAAAAATGCATCATGCCTTATATCCTTCACTATGTTGTAGGTCATCCTGTTGTTGCAGATATTTGTAAGCCACTGGGCCGCTGCCGCTATGACGACTATTATTGCAGCTCTTGTGAGGATGGCTGTCATAGCCGTAAAATCAACCTTTTCTTTTCCTACAATCAAATCAATTGCGCGTCCTGTGAGGATTGGAAAATAAAGCGTAAGCGCCACTGTAACAACAGACAGGGCAAGGGAAATTACAAGCAAAGGAATATATCTCTTCATGTAGCTTAGTACCTTGCGCATTGTACCTGCTTTATTCATTTTCGCATTATCCATAGCCATACTCTACACCTCCTTTTGTTTAGTCATATCCGACTCTTTTTTAAACTGTGAATCATATATCTCTTTGTAGGTCTCGCATGTCTCAAGCAGCTTTTCATGCGGTCCGAAGCCAACCATCTGTCCGTCGTCGAGCACTATGATATTGTCCGCAAACTGGATAGATGAGGTACGCTGTGACACGATAAATATTGTCTTGTCACCATGCATGCCCTTTAATGCCGCACGAAGGCTCGCATCTGTAGCAAAATCAAGTGCCGATGCACTGTCGTCAAGTATCAGTATGTCAGGATCCTTTACAACTGCCCTGGCAATTGTAAGACGCTGCTTCTGACCACCTGATAAGTTCTTGCCGCCCTGCTCTATCATGTAGTCAAGACCGCCCTCTTTGCCCTTTACAACCTCTGTCGCCTGTGCTATATCGAGCGCCTTCCACATTTCCTCCTCTGTGGCATCATTTTTGCCCCAGCGCAGGTTGTCGGCTATTGTTCCTGCAAAAAGCACTGCCTTTTGCATTACAACACCGATTTTATCTCGAAGCTGCACTGCATCGTAGTCATTTATATCATTTCCCTGAATCCTTATAGTACCCTTTGCGGCATCATAAAACCTCGGGATAAGGTTTACAAGGCTTGATTTTCCTGAACCTGTACCACCGATGATTCCGATTGTCTGCCCCTTTTGCACTGTAAAGCTTATATCTGTGAGTGTCTCATCGGCCGCTCCCTCATAGGTCATGCAGACATGGTCAAACTCAACCTCAGGTGCCCCTGCCTTTGCATCAATGAGCTTAGGATTTTTCTCAGGAAGCTTTGATGGAATAGAAAGCACATCCACTATACGATTACCGCACGCCACTGCCTTTGTCACCTGTACGATAAGGTTTGCAAGCTTTATCAGCTCGACAAGTATCTGTGACATGTAGTTTACAAGTGCCACAACCTCACCCTGTGTGAGGATTCCTGCGTATACCTGTTTGCCGCCTGATACGATAACTGCAATTGTTGCAATATTTATAATGATAAATGTCAGAGGATTGGTGAGTGCTGAGATTCGTCCTACAACCTGCTGCATATTGGTTAAAAGCTCGTTGTCACTGTTGAAGCTGTCAATCTCATCATTTTGCTTATTGAAAGCTCTTATAACCCTGGTTCCCTCTAAGTTCTCCCTGGTGTGTGAAAGCACTGTATCAAGAGAGCTCTGCACCTTTTTGTAAAGTGGAAGGCTTGCAGCCATAACGGAGAATACCACTATTGAAAGCAGAGGTATGGTAACTACAAAAACCATTGCCGCTCTTACATTTACTGTAAAAGCCATCGCCATAGCTCCGAACACAATAAATGGCGAACGAAGGAAGAGTCGAAGCACCAGATTGACTCCTGACTGTACCTGGTTTATATCGCTTGTCATCCTCGTGATAAGTGTCGATGTGCCCACTGTATCCATCTTTGAAAATGATAATGACTCTATCTTTTCAAACAATATATGACGAAGCTTTGTTGAAAAGCCGACTGCCGCCTTGGCCGCAAAATACTGAGCTGTGACCGAGCTTATCAGGCCGACTGCCGCAAGCAGCACCAGCACACCTCCCATCTTCCATATATATGGCTTGTCCGAAGCCGCGATTCCGTTATCAATGATTGCTGCCATGACAAGCGGTACTATAAGCTCGAAAGATGCCTCGAGCAGCTTAAATAGCGGAGCACAGATGCATTCTTTTTTGTACTCCTTCAAATACTTTAATATCTGTTTCATCTTTTCCCCTTCCAGATTTTTGTTACTGTTTACGTCTCTGTATGACCAGCAACGATTACAGCTTCACTATTATAGATGATTTTTCTCATATATACAAGAAAAACGATACACTAAAAAACCAGTACCCTGCGGTACTGGTTTCATACATCAGCTCTTATGTATATGCTTCTTGATTGCTTCAAAGCTTTCAGGACTTATGACATGCTCTATACGGCATGCGTCCTCTGCTGCAATCTCCTTATCAACACCAAGCTTCTCAAGACACTCTGACAAAAGCTCATGTCTTTCGTATATCATCTCTGCTATCTGTCTTCCTGACTCTGTGAGTGTGATAAAGCCTGCATCACTAACTGTGATATTGTTCTTCTCTCTAAGGTTTTTCATGGCTATACTCACGCTGGATTTCTTAAATCCAAGCTCATTTGCTATATCAACTGAGCGTACCACAGGAAGCTTCTTGCTGAGAATAAGTATGGTCTCTAAATAGTTTTCTGATGATTCATTGTTTCGCATTTCGAATACCCCCGTGAGTTTATTTTCGTTCGTTTTAATTCAGTTATTTTATTATAACATACATTTTATTGTTTGCAAAACTTTTCTTTTTGATTTGTACGTGATTTATAAAAATCCAAAATAATATCAAAACCCCATATTTGTTATTGACTTCTAATTCATGTTAGTGTATACTAACTATCGAATCAGAAAACAAACGTATGCATGATATATTTCTAAATCTTGTATGCCATAAATGTTTAATTATACCAGATAAGACCGGCTGATCACCGGTCTTATTTATTTTAGAAAATGTACATATTCAACTTAAACGAGAGCTCTTTTTAACCTTTGAAGCCCTTCCATAAGCACTGAACCGGGGCATGCGATATTCAATCGCACAAAGTAACGGCCATTGCCTCCAAACTCAGCTCCCTCCGACAGATAAAGGCCTGTCTTTTCACGAATCATCTGCGTAAATGCCACAGAATCATCTGTGAGTGCACTGCAGTCAAGCCACATGAGGTATGTCGCATCGGCATCCACTACATGTATCTGCGGCAGGTTTTCTGCCACGAAGTCACAGACTGTTTTGCGGTTTTCCCAGAGATATTTTCTGAGCTCCTCAATCCACGGCTCACCCTTTGTGAATGCCGCAACTGCTGCCGTGATGGCAAATGCATTTGGCTCCGCCACCTCGTCTGTATTTAATGCGCGCCATACTTTGTGGCGCAAAAATTTATTTGGCACCATCACTGCCGCAGTCTGTAAGCCAGCCATATTAAAGCACTTGGTCGGTGCAATACAGGTGATGCTTATATCGGCGCAGTCCTCCGATGCTGCCGCAAACGGCACGTATGATTTTCCCGGTGCTGTGATGTCGCAGTGTATCTCGTCTGATATGACCGTCACATTGTACTTCCTGCAGAGTGCACCTATTTTCGCAAGCTCATCCTTTGTCCAGATGATACCGCACGGATTGTGAGGGTTGCAAAATATCATAAGCGTGGTCTGTGGGTTGGAAATGTCATGCTCCAGCCTGTCATAGTCTACGAAATATCTGCCGTTTTCGTACCCAAGCGGGCTTTCCTGCACATTTACGCCGTTATTAAATATCTGTCTCTTATACACATCTGACGCTGCCGACG
>ERZ1027038.321-NODE-321-length-21271-cov-5.465215_pt1 | contig 21271 bp, 18 predicted proteins | sample MGYA00519439_ERZ1027038 | MGnify/ENA primary metagenome ERZ1027038 (study PRJEB26926, sample SAMN06164807) | human gut metagenome | biome: ENVO:00009003; feature: ENVO:2100002; material: ENVO:00002003 | host: Homo sapiens | place: USA | collected 2012 ... | reverse complement strand
AAGATCGTCGGCAGCGTCAGATGTGTATAAGAGACAGCTGTTTGATGTCCTGAGACGCTCCTGTGGTTACATCGTCAAAGATTAATTCTTCGGCGATACGTCCGCCCATGCCGACTTTGATTTCCTGAATCATGCGGCCTTTTGTCTCAAATACGTTATCATTCTCTGGTACAGGCATTGTGTATCCTGCTGCCCCCATACCAGTAGGAATGATGGATACGGTGTATACAGGGCCTACATCTGGCAGTAAATGGAATAAGATTGCATGGCCTGCTTCATGGTAGGCTGTAATCTTACGCTCTAATTCTGGCACAAGACGGCTCTTTTTCTCAGTTCCGATTCCAACCTTAATGAAAGACTTTCTGATATCCTCAAGCGAATTTTCCTGACTGCCTGCATATACCTGAAACGTCTGTGAAAAATGATGGCTCATCCGCCTTTGGAGTGCATCTAAAAATTCTGCCTCTGTCTGGTTATTTTTCTGATACATTTCCGGTATTAAAAGCAGTGCAGCCCCGCTTATTTCTTCTTCTGTTTCCATGATCGGTACTCCATGTCCGCAAAATTCTTTAAGGATCGCCTGTAAATAGGACACTATTTCCTGTTCCTCTGGTTGTTGAGGAAATGTATTCAGTTTTTTTTCTTCACCCATAATCCAAATTACTTAAAAGCGTTAGCCATAGTTGCTACCATTGCTGCAATTGTAGCAGTTGTACTACTAATACCCAAAATTTCAGCCATCGCCATATGCTTCTTTTCAGCCTTGCTGGGAACGATAATTTCACATCCCGGTTCTATAGCACTGGCATTTCTTGCCTTCAGACGAGATACCGTACCATTCATGTAAACCACATAAACTTTCTTCTTCTTTGCCATATTGCCATAACCACCCGCCTGATTAATGTAGAATTTCAGATTCTTTCCCTTCTGATACACTACGGTATTAGGATACATGACCGAACCACTGATTTTCACAGTATTCACATATTCCGGAATATACAGTACATCTCCCTCACGCAAAACCAAATCAAAATCAGACTTTGGATTGGCTAAAGCTTTCTCCAGATCAATACCTACAGTATAGGTCTCTGACAGATTTAATTTCTGTATAGATATGGAGTCCTTTCCCTCACCATTCTGAGCCATACGGATAGCGTCATTCTGACGACGTCTTTCCTCATCGGACAATTTACGGATTAAACGAGCTCCTTTTACATAAGCATCCGGAGTTACACCACCAGCCTTGCTAACCAAGTCAGACAAGCGCTCATTCTTCTTCAATAAAGAATAGCTACCAGAGAAAAGTACTTCACCAGCAACAACCACATTCTGTTGCCTACGATAAGCAGGACTTCTACGAATATAAACAGCATCAAAGGGCTCTAAATAGAAGTTCTCCGCATTTCCTCCAACAATAAAACCATCTTTTATATCAAAAGTAAATGTTTTACCTAAAACACTACTGAATGAAGTGCTCTTAGGATCTTTAATACGACGAGTTACCTCAACCCTTGTTGTAGCAGCTTCTTCCAACAAACCACCTGCCTGAACAAGTAAATCTTCAATAGTCATATTCTTAGAAAAAAGGAAAGTACCCGGATTAGCAACTTCACCATAAATTGCAACCGTTTCTTCTTCTTTCAGGTCAGTAATACTTGGGATATACAGAATATCATTTTTCTGCAAAGGAATATCAGCAATTGTCCCATTTAATAGTCCTCCTAAATCAATAGCAATGATTTCATGAGACAGGTCTTCATGCTCTCTATCTATAATTACTCTATTCAGGAAAGCATCTCCACGCAATCCTTCAGCTTTCTTTATTAATTGTTTCACCGTATTTACTGTACCGTCTAGTTGATATAAACCGGCACGATAAACAGCACCACGAACTTCTACACGATTTTCAAAACGATCCAGTACAGCATCTATCGTAATCATATCTCCATCATCCAAACGGAAAACAGAGTAATCCATTTCGTCTACATTATATACCTGATGTTCGCGACCACTTTTACGAATAATACGAACTGCCTTTTTGTAAGCATCTCCAGTAAAGCCACCGGCATAATTCAAAATAGTAGCAACAGTCTCTGTTGGCTTCATTTCATAGAACATCGGACGCTTTACCTTACCAGCTATTCGCACCAAAGATTCATAAGGGTTAACTATAATTACATCTCCTTCCTGAAGACGGATATCATCTTTCATCTTACCCTTCATAAGGTAATCATAAACATCCAGATCAGCAATCGTTTTACCATTGCGAACTACCTTAATACTACGCAGACTACCAATTTTATTAACACCGCCAGCACGATACAAAGCATGGAAAACAGAGGAAAAAGAGGATAATGTATATGCTGTACATTTTTATTATGTTTATCAGTAACCACACATACATTTTTGTTCTTTAATTCAGGCAGCAAACATTTATACTCAGAAATATCTGATTCTTCTTTATAATTCGCCTTTTTATGAGCAAGAATCTGATGAATGTGTCCAACATTCTCTGCTGAATTATCTGATAACAGGAACAATGATGTCTTGTAACTGTCAAACTTACTATCAGAACCAAAATTATCTACAAACTCATTCATTCTATGAAGAAAAAACTGTCTTTTTACAGCAAACACATTGCCAATATAATTAAATGAAAGCAGTGTGTTCCATGAATAATCGGGTTTACAATCTGGATTTTCCCGTTTTCCATTGTCATTAATAGTATCTGAATCACTATAAATGTATTTTAGATTTCTGCCAGCTTTTTTCTGAATCAATATATAATGAGACACTTTTTTCTCATAATCCTCACACAATTCGTAATCAGAACTACACAATACAACATATTCTGTAGATACTTTTTCTACCGCTTCCATCACTTGCTTTACAGTATTATTTTCTTTAACAGACACTACCTGAACACATTGATTTTCTGATATGACGTTCTGTCTTGGTTCTACATTCTTTATATATAACTGATAAATCTTTTCATCAGTCATATTCTCACGCATTTTCTGCCCTAACGCATACCTGAATGTAAGAACACCCTCTTTATTGATTATCTCAAATGCTCTTGTTAAAAACATCAATTCTCTCCATGAATTTTCTTCAACCTCTCGCTGACTATATCCGCAGAACGCTTATACGCCAGATGTTCCCTGGCATATTTCTGACCGCTATCAGCAATTCTTTCGTAGAAGTCCTTATCCTCATAAAGCCTTCTCATATAGTCTGCTGCCTCATCAACATGTGCATCAGCCCATACATTGCCCTTCTTGAACGGCTCATAATCCTTATCAAGCTCTATCATGTCGTAACCGACCATGCATGCTGTATCACTGTTCATAAACTCTGTATTGCCTGACCAGTCAGTTGCAATAACAGGTGTACCAACATACATTGACTCAGCCATAACAAGTCCGAAGCCTTCTGAACGGTGAAGTGAAACATACACATCCACATCTGCAAGAAGTGTATTAACCTCACATCTTCCCATATGACCGCACATATAATAAATGTTATCGCAATCCTCTATTACAGAACTAATAATCTTTTCATCTTCTGCAGATAACTCTGCCTCACTTATCTTGATAACAAGTCCGACATCCTTGTATTTTTCTTTCATCTGTTCATCTTTGCAGAACGCTTCTTTAAATGCTTTAATAGCGGCAAGCGGATTCTTTCTTTCCATAACGCTTCCACTGTTATACATTACAAGGAATAAGAACTTATCTTCTGGAAGATTAAAATGCTTTCTATCAAACTTCACAGTATCCGTCTCAGGTGCAACACAGTGTGGAACTGTTATTACAGGCTTGTCTGTGTATTTTTTCAAAGTATTCGTAACGAAATCCGACGGTGTCCAGACTTCATCAACAAGCTTGAATGCCGGAAGCCACTCTTCTGGAAATGTCTCCAGCTCCCATGCCCAGTATCCTATGTTATATCTGTAATCCCATACTTCTTTTCCAAGGCTTAAATATGCCACCATGAATTCACTTGCATTAACATGAATAATATTCACATCAAAAGGAAGCTCCTCTGTAAGTCTGTCAGCATAAGTATCATTACTCCTTGAACCTCCTGGTGGAACAAAGAAATCTCTTATAACATGAGGTTCTTTATTCTCATCAAGCAGCCTGCACATGATTCTTGCGCTCTGTCCAAGTCCGTTATCGCCCTTAATATTACCTATTATATTGGCACCACATTTGTATCTTCCTGCCTCATATTTCTCAATAGAGTCTGCCGACAGCTTGTCTGTGGCATTATTAATTATTCCTGCTTTCATCTTACTTAATAGCTTCATAGGAATAATCTTGGTCAGCACTGGTCTCAATGCTTCTCCCGTATTAAGAAAAAATTTTGATAAACCCATATAAACCTCAACATTCTATCTGTTATTCATCTGGCTGTTAATAAAGTCTCTCACCATACCACCAAGTCTTTCCGGGGTATACTTGTCCAACGCATGTCTGTATGCATTCTCATCAACAAGTCCAGAATTAATCTTCTTATCTATATTCTTCATTCCATTTGCAAGACTTATAACCTTATCATCATCATCACCTGCAAGACTGAATCTTTCAACACAGTCACCTACTACCTCGTCAAATATTTTAAGATTACTTGCAAGTATTGGCTTGTTATGCTTCATAACCTCTAATATAGGCATTCCGAAGCCTTCTGCCATAGAAGGAAACACAAAGCATGAACAGTTGTTATACAGGTCATATCTTGTAGTGTGTGACACATATCCAAGATAGGTAAGACCTTCAACCTCTGTAAGTGCAGTCTCAAGAAGCTGCTCAATATCATCCTCCTGCATCTTACCGGCAAGAATAAGAGGTCTTGTTCCGCCTTCTTCCCTGTATCTTCTGTACGCTTTAATAAGGATATCAACGCCCTTACGCTTCTCCATATTACCTATATACAAGAAATAATTCTCATCCTTAGGCGGTACATATCTTGTAAGCGGATTAGATATAATGTAGGCATTGCAGCTTGGAATCTTCTTAGCCTTTGGAAAATACACCTCTGTATCATCCTTAGTCTGCTCCGAATTATACAGAATCATATCTGTATGTCTTAAAGTCACACCAAGATTAAACTTAAAATAATAGCTGTATATTTTTCCAAAGTATCTTACATACTGAATAGGAAACATATCGTGTATTGTGATAAGTGTCTTAAAGCTTCCACCGAGATTAATAGGAATAATCGAATTAACCTCCCAGAATATATCCGGCCTCACCTGCTTTAATTCTTTCTTAATAAATGCAAAATATGCATACACACCCGCACTTCTATATACAGGCTTTCCCCATTCAATAACCTTGATTCCTCTAGCCTCAAATCTCTTAATATATTCACTCTCTTTAACATCTGTAAACAGAATCCATTCAAATTCATCATATGTTATGAGCTGTTCTAAGAAATCATTAAGATACATGCCCACACCGCTTGGTCTGCTGCCTAAAGTTCTTGCATCAACAGCAATCTTTAATTTCTTCATAACTGTATTCTCTGCCCCCAATAAATAATCTTTCATTCTATCAGAGTATTTCCATAATATGCATGTTCAAACTACCCCTGTAACAAAACATGTTTCTTTTGATTTTACCATATTATAGATATAATTGCTATACATTATTTTCTACACACAAATACACCAGCCTCTTTGGTTATTGTCATAGGTTTCACAAGCTTTTTCTCTACATATTTTTTAAAATCTGTATACTTATCCACAAGGTACTCTTTCTGATTGCCATGACATGATAGTATATAATCTACCAGCGGTTCTGCTTCATCAACAACAAGCGCATCTTTATAATCTCTTCTCTCAACATCTGAAAAATGTTTTTTTAATATCTTATCTCCATTATCAAGTCCGAATTTTTCAAAAAGCTTATCTGCTTCAAGTGCAATTCTCTTATCGTATCCCGACACAAGGCGGCTTATCTCCTGCATATGCCTGCTGCCATATGTACTGCACACAAGCACTCCTCCAGGCTTTAACACCCTCACAATTTCATCAAGTGCCTTATTGACATTTTTACAATAAAACAGCACATGATTAGCAATCACCAGATCATACGATTCATCTTTTGCCCCTGTCTTTTCGCATGAAACCACTCTGAACCTGAATGACACATCAATATCTCTTTCCTTCCAGCTCTCTGTTGCTTTTTTTATATTTCTTCTCGCATCACTTATCATGCCTTCTGATATATCTGTAAGCTCTATATATATGTTTTTTCTCTTCCCTGAAAATTCATTTCTCTTTCCTGTCATGGCAAGCTGACCTATATTGTCAACCCACAATGTTCCATCACCACACCCAATCTCAAGAATTCTCATCCCCTTAACAATACCACACTGCTCATATACCCACGGAAACCATCCCTGTTTATTAACTGAAAACCTGTTATGAAGATTAATTCTTGCAGATATATTTCCAGCATTAATGTACTGATTCTTCATGCTGTCTTCCATATTAGTAAGATGGATAATCTCCAGCATATTACTCCAGTCAACTCCTTTTCCCTCTTTAATAGAGTCTTCTGTTTCTTCAATAGCTTTACATACAAGCTGCATCTGTGCAATCTTGTCTTGTATCATTCGCTTTTGAAGTTCAAGTGAATTCTTTAGCACATGATAATCTGAATCACCAATTGTCATATTTCTTATATCGTCCAGTGTAAATCCAAGATATTTAAGCAATAATATCTGCTGTAACCTTGTAAAATCTGAATCAGTATAAAATCTCACTCCCTCATCAGTAAGAAGTGAAGGCTTTAATATGTTCTGCTGGTCATAATATCTTATAGTCCTTACTGAAACATTTGATTTCTTCGCAAATTCGCCTGAAGAATAATACCCATCTTTATGCATATATTACTCCTTGTAAAAATTTTTCAAAAAACACTTGAAGGTGACGTTACGTCATCTTTTATTATATACCTGACTTAAAAAATGTCTACTTGAAAATTAACATAACATTTTAACAAACAAGGAGGAACTTCAATTATGAAGGGTATTATTTTAGCTGGTGGTTCTGGCACACGCCTTTACCCACTCACAATGGTAACTAGTAAACAGCTTCTTCCAATCTATGATAAGCCAATGATTTATTATCCACTCTCAGTTCTTATGAGTGCTGGTATCAGAGATATTCTTATCATCTCTACACCACAGGATACTCCTAGATTCAAAGAGCTTTTAAAGGACGGAAGCCAGTTCGGTGTCAACCTTACTTACGCTGTACAGCCAAGCCCGGACGGACTTGCACAGGCATTTATTATCGGTGAGGAATTCATCGGTGATGACACTGTTGCCATGGTTCTTGGTGATAATATATTTGCAGGTCACGGTCTTAAGAAAAGACTTAAGGCAGCTGTTGAGAATGCTGAATCAGGAAAGGGTGCAACAGTATTTGGCTACTATGTTGATGATCCTGAAAGATTTGGTATTGTTGAATTTAATAATGAAGGAAAGGCTGTCTCTATCGAAGAAAAGCCAGCGCAGCCTAAGAGCAACTACTGTGTAACAGGTCTTTACTTCTACGACAACAAGGTTGTTGAATACGCTAAGAACTTAAAGCCATCTGCAAGAGGCGAGCTTGAGATTACTGATCTTAACCGTATCTACTTAGAGAAGGGTACTTTAAATGTAGAGCTTCTCGGTCAAGGATTTACATGGCTTGATACAGGAACACATGAAAGTCTTGTAGAAGCTACTAACTTTGTTAAGACTGTTGAGACTCATCAGCATAGAAAGATTGCATGCCTTGAAGAAATCGCTTACTTAAACGGCTGGATTAACAAAGATGAAGTTCTCAAGGTATATGAGGTATTAAAGAAGAACCAGTATGGTCAGTACTTAAAGGATGTCTTAGACGGCAAATATGTCGACAAGCTTCATGAATAATTAAGTACATTTAGTTAAAACATTTTTCATATTAAGAACACATTTTAAATATTAAGGAGATTAATTATGACAATTATTGTTACCGGTGGAGCCGGATTTATCGGAAGTAACTTTATATTTCACATGTTAAACAAATACCCAGACTACAGAATCATCTGTCTTGACTGCCTCACATATGCAGGTAATCTTTCAACTCTTGAGCCTGTTATGTCTAACCCTAACTTCAGATTCGTTAAGGAAAGCATCACAGACCGCGAAGCTGTTTACAAACTTTTCGAAGAAGAGCATCCAGATATGGTTGTAAACTTCGCTGCTGAATCACACGTTGACCGTTCTATCGAGAACCCGGAAGTTTTCCTTACAACTAATATTCTTGGTACACAGGTTCTTATGGATGCCTGCAGAAAGTACGGTATTCAGAGATACCATCAGGTATCTACTGATGAAGTATACGGCGATCTTCCACTTGACAGACCTGACCTTTTCTTCACAGAAGAGACACCAATCCATACATCAAGCCCATACAGCTCATCAAAGGCTGGTGCAGACTTACTTGTTCTTGCTTACCACAGAACTTATGGACTTCCTGTTACTATTTCAAGATGCTCTAACAACTATGGACCATACCACTTCCCAGAGAAGCTTATCCCTCTTATGATTGCTAATGCTCTTAACGATAAGCCACTTCCAGTTTATGGCGAAGGTCTTAACGTTCGTGACTGGCTCTATGTTGAGGATCACTGCAAGGCTATCGACCTTATCATCCACAAGGGACGTGTTGGTGAAGTATACAACGTTGGTGGACACAACGAGAAGAGAAATATTGATATCGTTAAGCTTATCTGTAAGGAGCTTGGCAAGCCTGAATCACTTATCGTTCATGTAGGTGACAGAAAGGGACATGATATGCGTTATGCTATCGACCCAACTAAGATTCACAATGAATTAGGATGGCTTCCAGAAACTAAGTTTGAAGATGGTATCAAGAAGACAATTCAGTGGTATCTTGATAATAAGGAATGGTGGGAGACAATCATTTCTGGCGAATATCAGAACTACTATGAGAAAATGTATAGCAACCGCTAATTAACACATTTATTCTGTAAGGAGATTTGACATGAAGATATTAGTTACCGGCGTTGGCGGTCAGCTTGGCCACGACGTTATGAATGAACTGATAGGCAGAGGTCATACAGGCGTTGGCAGCGACATCGCACCTGAATATTCAGGTGTTGCTGATGGAAGCGCTGTCACAACAGCCGAATATGTACCTATGGATATAACTGATGCTGCTCAGGTTTCTGAAGTTATCACTAAGGTTTCACCTGATGTTGTAATTCACTGCGCAGCATGGACAGCCGTTGACGCTGCTGAAGATAATGATAAGAAAGCCAAGGTTAAGGCTATCAATGCAGATGGTACTCAGAATATTGCCAATGTCTGCAAACAGCTTGACTGCAAGATGGTATACATCAGTACTGATTATGTATTTGATGGTCAGGGTGAAACACCTTGGGAACCAGACTGCAAGGACTACAAGCCTCTTAATGTATATGGAGAGACTAAGCTTGCCGGAGAACTTGCTGTTTCTAACACTCTTGATAAATACTTTATCGTGCGTATTGCATGGGTATTTGGTGTTAATGGAAAGAACTTTATTAAGACTATGCTTAATGTTGGAAAGACTCTTGACGAGGTTCGTGTTGTCAACGACCAGATTGGTACACCAACTTACACATTAGATCTTGCAAGACTTCTTGTTGATATGGTTGAAACTGACAAATACGGTTATTACCATGCAACTAATGAAGGTGGATACATTTCATGGTATGACTTTACTAAGGAAATCTATGCACAGGCAGGTCTTTCTACTAAGGTTACACCTGTAACTACTGCTGAATACGGCATTTCTAAAGCTGCAAGACCTTTTAACAGCCGTTTAGATAAGAGCAAGCTTGTTGCCAATGGATTCACTCCACTGCCAACATGGCAGGATGCCCTTCACAGATTCTTGAAGGAAATCGGAGAAATCTAATTTTTATACAAGAAATCTAATTTTATATAAGGAGATTTTATCATGGGACAGATTACAATTGAAAAGAATGTCGCAGGTATCGAAGGACTTTGTGTCATCACTCCTGCTGTTCACGGCGATAACCGTGGATATTTTATGGAAACATACAGCCAGCGTGATATGGAAGAAGCTGGTATCAATATTAACTTTGTTCAGGACAACCAGTCTATGAGTACTAAGGGTGTTCTTCGTGGTCTTCACTTCCAGAAGCATTTCCCACAGACAAAGCTTGTAAGAGCTATCAAGGGAGCCGTTTTTGATGTAGCTGTTGACCTTCGTACAGACTCTGAAACTTATGGAAAGTGGTACGGAATCCTTCTCACAGAAGAGAATAAGAAGCAGTTCCTTATCCCTAAAGGATTTGCACATGGATTCCTCGTTCTTACTGATACAGCAGAATTCTGCTACAAGTGCGATGACTTCTATCATCCTAACGACGAGGGTGGTCTCGCATGGAATGACCCGGCAATCGGTATTGAATGGCCAGAGCTTACAGGTACTTACAACGGCTCAGCTTCAGGTGAAGGCTACGCTTTAAGCGATGGAACAAAGCTTAACTTAAGTGATAAGGACCAGCTTTGGGATACACTTGAGAACACATTTAAGTTCGACTAATTTCGAGATATTATATTTCTAGATTTTATCTTGCTTTTAATGTATTTGTCTTACTTTCAAGGTATTTATCTGATTCTGGATATTTTTACCCGGTTATGAATATTTTTATCCGGTTTTCAAGGGAGATTAGCTGGTTTCTAAAGGAAATTGGCCGGTTTCCAGAGGAGATTAGCTGGTTTTTCGCACTACTATGCCGAAAGACCTACTAATCTCCTCTTTTTTAGCAACTTGAAAAGCACACTAATCTTAGTAATATATGCTATATAGTAGGTCTTTTTCCCACCATCTCATCTCCCAGCTAATAAATTCCAACGATTTTCTATAAAAAAGACCTACCAACATCCTTATAAAAAGCATGTTAGTAGGTCTTCTCCAATATCTAATTCAAATCTCACCAGAAATATGCCTACTCAACTCTTGAAAACAACATAATTAGTAGGTCTTCTCTATTAATGTTCATTCGGATGATAAGTATCAACCACCTTCTTCAGTGATTCTCTTATATTACCAGTTTCTGAATAAGCTTCTTCCTTAAGCTTCTCAAGGTTATCAAAGAAATTCTCTTTATCAAACTCAATTGGTTTTCCAATGTGGATAAGCTTGTTATCTGTCTCCTGAAGACCTTCTTCTTTCATAAGAAGCTCTTCGTAGAGCTTTTCGCCAGGACGGAGTCCTGTGTATTTAATTTCCATGTTGACGCCAAGTGTGTAACCTGACAGTCTGATAAGGTTCTTTGCGAGGTCATCAATCTTAACAGGCTCACCCATATCAAGAATGAATATCTCTCCACCTTTGGCATATGCACCTGCCTGAAGAACAAGTGAAACCGCCTCGGGTATAGTCATGAAATATCTTATAATATTAGGATCTGTAACCGTAACCGGTCCACCAGCCTCAATCTGTCTCTTAAAAAGAGGAATGACTGAACCGTTACTTCCAAGTACATTACCGAATCTTACAGCAACGAAATCTGTCTTGGATATCTCGTTATACGTCTGAACAATCATCTCACAGATACGCTTTGTTGCTCCCATTACATTAGTTGGATTAACAGCCTTATCTGTACTTATCATAACAAACTTCTTAACCCCATACTTATCAGCCATCCTTGCAACATTCCATGTACCGACAACATTATTCTTAACAGCCTCATCAGGACTGACTTCCATAAGCGGTACATGCTTATGTGCTGCTGCATGATATACAATATCTGGCTTATACTGTGCAAATACGCTTTCAAGTCTTGAAACATTTCTTATCGAACCAATAAGAGTAACAACATTGGCATCAGGATAATTAATCTTTAATTCCTGCTGAATATCATAGGCATTATTCTCATATATATCAAATATAATGAGCTGCTTAGGCTTGTGACTTACAAGCTGGCGGCACAGCTCTGAACCAATAGAACCGCCACCACCTGTTACCATAATGACCTTATCCTTAACATAACCCATGATAGATTCAATATCTACTTCAATCGGGTCTCTTCCAAGAAGGTCAAGCACATCAACATTACGGATAGAGTTAACATTAATCTCTCCATCTACCATCTGATATACACCTGGCAGAATCTTAAGAGTACAATCAGTCTCTTTACAAATGTTTAATATATCCCTTTTAACTTCATTAGATGCTGACGGAATTGCAAATATAATCTCATCAATATCATAAAGCTTTGCTGCTTCCTTAATCTTGTCCCTTGTTCCTATAACCTTGACGCCTCGTATGTATTTACCAACCTTGCGGCGGTCATCATCAATAATACATGCAATATTAGAGTTGGCAAGATAGCTCGAATTCTGTATTTCTCTCATAATGACATTAGTTGCCTCTCCGGCACCAATAATCATTACATTGTTGGAAGTCTTAATATTTCTGTATTTGTTAAGAACAGTTCTTATCATTCTGTACATAAAACGACTTGCACATATTGCAATAATAAGGTATATTGCCGCATTAAAATAACAGCTTCTAGGAAGCATATTACCCGCAATCTTATTACTTAAGAAATGCACTACTTCTACAATAATACACGCTTCAGCAATTCTGTACACCTCAGCTATACTCGCATACTGCCACAGACTGTGATAAAGTCTGAACAGCCAGAATATAAGCAGAGACATTATCGTGTACGGAAGCATGTTCTCTACATAATTACTAATATACTGAGGTTCTATAGATACAATACCTACATCAAATCTCATAATAAGCGACAGATATACGCATGCATTCAGTAAAAATGTATCTGTTAAAAACAAGAAAAATCTTCTTACCAGAAGCTGTATTCTATCCTTTTTAGTCTCACCCATCATCTGTTCCTCGTTTCTTTAGCAGGCTTTTTAGCAGCTAACCCACATACTGTACCAATTCCATAAGAAATATGCAACAGGAAAAATAAAAATGGCAGTGCAAAACATGTTTTATTGCGTTCCTTCTTAGCTCCTATTACTGCAACTACCGACATAACCACCGCCAACAGCCAGTATGATCCCCACATAAGTCCTGTAAGTCCGTATACAATACGAGAAAAAAACGACTTCACAGCAAGCAGCTTACATGACACACTTGCAACTGTTGTAACAATAATAGCCATGACAAAAGCCCACGGAACAAAATGATATATAGAAAGGCATCCTGGACATACCTTGCTTGTCTTTCCAATCCAGTATCCATTGCCATATTTCTGCTTAAGCATCTTAGGAAGTGAACTTCTTGTATGCTGGTATGATATTATATCCGGACAGAATCTTAATTTAAACCCTGCTTTTCTCATACGGTAATGAATTTCATTATCCTCAGTTCTTGCAAGAGACTCATTATAATGTCCGATTTCTTCAAAAACTTCCCTTCTATATGCAGCATGGAACAGCGATTTCATATATATCTTTTCTTCCGTTCCATTCCCGCCATTACGGTAAGGTGCTATGCTTGAACCAAACATAGAACTCTCGGCAAGAAGAAGTGTATCCTTCCATGGTGTCTCTTCATCAACTATATTAGGTCGGACACCACCGACAACCATCTCGCCTTCTTCTAAAACTTTAACATTCTTGCTGACAAAATCCACCGGGATATGTGCATGCGCATCAACTCTTATAACAGCTTCCCCTGTATAATTATCGAGCAGCACATTCCATCCACACGGAAGTGTCTTCTTAGGATTATCAAGCACAACTATCTGTCTTGCTCCCATCTTATTCTCATCAGCAAACTTCTGCATAACCGCCTTCGTTCCATCAGTTGATGCAGAATCAACAAGCACAACTTCCATAAGATTATGATCATAATCCTGCCTGCTTATGTCATCAAGAATATTCTTTATCGTATTCTCCTCATTATATGCAATAACGGCAATTGTAATAAACATACTCTACCTACTTCTTAACAGTCATTCTTTCACTTCCAACTACTGATGTAAATGTATCCCACAATACAGCCGCATCAGCCTTCACGCCAAAATGTTTCATACTTTCAAGGTTATAACGCATTTTTGCCGGTAATACTTCATTCAGATATATATTATCTGTACTTTTTTCATCAACAGCCTCACCAAGAAGCTTGTCCTCATCCTTATAAGCAATACTTGTCCTTGATGTAAGTCCTGCCGGCAAAAGAAGTGTCGCATACATCTCCTTAGTATACTTCTTAACATACTTAGGAACTTCCGGTCTTGTTCCGACAAGAGTCATATCCCCTGCAAGTATATTAAAAAGCTGAGGAAACTCGTCCATTCTGTACTTTCGTAAAAATGCACCAACCTTAGTAATTCTTGAATCATTATCTACAGTCACTGCTGCCCCTAGCTTACTTGCATTGTCAACCATAGTCCTGAACTTGTATATACGAAAAATTCTTCCATACTGTGTTACTCTCGCCTGCCTGAAAAAAACAGGTCCCGGTGAATCAAGTCTGATTGCAAGTGCAATTATTCCCATTGGAATAATTAAAACTGCCAGCATAATACCAGCAACAATAACATCAAGCACTCTTTTCATCTCTAACCACATTCTGTGTTTCATAAGTATATTATAGTATTTTCTTACTTCCTTAGTTCTCATTTCATCAGGAAGAAGCTGCCATGGTCTTAACTCCATCGTAATCAATCCCCTTTTTGTTGTTGTATAACTAATGTCCGATTATTTCATTCTGTTAAACTGCTCTATTACATATTCTACCTGTTCATCAGTAAGACATGTATGAAGCGGCAGTGTAATCTCATTACGATACATATTATATGAATGTGGAAAATCCTTAATATCAAATCCCATGTTCTTATATGCCGTATGCATTGGAAGCGGCTTAAAATGTACATTAGTTGCAACACCTGCCTCAGCAAGTCTTGTAATCAGTTCATTACGCTCCTTAACATCCTTTCCAAGAAGCCTTACAAGATACAGATGACCACTTGAAGTATATTCATCTGTAAAATGCTTCATAATATCCACATCATCGGCTGCAATCCCTTGTGTATATCTCTCAATTATATCTCTTCTTCTCTTAAGAAGTCCCGGATATCTCTTAAGCTGTACAAGCCCAATAGAAGCCATAATATCAGTCATATTGCATTTGTAATAAGTTCCCTTGATATCATATTCCCATGCACCAAGCTTAGTCTTTGCAAGTGCATCCTTAGACTGTCCGTGAAGTGAGTAAAGCATTATCTGCTTATAGATATCCTCATCATCAACTCCCGGAATACTTCTCCATGTAAGAGCTCCGCCTTCTGCTGTTGTAAGGTTCTTGACTGCATGAAATGAAAAGCTTGTAAAGTCAGCCTTCATTCCACTCATAACACCACCCTCACTTGCTCCGAAACCATGTGCAGAATCAGCAACAATTGCAACTCTGCCAAGTGCCTCCTGAAGCGGTGTTGAAGCCTTAAATATATTCTTTTTACTCTCGACAATCTTTCTTATCCTGTCATAGTCAACCATAACACCACCTATATCTACAGGTATTACAGCCTTGGTACTCTCATTAATTGCAGCTTCAAGCGCTTCATAATCAAGGTGATATGTGTCCTTTTCAACATCAATAAGAACAAGCTTTGCATTAACATGCGCAACGACACTTGCAGATGCTGTATAAGTGTATGCAGGAACAATAACCTCATCGCCCTCACCGATTCCTAACAGACGGAGTGCTGTCTCTAAACATGCTGTAGCTGAATTGAGACATGCCGCCCTGTTACAGCCTACAAACTGAGCAATATTTCTTTCAAACTCTTTAGTTCTTGGACCTGTTGTAATCCATCCTGACCTTAAAGCCTCAGAAACTGCCTGAATCTCTTCCTCGGTTATATCTGGTGGTGAAAATAAAATATTCATAACTCTTATCTCCTTTTCGTACTCTACTTTGTAGATGACTTTGTTGTTGCAGGAGTGACTGTTGGAACCTGTACCTGTGTTGTAGTCTCCTGAGTACCTCCACTTATCATTTCTGGAAATGCATATGTCAGGTCTCCTGCTGTATTAGCAATTGATATTGTATAACTAACTGTATTATATCCATTCTGCGAAAGTGTAATCGTCTTCTTTCCAGATGATTTGTCAAATGAACATGGAACAGTTCCTATGTATTCACTATTAACATAAAGAACCGCTCCCTTAGGTGCCGTTACTGATACCTTATATCCACTTGTATTATCTGCCGCTGTACTTGTCGATGTACCTGATGAAGTCATATCGATAATCTTCGTAACATAGGCTGAATTAACATTTATAATCTCAGAATACTCCTGATAGTGGTTGGCTACCAGCTTAACTCTGTGAGTTCCATAAGAAAGTGACACTGGAGTAGAATAATCAACCTCAACACCATCAATGCTCATAACCGCGCCCTTCGGAGTAACTGAAAAATTAACAGCCCCCATCTTAACCGGATCACTTTGTACTTCAGAAAAATCAACTGATGTAGTCTCATCTTTAGCTATAGTCACTGTCTTACTTGCTGACAGGTTGCCATTACGTACATTAACCGTATGTGTTCCAACAGGTGCAGTCACCAGCATATCCTTTGTAACACCCAGTAATTGTTTATTACCTATGCTTACATAACCACCAACAAGTGCATCTACACCTGTAAGTTTAAGATATCCGTGTCCTGCAGTTACATTCACCGAATATACTTTCTCTCCAACGCCCCTGATAACCAGCTTATCCTGGTCAACGAGCTGTGCAATACTTATACGTTCTTCTCCTGAAAGCACAACTGTGTAACTTTCATATATCATATTGGAAGCCCCAATGCTTAACTTCCTTGAATTCTCATCTACGGTTATTCCTGAAACATCATATCTTACCCAGGCATCACTGTTTCCGTGTATCTTCACCGCCTTGCCCTTCTTATCCACATATACATCATATATTCCACCCATATCCATGGTAGAAGCTGCTTTTATCTTTCCGTAAGCATCCTGAATATCTGTACTGCCTGTATAAGGGACTTCATATTCTGTTCCTGTCTTTATATCTACAAACCGCATTCTACCCGTGTCAGCATCTCTCAATGTAAGAACTCCTGTAAGTGTAGGATTCTCTCCATCACCCTTAATCTCCTTTGCGGCACCTGGTGCGGGGGTAATACTGCTTCCTGGTATCACCGCCCTGTCATTATTTCTGGAAAATGTGCATGCTGTCTGACTTACAATTAACACCATAAGCATACACACTGCAATTATTCTTTTCATAAGCATTCCTCGCAAATACTTTTACCCTTGTATCATCAGATTTTATCACATACCACACATTTTATCAATTAATTCTCTTCTGCGCATATTCTGTTCAATAACAATCTTTAATTTATCTATATTCTTAGCAGGAACCCACGCCTTTCCTGCGTTATAGTACTGATTTATGATCTTCCAGAATTTTTCTGGAAAGCTCAATAATGTCACAAGCATGTCAATATCATCATCTTCAAGCGGCTTTAATCTGTCGTATTCATCAACCAGTCTGTATGCCACATTAATATTCCAGTCATGCTTTTCCATAACCTTTCTTAAAAACTGGTAAAGATCTGCAACCTGACAGTCATTATGACATTTTTCAAAATTAGTCACTGCATTGCCGCCATTACCAACATCAAGAAACACATTATGATAATTATAGCTTCCATGCACAAGCTCATTAGTCTGTTCCATCCTGTCAAAGCGCTCATCAAAACGTTTTGAATTAATATTCCTGCTCGCTTCATCCGCTTCCCTGAAAAATGTATCAACCGCACCAAGCGCAATCTGTTCAAATTCATTTTTCTTTTTCTTGCCACGCATATAATTAGCTGCCTTTTTAATTTCTTTTGTATGTCTTTCCATATTGGTGCGTAACCCTGCTCCCCTGTCAAAATGTACAGCATTATGTACGATGCTTTCACTGGCCTTTAATTCTGACTCGGGCTGCTCATCTGCGGTCTCTGCAAGCGCCATACATTCCCATTGCTTTGTAATATTTGTATTTACATTATTCCTTAAATATCTTACACCATTAGACGAAACAACATTTAGACAAATATGAAGTCTTGCCAGAGTCCTTACCGCCTCCATCACGTCATTCACAGACTTGACATCACATTCCCTGCCTCCAAACCAGTTCTTCATTACATATCTGTGCCCATCATCTCCAACAGTAAAAAGTTCTCCATCCTGATTTCTCACATATGTATCCACATTTTCAAAGCCTGCATCACTAACTGCTTTTGTCACTGCCTCATCTCTCAGATAAAACCCATCATTTCTTGAACACTCGAGAAAAAGTCTGCATCCTCTGTCTGTAAAAAGAATTACTCCTCCACGACCTTTTACCATTTTATTAACCTGAATATCATAAAATCTAATACATTCCAATGATTTATCGTTCATATAATCCCCCATTTCCGCACTTAATACAGACGCCCTTTGCTCATACGTCTGCGTCTGCCTTATCTTATGACATTTATGGCTGCTATATTCCTTGGATTTAATGATACGACGAATTAAGAAAATCATAATCTTGATGAAAATGTAATTTTTTCTTATAATAGATAGATGTGAGCTTTTTTCACATTTATAATAAATATTATTATAGGGGGAAATCATGCCTGAAAACTTTCATATTGACATGCCGGAAGCTGTCAGGAACATTATACATACAATTGAAGAACACGGCTTCAAAGCATATGCCGTTGGCGGATGCATAAGAGACAGTATCCTTGGACGAAACCCAGATGACTGGGATATAACCACTTCTGCTGTTCCATCACAGATAAAAACTTTCTTTAAAAGAACTGTTGATACTGGAATCGCCCACGGAACCGTCACTATAATGATAGATAAAACCGGATACGAAGTTACAACCTACAGAATTGATGGCGAATACGAGGATGGCAGGCATCCGAAGTCTGTAGAATTTTCAGACAGGCTTGTTGATGACCTATGCCGCCGTGATTTTACGATAAATGCCATGGCATACAACGACACTGATGGATTTGTTGATGAATTTAACGGTCTTGATGATTTGGATGCAAAAATAATACGCTGCGTTGGTGAACCAGAATTAAGATTTACAGAGGACGCTCTGCGAATGATGCGTGCCATAAGATTTTCTGCACAGCTTGGCTTTACCATTGATGAAGCAACATGGAATGCAATCAAAAAGCTTTCCCCTTCAATCAGCAAAATAAGTATGGAGCGTGTGCATGTAGAGCTTGGCAAAACGCTTATGTCTGCACATCCCGATTATGTTGCGCAATATTCAGAAGCAGGACTTTTTGCCCCAATACTCCCGGTAATTGACAATGCTCTAAAGAGCCGCTACAAGCGCAAAATACTTGCAACATTACAACACACACCTGATAATATATACTTACGCTACGCTGCACTTTTCATAACTTCTACACCTGATGAAGCCGCTAAGACTCTCCGTGCACTTAAGCTGGATAACAAGACAGTTGACACAGTATCAAAGCTTGTTGAATTATCAAAGATGGATATAGAAGAAACTGAGCCGGCTGTTCGTACTGCCCTTAATAAATATGGCAGAGATTTCCTGCCTCTGTGGCATGAGCTTATGATGGCTGTAATCCAGGCATCTGAAGACATCACAGGAATAAGTAATCCGGCGAAGGTAAAGCATCTTCTCACATTAAAGCGTCTTGCAACAGATATTCTTGCACGCGGTGACTGCTTTACAATAAAAGCCCTCGACATATCAGGAAATGACCTTATTGAATATGGCCTTCAGGGACACGAAATCGGTGAAACACTGAAATCCCTGCTTGATATCGTTATAGAGAACCCTAAGCTCAATGATAAAGCTACTCTTATTGCAATGATTGAACATATCAAATAATATAATCATAAAATAACCCTCACCGGTTGCCTTCTGGATACATATCAATTACATCGGCTTTGGTGAGGGATTCTTTTAATTAATTGCGAGTTTATTTTTAATTATATCAATGTTGTAATCAGGTGCAGCCGCAATCACTACATCATATATCGGCTTGATATCTGCCACTTCTTCCTCAAGTTCTGAGGCTATTGTCTCCAGAGTTTTTGATTTCTTTACCTTTTTTATAATCTGATTAATCATCATAGATTGTTCCCCCTCCGCAAATGCTTTTTCAGAAGCCTCCTTAGCAGCTTTCTCTACTATTTCCTGCGCCATTCCCTGTGCAACTTCCTGCGCATACTCCTCAGCCAACACTCTCCTGACTTCTTCCTCATCATAATCATATATACTCACTTCGACGACCTCCTCCCTGTGCTTTTCAAAGAAATCGACAAGTATATCCTCATCTATACATTCGTCCATCGCCTCTGTTACCGCAATCCTGACATCGTCCCCTTCAACACCCATCTTGAATCTGACCTTATTAACAAATGTCATGTAATCACGCAGCGTTTTGCACTTATTAAGGATATGTACATCTTCGTTAATGTTGATAACACGCACCTTAAGCTCCAGCTCCGGATTGTCTGTCGGAATCTCGTACATATCTGACAGCCTGATTTCATCCTCATCTTCAATCCATTTTTCCAGACCATTGTAGAATGTCACAAAATGTGGAACAGGAATCTTAATCATACTTCTCCTGTGAAGCATGGAATTACTGAACAGCTCCCTGAATACATCAGACACATAGTGCAAAAATCTTAACGGCATATTAGGATTCTTACTCGACTGCTGCTCAAACATATACAGGCTCATACATAGTAAAAATGAAGCATCATTCTTATACTTCATATATGAACCGCCGTTTAACGTCGTTACCTGCAAATCATCCACATTCGTGTAAGCTGAATTGTTAAGTGCATTATACAGTTCTAAAAGATTTCTCTTATCTCTGTATAACATACAGAATACATTGTCCTTAAATTTAGATGTTACATTGTCTTTCTTCTCTGCCATAGACATCCTCCCCGTCTCTTTTGCAGGCAGATATCCACGCACATATACTAATATTGTTTATATAAATATATTAGCATCTACAGATATCTAAAACAAGCCTGCATTATTCAATTATGTGTTAATGGGTTATTGCTGAATGACTATCCAGCTTTGATAAGCAACTGCCTGATTAGATAAAATCATGTCAATTGCATCAGATATAAGAAACATTTCTTCTGTCTCTTATACACATCTCCGAGCCCACGAGACTAGCGCTCATCTC
>ERZ1027038.292-NODE-292-length-22788-cov-4.320415_pt1 | contig 22788 bp, 13 predicted proteins | sample MGYA00519439_ERZ1027038 | MGnify/ENA primary metagenome ERZ1027038 (study PRJEB26926, sample SAMN06164807) | human gut metagenome | biome: ENVO:00009003; feature: ENVO:2100002; material: ENVO:00002003 | host: Homo sapiens | place: USA | collected 2012 ... | reverse complement strand
CATTCAAGCCGCAGAAATCCACGAGAATCCATTTGCCGACTGCTATCCATGCTATGGAGGAAATGGCATTCGGGGGTATGTAACCAGCCCAAATCGCACCGGTGATTATCCGATAATCGGTAGACAAGGTGCTCTGTGCGGAAATGTCAACAGAGCGACCGGAGAATTCTATGCTACAGAACACGCTGTGTGTGTCGAAACATATTCGCAAATTAGCGTTGCCTGGGCCTGCCTGTTTCTCACCGCGCTGAACCTCAATCAATATGCCACTGCAACAGCGCAGCCAGGCTTGGCGGTTGCAAATATTAATGAGGTGTACATCCCGTTGCCGCCACTCGCCGAACAGCACCGCATTGTCCAGCGCATTGAGGAATTGCTCCCGCTGGTCAAAGGGCTGTAAAAGGAACACGGTATAATATCATAGTGAAAGGAGGTCTTTCACTATGATAGAAGAATTTGAAAGACACTTGAGAGGCACACACCTCTCGGAAAACACGATATCCTCGTACCTTTTTGCCCTTCGGCAATATAGCTCGCAGTACGACGGTATCACGAAAAAGAACCTGCGGGCGTATAAGGTGTGGTTGATAGAGAACTACAAGCCAAAGACCGTCAATCTGCGTCTGAGGGCAATCAACTGCTACTTGGAGAGCATCAGCAAAGAGAGCTTGAAAATGCCGTTTGTGCGAGTGCAGCAGAAAGCCTTTCTGGAGAATGTCATCAGCGAGGCCGACTATGAGTATTTCAAAACCTGCCTCAAACGGGATGACGAGCTGTTCTGGTATTTTGTAATACGCTTTCTGGCCGCAACAGGCGCACGTGTCAGTGAGCTCATACAGATCAAGGTGGAACACATCAAGCTGGGGCATTTGGATTTGTACTCGAAGGGCGGTAAGCTCCGACGAATATACATACCAAAAGCTCTGCAAGATGAAGCTCTTTCTTGGCTGAACGATAAGCACCAAGAAAGCGGCTTCATTTTTTTGAACAAATTCGGGGACAGAATCACCACCAGAGGCATCTCCGGACAGTTAAAAAAGCTGGCAGTCCGGTATGGCATCGACCCGGTGGTTATTTACCCTCATTCTTTCCGTCACCGCTTCGCAAAGAGCTTCTTGGAGCGCTGCAATGACATCGCTTTCCTCGCCGACCTCATGGGACACGAAAGCATCGAAACCACCCGCATTTATCTCCGCAAAACCTCGACCGAGCAACAAGCCATCGTCGATGAGGTCATAGACTGGTAAAAGGAAACCAGGCATACGCAATGCTTTGGCGTATGCCTGGTTGTTTTACAATTTCTGCACTACGCTGAGTGCTGTATCAATGGCGTTGACAATGCGTTCCTGTTCGTGGAGTGGCGGTAGCGGGAACAGCAGATTGTGGATTGCATTGGAGGATAAGCCCTGAATAGCAATGCCTTTCCCGCCAATCCATCCTGCGCCTTTGTAAAGGTAAAAGAGGTGGTAAAAGAACCGAGTACAGACAGGCACATAAGCTCGTAGCCTGTGAATGTGATTCTGAATACGCATGGGTTCGTCGCTTTCCCAGATAGCTGCACGACCGATATCCCCACCCTCACAAACTAAGAGATCGCCTTGCTGTACGGTACATTTATCGACTTCCGAATCCGTAAACGGCATAGTTTTGAGGTTTTCCAAAACAAAACGATCCCAGTATAAGTTGGATGTCGTGATATAAGTGAGCTTTTCTCCATCCCGATTTGAGGCATTTAAGGCTTTTCCCGTGTTGTGTTGAAAAACAGTACCGAGCCGTACCCACTCCCAAGAATCCGGTATTTCAAAGGGCAGTTCATCGTCGATACAGCGCTCCACACCGTCCAACTTCTCATAATGAGAATTATCCCGTCTGAAAATGACAGATTCGTGCTTGTCCTTTTTGATTTTGTCCTCTTTGATGAGCCGCTGCTTTTCCGCCCGGATACGCTCCAGCAGAGCCTCTGCAGGCTCGTCAGACGGGTCTTGCGGTACCAGCTTGCCCTGGACTGCCTCTTGCAGTATCGACTTCTTGAGGCGCTCCGGGAAGGCTTCTTGCATGGCTACAGTTTCATCGTACACAGTTCCATAGCATTTTACCACCGGCAGAACTTCCGACAGTTTCGTTAAAATGCGACGTTGCTCATCGAGCGGCGGAATTGGTGTGAGATACGCTTTGATGGTCGCTGTGGCAAGTTCCTTCTGCTTCGTAGTACCGTCTGCCTGATCTTCTATAACGCTTTGTACGGTTGGATTTGCAAAATAGTAGTACAAGTATTCCGGCAGGACAAACTGTTTTAGAGGGCGTATAACGGTGACATGACTGTCTGCAACAGCCAGTTCATACGGATTAGCTGCGGTTTTGTAAATAGCCATTCGTCCCAGTGTGCCAAGGCCAGTAGAGTTCCACATTAGGTCATTGTCCTGCAAGAGACGTTCAGGCCCATAGGAAGACAGAGAATCCGGATCAATAAACTGTGCCTTTTCAATCGAAAAACCGCTCCATTGATTGCATTTCTGGGCAACAACGGGGTACTTTTTGATTGGAGAATACTTCGGAGACTTTCCGCGCTGGATATACTCGCAGACATCAATGAGCCGTACCCACTCCCACGAATCGGGGATGTCAAACGGTACCTCATCCGCCAGCGACCGTACTTCATCGCCGATTTTCTCATAAGGAGTATTATCAGAACTCGGCTGTTTAACGATTACCTCGGCAGTTTAACGAATACTCCAGTAGTTCAACGATTACCCCAGCTGTTTAACGATTACAACGACAAAAAAGCCACAAAACCCATATAAAGCACAAAACCCCGCCGCAGAATTGCTCTGCAGCGGGGTTCGCTTATGCGCCTGAACAGCCGAAAAGCCTTATATCAAGCGGTTTTCGGGCATAGAAAAAGTCCACCGTAATTCTATCAAAATTACGGTGGACTTATGGTGGAGCAGGCGGGCGCCGTACTCCCCATCGAAATCAAGTCCGGCAAGGTGGATAAAGAGGATTATCTTCTTGCGATGGAGCGCAGCCCTATCAAGGATGTGGAGATTAAGGTGCTGCTGAAAGTGACGCTGACTGACGACATCAACAGTCGCGAGGTTTATATGAAAGGGATTTGAGTTTCACTGTTAATGATATAGTAATCTGCCTACACGTTTGATTTTAAGTAATGCAAACTGTTCAATTTGTCTTATGATTGGATGAAGTATAAAGATCTCGTATTTCCTTTCTAATGAAACTTATGTTCTTCCTCTTCATTACACTCCATTGATCGCGTAAATTATCAGCGGACAGAGCTTCATAGCAGAATAACCAATAGCGATCCATCTCTGTCTCCTCTAACTCTTTGGCTACTTGATTAAGATCCTTTACCACTGTCGCATCTCTTTTACCATGGTTCTGTTGCACAAAATAAATCCATGTCATAGTCAGTAGCAAGCAGTCCTTACTGTCTTTCACATATTTCAGCGAGCCTTCATAATCTTTTTCAAAAGCATCAACTAAAAAGTTAAAACGAACTGCAAAATACGTTGAGTAACACAAGCTTTCGTAATCATTAAGCTTGGTTGCTTCCTGATATATTGCATCCGAAAATTCCTTGATATCACATATGGCAACCTCATACGGGATAAATACGTATTCCTCCATAAGCGGTAAAAGGTATGGATAGAGTGCAGCCATATGCATAAAACGTTTTGCTGCCAGTTTCTTCCCGTTAGCGGAGAGTTTTGCTCCTTTCAGCTTTTTAATGGCATAATTCATAATGGCAAAATTTCCTGTTTCCTTAGCCAGCATTAATGCAGTGTCAATAAATGCATTCACTTGTGGATACTCAACCAATCCCGATACACCAACTTTAGGAAGATCGTTCAGCTGACGCTTCCAGTTTGCATCTATACAGGTTGGGAGTTCTACAATCTTGGTTTTTTTATGATTTAAAGACAAATCAAATTTGCGAAGCTCCTGCTCAAGATCCTGTAGAAATCGTTGTGCATCATCACGGCTGGTAACGTAGCAGTCGTAGTCATCAATATTTCTAACATATCGATAGCCTTTATTGTAAAGTTCTTTATCAACGACAGTTAGGATAATTTCTGCCAGTAGATTTGAGGCATGTGGCCCAATAAGGAGCCCGTGTGTTTCGCCATTGCACATATTAGAACATACTTTATCAATTCTGTTATAATACAATTCTTTATCTTTGATTCCCTGTTTTGCAATATTTTTTCCAGCTAAAGCCCATGGTATCGAATGCGTATAAACACTGGCAAAGCAAGTGGAAATATCAGCTTGAACGATAAAGCGGCGTGCCACTTTGCTACTATCATTGCTTTTCCAAACGTTATGAATTAACAAATCCAATTCCGGGTTGCCATCTGTTCGCCAGTTTTTATAGTTCATTTTAAAAATATGTTTGCTATCGTATTCCTTACGAACGTGAATTCGACTGACACGATAATCCTGCCCGTCCGTCTGCTTGTGGAAGTGGTTGCGCAACTGATCCCAGTCATTTTTAAGTTCAGCGCATAACATTTGATACCTAAAAGGATTTGGAATTCCCATAAGTCGAGGTATGCTAATATTACGCATTACACGAAAAGTAATGTATTCATTCCAGTGCTTATTAAGCTTAAATTCCTCTGAACGTGTTTTGCAGTAATTGAAGAAAGGCACAGAAGTAAATACGGGTGGAAGTTTTTCTGCAAAGAGCCCGTATGCGAGAAGCCCTTCATAAAGTTCATCGGATGATATTTCATCCATAAAGTCTGTATACTTTTTGTCCATGAATATGCTCGCCTCCCCAAATTGATTTTTAAGTAACGCAACCAGCAAATAGCAGAATATTTGTTAATTGCTGGTTGATTGTTTGTACCGACAGTGCCACCTCTTGACCGCTCTTTTTGCGTTCTGATTGCCGATTATAAAGATCGTGTCAATATTCTTCGTAATGCTGCTACGATTTTGTCCACTTGTTCCTCATCGTTGTCCATGCCGAGTGTGATGCGAATTGTTCCCTTCGCATACGCTTCTGGCACTGCTATTGCCTTGATTACATGTGACAGCACTGTGTCTTTGGAATTACAAGCTGATCCTGTTGCAACAGCAATTCCCATCAAATCAAGACGGTGCAGCAGCATTTCCCCCTCAACGCCTCTGAAAGAAATGGATATGCTCCCCGGAACGTGTTTTTCAGCGCCGTTCACAGTAAAATCCAGAGAGGCGGAATGAAGCCCGCAGATTAACCGATGCCGCAGACCTTCAAGGTATTGCTGTTCCTCGTCAATAGACTGCATATGTTCTTGCAGCGCTACTGCCATACCAACAATTGCTGCTACGTTTTCTGTTCCGGAACGCATTCCCTTTTCCTGTCCACCACCATGCAATAGCGGTTCAATCGGTGTACCTTTTTTTAGATAAAGGAACCCAACGCCTTTAGGGCCGTTAAATTTGTGTGCTGATGCTGATAACATGTCAACATCAATCGTATGTACTCTTACATGCTCATGCCCCATGATTTGAACAGCATCCGTATGAAAAAGTACACCGTGCTCATGTGCAATGCGACTATACTCCCATACCGGCTCGATTGTGCCAATCTCATTATTAGCATACATGATGGACACTAAAACGGTATCATCATTGATTGCATTCCTTAAATCAGATTCCTTAATTAAGCCAGAATGATCAACGGGAAGATACACCACTTCATAGCCCAGCTTTTCAAGGAAGCCACAGGTGTGCAGAATTGCATGATGCTCTATGCAGCTTGTAATGATACGCTTCCGCTGATGGGGAAAACGTAATGTAGTGCCCAATAGCGCCCAATTATCGGATTCTGTTCCGCATGATGTGAAGAAAATTTCATCGGGGTCAGCCTCAATTGCTTCAGCAATGATTGCCCGGGCATCAGCAATAGCCTTGCGCGGATTTCGCGCAAGGCTATAAAGCGTTGAGGGATTTCCATACTCTTCACACAGCCAAGGGAGCATTGCCTCCTTAGCCTGATTGGAAAGCATCGTGGTAGCAGCATGGTCAGCGTATATCATCAGAGAATCACCTGCTTATTTACTTACGGGTTATTTCGGGAATGTTCTTACTAAGTACATCGTATTCCTTTGGATCAATGATGCAAAGCTGCTTATAGATAGTCGAACGCATATCGATGGCCGGTTTCAGACAATACTTTTCAAATTCTTCCCATGAAATATCGTCCTTCGATTGCACATGGGGAAATAACAACTTCAGCAAGGCAGTACACAGTCTTGTGATTGCTGTCATATGTCGCTTATCTGCTTTGGGCGGCGCTGAAATGAGCTCATCCACGATAGATGCGTAGCTTAAATCATCGCGTAAAGCATGCAGCACTTCAGCGAAATATTCAGTATTGATGGCCCAGCCCTTGGCAATCATTCCGGTTGTCATTCGAGGAATTTCCCACCCGGGAATAAAACCGTGAAAACGGTCTAACGTTGCGGATTCGCCGAAAACTTCACTGATATGTTCGACCATGTTCTTGTTGATGTCGAAGCGATCAGCATCAATATTGCCCAGCACAATGACACCGGCATCTGCGGTCAGCATCGCATCAAAACCTTTGATTTCGCCGAATTCCATATAGTGCTTCAAGGCTTGCTGAATTTGACCTGGCTGCTCGAAGGTTATGGACTGCACTTCATCAAAGCCAACATAGTCGAACCGAGTAAGCAAGCCGCCCACTTTTTTCGCATTGTCGTAAATCAAGGATGCACGAGAAACTGTACCGCCACTGATAAGCCAGCCGCGTTTGCTGATTTTCTCAAACACATAGCTTTTCCCAGTGCCTTTCGGTGCGAGCTCAATCATATTGAGTCGCTTTTCCACAAAAGGCAAAAGCCTGCGCAAAAAGAACAGCTTCGTTTCTTCGCTGACTTCACCATCTTTGTTACAGTAGCCATCAGGATTATAGTCAACAGCACTAATGATGACATCAATCCATTCCTGCGTTGTAAATTCTCGCCGCGCTTCTCGATAAAAATCCAAGTCAATAGAATACGGGCAAAACGGCTTGTAGCCTACCATCGTGATAACGCCCTTGGGCTTAGATGGTGTTCCTTCCATCGTCCATGAAAGCGAGACAATGCCCCAATTTTCGCTTTCATGCAGCAGCGTTGATTGCCATTCTTCCGCAACATCGAATGCGACAACACCAGCTGCACCGCCGCGAGAGCCACCGAAATCAGGCAATTCAAACATGGTTTTCCCGCGCTTGACATCGACGGACACCCGCACTCGTGCCAAGAATTGCACAGTTTCCCCATTCACCATTTGGAACTTATATTGTTCGAAGTCATCTCGATTGGGAATGTACCGTTTGATGTATCGACGAACACTATCGTAGTCAATGCTGCCATCATCATCCGAAAACTTCATGACCAACCAGTCTCGCATGTAAGATGGAATACTGAGGTTGGAGAAATACTGGCTGCGCTGGGGATCTTTAAGCACCACCATATCAGCAAATACTTCTCTGACTTTCTCTTCAAGCATGATAAGCCTCCGTTATAAGAACAAGGTACAGCCTTGTTCCTTGAACTCCTGAATTTTCTCGATTAAATCCTGCTCCGTACAGCCAATATACTCAGCAAGACAGCAAATGCAGTAGAAATCTTCAGTATCCGCATCAATCAGTTTTCGGCTTAAAGCAACTTCGTCTTTCGATAGTTGCTTGCCGCAATCGCAGCAGGTTTTCTTCCGCGTCAAGGCAAATCACCGTCCCCTCCACCAAGTGCAGAAAGAATCTTAAGCGGTTCGGTAACAACAAGTACACCATCAGCTGCAATAGATGCAGCATAGGTGTTAGGTGCAATGCCCGGGAACTCAATTGTCCACTGCTTTTTGTCAGAAGAAGGAGTGCATTTCCCCTCATAGCTCCCCAGTTTGACTTGAAGTGAATGAACAGGACGGCTAAATTTTAGAACAGGTTTTGCCTTCTTCATCATTATCTTAACTTCAGACTTTTGCCATTGAGCAGTTAGCGGCTTTTCCTTTATGCTGTCATAAACAACAACAGGGACTAACATTTCTTCCGGGGTTGCACCACCATGTACTTCACCGTAGATTGCATTTTCATCGTCAGCGCCAGCTGCAAAGCCGGATTGCGTGAAATGATCATAATTGGTAAACACAAGGTACTGGCAACCAGCACTATCTTTGGCAATTGTCTGATATGTCTGTGCAATTGCCGGCGCGGTTAATTTGCAATAGCGGCCATGACTGCATGCAGTTGCACCTTGCGGCGGATTCATTCCATCAGATTTATGGAAAAAACGTGCTGCCAAACGACTTGTGCCGTGATCACCGGTAATAATTACGCGATGATATGACGCAAGAAGTTCGTCAACCCTTGCGGCAAGGCCGCCCACAAAAGAAAGCTGTTGTTCTATGCAGGCATAGTAGTCCGGAACATCAACAACTCCCTTATGCGCCAATTTGTCCAAACGATCCAGCTTCATATGCGGCGCATTCATCTGCTTCCACTGCTCATTAAAACAGGTTTCAGTTGGGAGTGTTGCCTGTGCAATTGAAATGCCGGCAATTTTGCCATTCTGATTCTGCTCAAGCGACCAAACAAGCAGCGGAAGCCATTCTGCGCCCAGTGCATCAATCCACAGGACAATGCAATCGTCTGTTACCGATTCGCTAAGGAGCGCATATCGATAATCGTAAGAATCAGTCCGAATGCCAGAGAAATAGAGCTCTTCATCTGTTGGCAAAGAATTTTCAAGTTTATGGGATTTGTAGAGTGCAAAATATCTGCTCAAATCAGAATCATATGTTTTACCACCGAGGTATGCATAAAGCGCCGGATATGTCTTTTCAAGGAGTTCACAGTTTCGTACTTGATTGGCATCCTCGCGCATCCATTTACCAATCATGTGAAGCAAATATACTTTCTCTTCTTTACTTCCACCTGATAAGAACTTAAGCCGTTCTTCATACACAGCAATCTTATCCAATTCGCTGAAAAAGATACTATCTTTTTGCAGTTTCATAGCTGAAACGAGACGCTGACTATCGTTATCCCATTCAGGATGAGAAGAGCGAAGATGAAAAATATCATGTAGTACATGCTCGGGAATATCTTGTAGATTGGTACTGGCCTGAATGCAGTGATAGAGATAACTGTTCTCTGGATGACGTTTGAGCCAAAGAGATACCAGTTGCTTTTGTCCTTCTGAAAGCACAGGCCATTTACTCATGACATCAATTTCGTTAAATTGTGCCATATTAAGCGCAGACAAAATAGCGTCATCCAGTGTTTTCCCCGCCAACGAATATTCGAATAGTATATTTTGTGCTTCCGGTGGGCAGGTATCTTTTGTTAAGGTGTGCCCATCCTTCAGGTTCTCTTGCAAGAAAGAAAATGTGTCCTGAATTACGCGGATGGAAATATTTCCTTCTGTGGGCTGAATTGAGACATAGCGTTTGGTGAGCAGCAGAATCGTGTTAGAGGTTGAGGAAGGATTCGCCCAGTAGTCATACCAGTCACGCAAGCCGACAAGCATATGTGCACTCTGTGCAGATAACTGCGAGATATACTGCTCAAAGGCACCAGACATGACCAAGAAATTTAACTTTTCTTCCTCATCATCTGCCGAAAAACACTTCATATAGAAATCGTCTTGCCGCTCATCTTCACAGAGATGCAAAGAATGGTCATGCCATTGCGCTTCGCATCCCCATAGTGGAATAATGATTCGGCCACGGCTGGTTGCGGGAACTTGATGGCTCCACAGCGAAGAAAAACGGTTATTTACTGATTCACTCTTGCCGAACAAGCGAAGATATTCGCTCACACCAGTCAAAATAACCCATTGATTGGCATACTGCGAAGCTGTTAAGTTGATATACTGCGGCATTACATCAGCAGAGGAAAACAATTCAGCAGGCGAAACTTTCACGATGTCAGGAATTTTTTGAAGTTCAGAAAGAAGCTCACAGTATTGCTGCACATTTTTAACCATGATAGCGCGGCAAGGAAAGCGGGAAGGGATTCCTTCCTGCTTTTCCTTGTTCAGCTTATCAATAACCTGCGAAATAGTCATCTCTATTTCCTCCATTATTTGGTGAAGAAATCACAGAATTCCGGGTGCTCGTCCAAAAATTGCACAACGCGGCTGCGCAGATCACTTTCAGGCATAACGGCAGCTTTCTTCTTTGCCCCCGCCAGTTTCTCCTTCTTTGCTTTTTCTTTCTGTGCATTCTTTAGCAACCCAAGAAGCGTCGGCAGATCAGAAGTGTCCCATGCACTCATGTCGTTGCCAATGCGCATTTTGGCCTGTGCAAGGATAACCGGGCCACATTCTTGGAAGAGCGATGCATATTCAATGCCTATAATTTTCATAAAAGCATCATTAATCTTTGCACTATCGTTCAGAATGGCAGCGTCCATAGTGGAAAGTGTGTTGATTGCGTTCTGAACACTTTGATCAAGCACGCGATTATTCTTCTGCACATCAATCAACGTGACAAAGTCCTTTTTGAACTCCTTTGGAATAATCCAGAGCAGCGGTGCGCTATGATCGGAACACCACGCCTTAACAGACTCTTTGCCTGTCAAGCTAAGCCAACGTTCTTGAAGCAGCGCACGATTTCTAACCTGACTAATGCGACCGATCTGTGTTTTCAACTCTTTCTCGAACTGAGATAGCGATGTATCGCAGGTCATATCTTTAAGACCAGCATAAATTGAATCAAGTTCCTGCTGTGTGCAGTCAATATCCTCGCTTTCCAGAATATCAGCCAGCACAGGTCTGGCATCTTTCAAGCAGTCCATGGCATTTTTTCCATACTGCGTTAGAACTGCAATGTCAGCAGTACGCTCCTCTTGCGTCATATGGCTGATGCCATTGTGAGAAACTTTATACAGAATTTGCATTGCCGAAAACCAAGACTTATCCAGCTTCGCAATGGCTGCCATAGAAACTCGCAGAAACTTGAAAAGGTTAGCAAGGTCTTTCACAGCATCTTCTGTGCTGTGGTAGACTTTTTCCAAGGCACTGTTCAGCGCATCAAGATAGCCGTATTCGCTTACGATGTCCGGCAACTTTCCCTTTACCTGCTCCTCTGTCCAAGTATAGATGGCATTTTGCATCACCATGTGCAGCTTGTCGCTAAGCGCTTCTGGCGTCACAGAGAGCTTGCCTGCAATCGCCTTCAATTCAGGCGATGCATCAAACAGGAAGGTGCGGAAAGCAACAGCCATTATGTTCTTATCTTGGAATGCCTTTGTGAGATTGACTCTCAGTTTGCCGCGGCCGTTAAAAAGCTGAATGACATTGCTCATGGCACCTTCACTGTTATTTTCAGCAGCAATAAATTCTTGCATATTATCAATAATTTTCATTGCCACCAGTTTGAAATCAGGGCTTCCATAAACTGCATCTGGCAGATACTTGAGCGCCCAGAAAGGAGAACCTGTCTTCGTCACAGCTTCACGCATATTGTGCCAACATGCTGTTTCATTGGCAATCTCTGCATCCGACAGATTCAGAATGTACTTGGCATACTGACGGAATTGCTGGAATGTAACACTGCCCGCAGAGAGGTAGTCAGTTGTCATGATTCCCTTAACCATGTTTAGAATCAACGTTTTGAGCGTGGCATCACCCAGATCGTGTGTGCTTTGTACATTGTCCGTCCAGTTAAACGTACTATTCTTATAACAAGAGAATACATAACCAAGCAGAACGCCGCAGGCAATGCAATTGTAATAACCGAATGGCGCTGCTTGCAGCTTTGCCCACAAATCACTTAAAACGACTTTTGACCAGACTCCATCTCATCACGAATTAACTTAGCAAGTGCACTGACGGATGTTGCTTGCTTGCTGCCATTGGCATCTACCATGCTGTTAATGGTATTCAGCGAAAGCAGACCGGGCTGCTTCAAACCATCAAGAACGTTTTTCAACTGAGAATTTGTTGTTGCGCGAGTAATGCCCGCAAGTGGTGCCGGATCATTGCAAGGCTTATAGGCTGTGCTGGTGACAACGATGGTTTCCGGCGCATACGGGAAGAGTACATCCTGCACGTTCATGCGGATGGTTTTTCTCAGATTGAGCATACCAAACTGGTTAGTAAAGACATTTTTCTCATTCCACGCAATGATGTTGCTGACGCTTACAGCTTCATTGACCCATGTGCTTACAATAATGCGGGCATCGTTTTCGTACTGGGAAGCAGCTGCAGTCTTCACGCTGCTACTTGCCAATTCCTGCTTCGTGATGTTTGTCAGCCACTGCTTCCGCTTTTCATCAGTAAACGGCGTTTTGACCAATGCAATAATCAATCGAGGTTCACCAGAATTTGCTGCGGTGTCTTCCAAATCCTTCTGAATAGACTTGTACTGGGCCTCATCCTTCACTGTAACAATCAGCAAGCCGAGCTTATAGGGACACTTATCCAGTTCCTTCTTGATTTCTTCCAGACGTGTTTTAATGGAACGCGTTTCAGCACAGCATACGCAGATTTTCATGCGCTTGAAAGCAGCATCGTTTTCATCCCATGCCAGCTTCTCAAAAGCTGATGAAAACTTTCCATCCTTTGCAAACATTTGATAGCGGCTGTACTTGCCGTCATTTTCTTCGTACCGGATTTTGAAATCATCGCCGTTAGCACCACGGAAAGGCAGCTGTAAGCGGATAACACCATTCGTAGCCTCATCGCGAAGCAGTATTTTGCAATCCTCCAGGGTTGTAAGCAAGTCCTTCACCTTGTCAGCAGACATTACACCAGCCAAGCAATTGATTAAGCAGTCTTGTGTGGCAGAAATACCGCCATGTGCCTTCATACCACCATAAACGCCTTTTGTGGAGGACATGACTGCAAGCAGCAGCATAGCTGTCTTAAACACGCAATGCGCATTCTCATCGTTTTCTACCAAATGCTTACTTTCTTCGTAGTGATGGATATATTCGGCAGCTTTGGTGTCCTTGTCGCTGAAGTCACTTGCTCGGGTGAAGAAATAGTCCCACAGCCAGTCGGGTGTGAGCCAGCAAAATTGGTCATCCGGGCCGTACTTGCTGATATAGCCGAGGAAGCCCAATTCAGTGCTGGAGCTATCCTTCATAAAGCGAAACATCGTTCGCTGCGCCGCGGCAAAGCTCTCTGCAACGCGGGAGAGCAGACGAATCGTCATGGGGTGCATTGGGCAAAACAACTGGATATGTTCGCTGATTTTATCATCCAGCCCGGACATGTCCGGCAGGGAAGGCTGAATCCGCTTGATGACTGCCTTCCGATCTTCCTTCCACGTTTCGCTCATGCCGTTGCGGACGTTAATGGAGCCAGCAATCAAGTCAAAGGCGGCATCCGCACTAACATGGAACTCTGTCTGGTGGAAGCGATTGGTAATCATCTGATAGCGGTCTTTGCCCATGCTGTCCACCATTTCCTGACTGCGGTGAACGACATAGAGCATAAACAGCGGCTGCACCTTGCAGAACTCAGAAATCTGCTGCATAACCGTATGATCATCGCTGTGGGCAACGTACTCGGTAAACTCGTCCCAGATAAAGAAAATACCGCTCTTGGAGAGCCCATTGCTTTCAATCACATCGGCAATCCACGCCTTGAAGGTATCAAGGTTGTTGATTAAGCCGCCGCGCCGACGAATTACGGCAGCTGCCGCTTGAATAGCTTTCAGATTTCCCTCATTGACTTGGGCACGCAGTTCGTCGGCGGAGCTGTAATCATCACCCAGCGAGGTTGTTTCAATCAGATAATCCCAGTTCGTGCCGGGGTCGTTCAGCTTCGCCTTTACAGCATCAAGCAAAGAACTGCTTCCGAGCTGCGCTTTGTCACCGAATTTTGCAACCAGCGCCTGCTGTATTGCTTGTTCCATCTCCAGCAGCATCATGTCGCCGGAGCGTATACCGTTGCATCCGGTCTGCCATACGACGAGGAAGTCGCCCTTGCTGCGGAATTTCATCACGCGGTTCTTGTACTTCGCCAAGCGGTTGGATGCCGCGAGAAAATCGCCCACCACTTCCGGCTTTTCTTCCATCAAGTGCTTGACGAAGATGGCGGCATAGCTCTTGCCAGTTCCGTAAGAGCCGTGAATCCAGAAGGAGCGGCGCAAGTCGGGTGCTTCATTGCCGATAGACTGGCACATCTGCTCGACAAGGGACTCCATATCATCCCCGACGATATACTCGCGCCATAGGTTTGTATTTCGCGTATCCGCATCAATGTCAACGACCGACTCGAAAGACGGGTTGATTTCAAGATAATTGCTGTATTTGGCGGTGGGCATGGCTGCATATTCCTTTCTGTGTTATTCTTCAGCAAGCACCAGAACGTCCAAAGAAGAAATTCCGGGTTCAAGAATGATGTTATCCAGATTGGCAACGAAAGACACGCGGATGTACTTCGGGAAGCCCACCGCCAGCCCTTGCACATGTTCGCGGAAGTTCTTCACGTCAATACCGAAGATGTCTGCCGGGGACATGCCCGCGCCGTCAGGGTTGTTGTGGGCGTTCACGAGGTCAGTGAATGTGAAGCTGTAACGGCCGGTGCGCTCCGCGTAGAGATACAGCGCATAGAGCAATGCGGCGGCGTGAGGGTAATCCCAACCGGCGCGGAGGTAGGAATATGTATTCTTTGTAATCTCCATTGCAACCCCCTGCTTGATAGCTGAACCAATGGGGGATTGGCGGAGTGTTTCAGTCAGTGCGGTAATTGCGTTGTCACGGCTCGACTTGGAACCATTCTCGCCCAACATGACGACGAGGTCGCCCTTCTCATAGGTTGCGCCAATTTCGGCATTTAGGCAATACCAATGACAAATTGTGGAGTTATACGCCAAATTTGCCCAGATAACAGCCCAAGTAATCGGTTTATAGGGCCCGAACTTGATCAGTTTTTCTCCAATGGGTGTGATGGATAGAGACTTGTTTTTGCTGTTACTTTCCAGTATCTGCGATTCCTTGAGCCAGACTTTCAATGCATCATATTGACGATTGCCAAGAACTCCTTGCCCGAAGCACTCTACGCCTTCAGACATAAAATGTTCAACCCAAGCCTGCCTTAATCCAAAGTGCTGATAGGGATTCATGCCCTTCATATCCATACCGTTTCCGCCTCCATTTGTTGTGCTGAGCGACTTTGCAAGCAAACAGCTTTTCTCTGAAAAAGTTAGACAGTTATAGCAATGGACACAAATTGACTGTCTTATTAGAATTGAGCCATCTGACTGAATAGTAAACGCGCCCGTTGGACATTGCACAACACATGCGCGGCAGCCTTTACAGAAAGCACATTTATACGCAATTCCTCTTAGATGGCTGATAACAAATCTGTCCATTTTTGAGAATGGCTTATACGAAACTTTTAATGAACTTTCTTCCCTTACTATTCGATACTCATAATTAATTCCGCTAATTTTGTGAACACCGTGTATGTCGTTCTGTTCAGTAATAGAGCCGAGAATGGGTGCAACCGATAGCCAATTCTGTGTCGCGTTATTGATAGTGAAAGTGAGTTCATTATTCTGAATTTGCTCTGTTACTCGATTTCCTCCGTTGAGGAGCCCTCGTCCCCCCATTCGAGCCTTCCATCCACCATCTTCAATATACTTTTTGACTTCGTTTTCAGGCTTCGTTCTTTTTGCATATTCCTCTACACGTTGCAGCAAAGGTTCCATTTCGTTTTTGTAATATGCGTTTGCTATACCATCCCACCAATCGGATGACAACGGACAGACCATACATCCGACTCTGAACAAGCCAAGACGATAAGCATTGTTTATCATCAATGAATTTTTTAGAATATAACAGTATAATTCAGCTGTATTCCATTTGTGTATTGGGCTGGCATTCACCTGACTAATGTTCTTTGCTCCTTCACTTACATCGTCGTATTTGGCTCTTCTTGCACTTTCTTCTGCTCTAACACCATCAAATACAACAGCTTTGGCGTTATAATTACCAATAATCTCACGCAACTTGATAATGGTCGGAACAGACTTGTGAACAACGCAACACCAACGCATCCTGCGACCGGGAGGCCCAAACTCATCCCAAGAATCAGTCGGTTTCATATGGCACTTTGCTTCTTCAAACCGCAAGTTCGGCCATAGTCGCTTTGCCGCATCGACTGCTTTTAGTGTGTCCGATAGTTCCATGCCAGTATTGCTAAATACAACATAAAAATCTCCGGGAGCTAAAGCCTTAGAGGTTAAATCGAGTAGAACAAGAGAGTCTTTGCCGCCTGAAAAGGCACAAATGAACGAATAGCCCTTAGGCTGATATTTCTCGTGCTGCGTTTGAATAAATTGTATTGCCTTCTGTTCGAGGCTTACCATAAGAGCCTGATTAACCTCGTAAAGGCGTTCAACATCTATTGGCTTAAGTTGAAGTCTATCTTCGGTCAACAGTTTGATTGTTGGTTTTGTGTAGAACCCACCACCCTGTGCCTCTGCCACACATTCACCATTTATTACATAACGGCGAATACCTTCAGCCCACAATAGAGGATTATCGGTATCTTTGGGATAGTCCCAATATTGATCCATCCCAAAAAAGTCCAGTTCTTCATGAAAGACTGGACGAATTTCTTTTTGAATCTTTGCATCAATGGTCAGACGGAAGATGCCATATTCCGCTGTCCACTCATAGCCATACATGGACTAACTACACCCCCGTCAGCGGAGTAAATTTCCGCATTTTTCTTTGCTTAACCATGGACGATACTGATGCAATGCTGTATGACAATTCGGACACACGGTGATAAAGTCACAGGATGTGTATTTTTTACTGCCATCCATATCGCTTGGTGGAATAACAAGGTGCTTCTGAAGTAAATTGCCACAGTACTGATATAAAGAATCTGGTGACAATTGGCATATCATGCATCGTTCCTCTAAATTATATTTTTTACCATCGCGATTTTCAATGAACCTATGAAGATGACTTAGCAACGCACCTTCTGGGAAACCATTCTGCTCTAAATCACTGCCAAATGGTACGAGTGCATAGTATGGAATGTTTCGACGAATTGCCTGTGCTACGGCATGTAATTCGTCATGTTTGCCTTTATATTCTGCATCAACCTGAAAAAACAGACAGCCGACATTCCATATTTTTTGATTATCAGAATAGCCCTTTTCAAAACGCTCTATCTGGTGACTTACACCAACACAATTACGAAAATTATCCGGACGTTTTTCTAACGGATGAATCGGCAGTTTGTTTAATACAGCGCTAAGTTCTTTGATGCTCTCAGAAGCGGGCGATAAGCTTTTCCCCTCGGCGGAATATAACACATCTAATGAAAGGATAATTTCGTCTCGAGTAAAGCTAACATTCGCCATAACCATCACACCTTTACTGCAACATATTTCCCATCGGCATCCCAAGCAAAGCGCCCGTCTTTTGCCAGCGCCTTGGGCATATTCCAAATCAGCTCATTACCCGCAATCATGCCGCGCTGAACCAGCAGCTGACGCAGTTCCTCTGCTTCAAAACGGCGCTGCTCAACCTGATCATCAACAAGAAATGCAACCACCGCATCAGCAAATGTGCTGATTTCGCTGGTGTTGCTGACAATCATGGCATGTAAGGTATCGAGCGCCTGCGTATTCATCGCGCAAATCGTATGTGTGCCTTTCAGCTTCTTGCTGAAGTGCATCAATATGCTCTGCAACAGCAGGGGTGTCCAGTTCCTATTTCCCGGCAGTGCTGGCAGCTGCGTATACCACCACGGCTGAATGTCGCGCAGAACAACGTGATCACCCATGTCGGCAAACAAATTATCCAGCGCCTTCTGCGCGGTTGCAAACCATGCATCATCAAAGCCGATGCTTTCGGCTGTAATGAATGTACGCGGTGCATAGAAGAGGAAGGTGGGTTTTGAGTATATCTGCATCTGCGTGCGCATACCGTTCGTCTTAATTCCGACGCTCTTCAAGTATTCTTCCAGCTCGTCCTCCACGAAGAAACCACCCTGCTCACGCGCGAAGTTGCGCATGATGTCAAGGTTCGTAGTAACCGCGGTTTCTCCTCTGGAAATATGGGTCTTGGACTGGAATACGAGATGCTTCCCGTGGTAATCGACCTTCTCGAACAGGTGCTGCGCCAAGTCATACACAGCCCGAGTATCGTCCATATTGTTGTCGTTCAGGAACATCTGCATATCCGCATGGACATACTCGTAGAGTTGCGCGGCGGACACATAGCCGTTGTTCTTGGCAAGCAGTTTGTCAAGAATCTTCTCCATCTGGTTTGCGCCATCTTCCCAATCCACAAAGGCATCTTCGTGAATGAGCTTGCCAGCGACGGAGACAATTCGGGGAGAATCCGCCACAGCCTGCTTTGTGGCTATCATGGTTGTTCGCAGTTGACTATAAAGGTTTTCCATCGAAATACCATCAATATCAGCTGCAAGGACAATCTTCTCCGCACGTTCCGTAAGAAAGGCATTCGCCGGAACGAATGTCTTGGCTTCAGGCTGTGAGGTGGGGGTGATTTCGGGCTGACTGGCAGCCTCGGGTTGCTGGGGAGGTACGGAAACATCAGACTGCTTGGGCACTTCCGGCGACCGAGGTGTCGTCGGCTGACTGAGCGTCCCGAGTTGCTTGGGAGGCGCAGAAACATCAGGCCGCTTGGGCAATTCGAAGTGTTGCGACGGCTCAGTCTGTTGGGGAGGCTTTGTTTCTTTGGGTGCATTCTGATGCTGCTCGGATTCCAGCTTAGGCTGAACAGTATTAGCAATCGGCTGCTGTACAGCAGATTGCGCTTTCTGAGGCTCTGACATGGAAACCGGACAATCAGGCTCGTTGCACATTTTGCAAATCCACTGACCGTAAACCACCGCAGCTTGTGCAGTAAGCGAGCCTGTGATGTAAGCAACCGGGTTCATCAACTTAGCGCAATCGCTGGATGATGGCGTTCGGGAAAGTACGATAGAACCTTTTCCGTTATACGGCATGTCCAGCAGCGATCTGATTTTCAGCGGATACTTCTGCGCAATATTCTCGCAGAAAGCCGCGAAAGACTCAGCCGGTGAGTTGCCCTGATAGGAAGTTGCTTTCGTCTGAAGGATATACAGCTGTTCTGGGGCACTCTGCTTGATAGGCTTGAGGCGAGATATAATCTGCTTATAGATGGCCTGACGCTGTCCGATGCTATACAAGCCGTAACGATTCATGAATGCCCAAGGATTTATCTTCTCGAACTGCTCTACCGTCGTGATGCCTTGCTGAAGCAAGCATTCCAGTAGCGGTGCATATTCATCTTCGGCCAGCAGTGCAAAAAGTTCTGGACTTATAGAATTTTCGGGATTGACAGCTTTCGGTGCTTCCATTGGCTGTAATGGACTTTCAACGACAAGCTGCGGTTTCTTTTGCAAATACCATCCCGGTCGCCCATCAGTGGCCTTTGCGCCGCCCTTGGCATATTTGAAATCATAACCCATCTGATGCAGTTTGATCGTATGTGGATAGATGCTCATATCGCCAATCAGCCAGAGGCAGCCGTTTTGATGACGCTTATCAATCCATGCAATTCCGTTTTGGTCGGCATAAACCAGAACCGGATCAGCTGCGACACCTTCCATTACAAGCTGCTGTGTAATAACAGGTTTCTCTGCCGGCAGTTCTTTAACTGCGGAAACAGGAAGCACCTGAGCTTTTGTTTCTTGCGGCAGCGGTTTTGGTATTGCAGAAGGCTGATTAAGGGGAACGTTCTGTTTTGCTTCAGACGCTTTAGCAGCTTTATTCGCTTTCAGCATCCGCACATAAAGCTGCACGGCAGATACACAGCAGTCATTATATTTGTGGTTTAACTGATGAAACGCATCATCTGCCAGCAGCGAAAGAAGTATGTGATTGACTGCGGCATCGCCCGTTAGTTCGAGTATACTTCCACCATATCCCGCATTCTTTGAAATAAACTCATCAGTAGCTAATAATGCATCAATTAACCGCTGAATAGCTGATGCCGAATTTCCTTGCTTGTTCAAAAAACTACGAAAGCACTCTATCGAGTGAGCAGCAGCCTTGGAGAGCGTTGCCGATGCGGACGTTTGCACAATCACAGTAGAATGTCCTGCTGCAGTAGCCTTATGCGCAGAATCTTTCGGTCTACTATTTGGCGCGGATGCCGCTGCGTGAAACTGTACTTTCTCGAAAATATTAATGGATATATATTTCGCATAATATTGCAAAAATGACAACATGCGATCTACCTTTTTGCGATTGAAAAGCTTAAAAATCTTGTCACGAGAAAGGCAGACACGAAGGCGATCAATGGTAGCTGCATCAGATACTTCGAAGATAGGTTCGTTCAGAAACTTTTTGTTTACACAATACGTTTCAAGATCTGTGGCTGCTACATACAGATCTGACAGACATGCAGGCGATACGTTCTGTGCGAGCCACTCGAAGAAAGCGCTTCTTGCATTGGCATCAGTCTGCTGTTGCGCCATAACTCTCATCCTTTCATTGATTACAACAGGAGTGCTTCTTCTCAGTAGCGACGCAACTGATAGCTTACGGCTACTCAATCCACAGGAAGGTAGAGAGCTGTAATGCAACGTTCGTCTTTTTGCCTGCTATATCAATTTAGTCGGGTTCCTTTGAAAGAAGTGCAACCTTTACCAGCATTTTCTTTTGGCAATGCTAAAAAGGTAACTAAATGGCGATGACATAATCCGCGAATCGTCACCGACAAACACCTCCAATCTACCAATTATCATTATATAGTGCATTTCCGTCATTGTCAATATTGTTAGCCTTTATTTTCTACGTATGATGCACTAATAGAAGAAAATAAAGTTTACAAGCATTATTGTTTTATAGCGTAGCAGACAAAAAAAGGGAACGTATGAGTTAATTGAACCATCGCATATAGCGACTCGGAATAAGAAAGCATTGTACTCCAAAACCCCAGTGTTATGAATCGCACTGGGGTTTTGAAAATTCTTCAGAGCTTGTTATTTGTAATCATTTATGTTTGAGCGGATCAATTTCAGAAAATGCAGGGATGGCACTTAGTTCAATCGGCTTATTGATGGAGCTTGCAAAAGTATTGTCCTGTGGAATCTGCGGCATTGGAATGTCGGAGAATCCAGCAGAAGTGGGAACGGTTGTAGGCATGGCGGCATTGTTGTTGGGCAGCGAAGTGAGGTGGGGAGTAGCAGTCGGTTTTACAGTAGGCTTAGGGGTAGCAGTCGGTTTTACCGTGGGCTTGGGAGTAGCGGTCGGTTTCACCGTAGGCTTAGGAGTAGCGGTCGGTTTCACCGTAGGTTTGGGGGTAGCAGTCGGTTTCGCAGTCGGCTTCGGCGTAACCCGCGAAGTCGGTGGATTGGTGATGATGGTGCTGCTGTTATGCGTGGGTGCAGCCACCGAACCGTGCGAGGAATGCGAAACAGACTGGTGCGAGCTATGTGATTCATGCGAAGAATGTGAACCGTGCGAGCTACCGTGAGAACTGGAACCGTGCGAGCCATGCGAACTGTGCGAACTATGGGATCGATGCCCCGCAAAGGCCTCATCAGCATAGAGAATGCTGAGCAAGAGAATCATAGACCCAAGCGTCAGCAGTTTATTGCGCGGGATGTTTCCTTCCTCCTCATACAGGAAGTCTGTGATGCTCTTTTTGACTTTCGGAAAGAATGAATCTGCCATGTTCTTCCTCCTTTGCGTTACTGTACGCGAACGCCGTTTTCCCACTGGGTACGGAGCACGCTGCCGCTTTTTGAAATATAAATGAGTACCCCGTGGGGAAGATTGTTGATGAAAGTTCCGGATAACTGCGCTGGAGAAGCAGAAGCATCATAGTAGTAGATACCCTGACCTTCCATTTTGTCCTGCACCCAGTGACCGGTGAAGTGCGCGCCATCCGCCCATGTGTAAGTTCCGGCGTCATCTTCCTTCAGGCTGTTGACCAGAATGCCGGCGTAGGTATCCCCATTCGCATACTGAATCTGCGCCTGACCATTGAAATAACCGTCCGTGTAGAGTCCGGTCACGGTTGTACCATCCGCATAAATGATGGTTGTCTGCGGATTCAGCTGAAACTGTTCGACCGATTGTTGCCATGTGATACCGTTGAATTTGTAGACAATCGTGCCGTTTTTGAGCTTCCCGGCCTCAAAATCTCCTGACAGCGTGTATCCTTCGGGAAACTGGAGCACGCCGAAGCCGTCCATTTGGTCGTTTGCCCATCCGCCACTGTAAGTGACGTTGCTTGTCCAGCGGAATGAACCCGTGCCGTTGCGTTTCCCGTCTTTGAGGTCGCCGGAATAGGAACCGCGGAAATTAGACGATGATGCAGTCTGCCCGGCGCTTGCGTAAACATCAGCAAAAGCGGGCGCAGCGGCAGAATCATCAACCGAAAGCGAATAAGAGGCAATAGAGGGTGTATTGTTTGCGGGCGTTTTATTGTGGTCGGAGAACGAATTGGCGAACGCGGCAAGTCCGCAGACAACAAGCAGGGCAATGCCAACTTTACGCAAGCGTTTTTTCTTCTTCATGGTGTTGCTCCTTACGAAATCCATTGCTTCAGAAAGGCGATTTTTTCATCGTCCTTGCGGTAAAACAATTCAAACAGCGTATCCAGCATGCCATGGTAAATTTTGCAGCGTTCACTGTGGAGAGGATTGCAGTGCAGCTGTCCAGTCTGCGCATAGTGAACGACAGGGCAAACACCGCAGTACGGCTGATAGACGCAGTCGCAGCAGCCGGGCTGCGTTTCAAGCAGGGATGCCGAGCAAACCGCCTTGCAGACGTTGCTGTTCAGCCACTCGTCAT
>ERZ1027038.241-NODE-241-length-26216-cov-11.036275_pt1 | contig 26216 bp, 25 predicted proteins | sample MGYA00519439_ERZ1027038 | MGnify/ENA primary metagenome ERZ1027038 (study PRJEB26926, sample SAMN06164807) | human gut metagenome | biome: ENVO:00009003; feature: ENVO:2100002; material: ENVO:00002003 | host: Homo sapiens | place: USA | collected 2012 ... | reverse complement strand
ATAATAACTTTATTTGCATTTAATTTTATGCCAAGAACAGCGGTAATATTTAGAGATTATTTTAAAAGAGATAAGAAAGAATTTTTATTAAATCATTTTGTCTATTTTATAGTAACCGTGGCTATAGCAGTGATAACTGCAATGTTTATATCCTTGATTCCGACTGGTGGACTTATAAAATTTGTAATAAAAAGTATAGCAGTCGCTTTTATATCAGCAATTCTTTTTATTATAGCATACAGAAAAAATCAATATTTTGCAGGATTGACAAGTATTTTAAAACATAAATTTAAACTATAAATATTATATATGGAGGTTATATTAATGTCTTTATTTGAAGGAAAAACACTTATGATAACTGGTGGAACAGGTTCGTTCGGAAATGCGGTTTTAAATCGTTTTCTTAAAACAGATATAGGAGAAATCCGCATTTTTTCACGAGATGAAAAAAAACAGGATGATATGCGACATGATTTTCAAGCGAGAATGCCAGAAGTAGCAGATAAAATCAAGTTTTATATTGGCGATGTTCGTGATTTACAATCAGTAAGAGCAGCAATGCCAGGAGTAGATTACATCTTTCATGCAGCAGCTTTAAAGCAGGTGCCATCATGTGAGTTCTTCCCGATGGAGGCAGTTCGTACAAATGTGATTGGAACAGAGAATGTGCTTACGGCAGCGATTGAGGAAGGGGTAGAGTCTGTTATTTGCTTATCAACAGATAAGGCAGCTTATCCAATTAATGCAATGGGAATTACAAAAGCAATAGAGGAAAAAGTTGCGGTTGCAAAATCCAGAATGTCTGGAAAAACAAAGATTTGTTGTACTCGTTATGGAAATGTTATGTGCAGTCGTGGATCAGTTATTCCACTTTGGATTGATCAGATCAAGCAGGGAAATCCGATTACTCTGACAGAGCCATCTATGACACGTTTTATTATGAGCTTGGAGGAAGCTGTTGACCTTGTGTTATTTGCATTTGAGCATGGCGAAAATGGAGATCTTCTTATCCAGAAAGCTCCAGCTTGTACAATTCAGACGCAGGCTGAAGCAGTGTGCGAGCTGTTTGGTGGCAGAAAAGAAGATATTAAGGTAATTGGTATTCGTCATGGAGAGAAGATGTATGAAACACTTCTTACAAATGAAGAATGTGCGAAAGCTGTTGATATGGGAAATTTCTATCGTGTTCCGGCTGATAATCGAGGCCTGAACTATGATAAATACTTCAAAGACGGCGACGAGAAGAGAAATACTCTGACAGAATTTAATTCTAATAATACAAAGAGATTAAATTTGGAAGAAACAAAAGAAAAGATTGCTTCTTTGGCATATATTCAGGCGGAACTTGCAAAGATGGAATAGTAATAAATACATATAACGGAAGGGGGAGAGCATGATGAGCGAAAAGTCAAATTTTGATGCGAATGTAGAACGTATATATGACAATCTGGAGTTGTTGGAGAAAGGACATGTTTATGAACTGCAAAAAACTCCGGGAATACCGAAATGTGCAACATTAGCAAGTCGAATAAGAGATGATGTAGATGTAATTGTTAAAGCACTTGATGAAAAGGAAGATATGGAAGCTACAGATGAGGAACAGTTTAATTTACTTGCAAAATTATTGGGTGGTTTATATGCGGAATTTTCATCACTGGCAAAAAAACAACCAGATGCCCTAACGAATGCATTTAAGACGAGTCGAGTCAATCGTGTGCTTTCTCCTCTGAAACAGATAATGGCATCAGAAGATTCTACACAGTATTTGGATTTATTACAGGAAGCTGATGATGGACAGGCGAATGGAAAAGGAAGAAGCACATATAGTGATGCGGTAATTATAATGAGCCAGTACAAAACTGCCTGTGATGAGTTTAGATTAAAATACTTTAATAAAGGCTGGGACATGCTGTGGCAGAGATGAGGTGTTTTGAAAAATGCTGTTATCGGATTATTTGAAAATAGGAGAATCATTGGAGAAAATAGGTGTATTTGATCCTATTCTGGATAAGGATAATGCTTTTTTCATTAATATCCAGAGATTGAAAGAAACAACTACTCCAGAATTTGAAGGCTCTTATGATAGAATCAATGATTTTTTTCGGAAAATCATAAAATTGTTGGATCGTGCGGAACAGAAAAGTTTAAAAGATACATATTTCCGGGCTGCATTTGACATATTCAAATTTTCAGAAGTAAATGGCATTTGTCTGGGTTTTGGAGAAAAAGCGCCCGGATCAGGATTTGGACCTAAAATATCAAAAATGGTATTGGAAACAGCGTATGATATAGTTAAGGCTGGAATTGAAGATCCGGAGTTTTTTCAACTATTACCATTGTTCCAGGACAATGTTGGACCTGATCGTTTAAGCGATATGATTGCAACATTGATTTTACCAGACATACAGGCATATACGGAGAGAGTGAACCAACAACTTGGAATTACAATAAATAATTATCCAGATAAGTTGTTTAATAATGGATTATTATGCAACCCGGAAAAAGGATATGAAGTACTTTTGCTTCCGACAGAAATATTGCATAAATTGCCGGTAGCAAAATCATGGGAAGAAATAGATTCAGTTATTGTAGAGAATAATACAATTCGTGCTATGATGAATAATGAGGTAGCAGAACACTGGACACAATGGGCTGCTACTGATCGTAAATATTATTTACGAGAGAAGATATTTAAAGATTCAGAAAAGTGTAAGCAGGTTATCGAGGCGTACCGAGAAGAAAAATTGGACGCATACAATCCGGAAGAACAGATTGATTATTTCCTTGCTAAATTATGGCAGAGAATAGAGAAAAGTGGAATATCATGGTTGTCAAAACATAAAGATAGGGAAATTGATAGCAAAGCTGCTTCACTTGAGATTTTAAATCTTTTCAAAAATTGGGTAGAATATAATAGAGGCTGGGAAGTCATACTAAGTGCCGGAACTCAGAAGCGTGAAAAAATTGTGCAGCGAGTGATTCACTTATCTGGTATAGCCTATATTGAGGCAAATAATTTAAGCCTGAGCTGTGAAGCTGATGAGGGTAGAGGACCGGTGGACTTCAAAATTAGCCGAGGACAGGATATAACGGTTATAGAAGTAAAATTATCTTCTAATGGTCAGTATATGCATGGATATGACACGCAGGTGGAGGAATATGCAAAAGCTGAGCAGACGGATAATATGATTTATGTATTAGTTGATGTTGGAAATCCTGTAAAGGTAAAAAAGCTTCTTGATCGTTATAATCGAGATATAGATGAAGGTAAAAAAGTTCCAGAAGTAATCATGATAGATTCAACAAGTAAAGAATCCGCAAGTATCACATGATTACTCTAATGAAGCGAATAACGCATATTGATAGAATATTCAGAGAAAGAGAGTGCAAATGGCAATGGGAACATATGATAATGTGAAATGGAAAGAAAATGGAAAATTAAAATTGTTAATTATTGTAGGAACCAGACCAGAGATTATCCGTTTGGCGGCTGTAATTAATAAAACCCGTAAGTATTTTGATGTGATTCTGGCACATACAGGACAGAATTACGATTATAACTTAAATGGTGTGTTCTTTAAGGACTTGAAGTTGGAAAATCCGGAAGTATATTTGAATGCTGTCGGAACAGACCTTGGAGAAACCTGTGGAAATATTATTGCACAAAGTTATAAGCTGATGGCAGAGATTAAACCGGATGCAGTGCTGGTTCTTGGAGATACGAATAGCTGTCTGTCAGTAATTGGTGCGAAGAGATTGCATATTCCGATTTTTCATATGGAGGCAGGTAATCGTTGCAAAGATGAGTGTCTGCCTGAAGAAACAAACAGACGTATTGTAGATATTATTTCTGATGTGAATATGGCATATTCTGAACACGCACGCAGATATTTAGCGGATTGTGGTTTGCCGAAAGAGCGTACTTATGTAACTGGTTCGCCTATGGCAGAAGTATTGCATAATAATCTGGCAGAAATTGAAGCATCAGACATTCATAGCAGACTTGGCTTGGAAAAAGGAAAATATATTTTGCTGTCAGCACATCGAGAGGAAAATATTGATACAGAAAAGAATTTCTTATCTTTATTTAATGCAATCAACAAGATGGCTGAGAAGTATGATATGCCAATTTTATATTCATGCCATCCAAGAAGCAAAAAGAGAATTGAATCCACTGGATTTAAACTTGATCCGAGAGTAATTCAGCATGAACCACTTGGATTCCACGATTACAACTGTCTGCAGATGAATGCGTTTGCAGTAGTGTCAGATTCTGGAACATTACCAGAAGAGAGCAGCTTTTTTACATCGGTTGGGCATCCATTCCCTGCTGTATGCATCCGTACATCAACAGAACGTCCGGAAGCATTGGATAAAGCATGTTTTATTCTTTCAGGAATTGATGAAAAGGGATTGTTACAGTCTGTAGATACTGCAGTTGAAATGAACCGAGCAGGAGATTATGGTATTCCAGTTCCAGATTATATTGAAGAAAATGTTAGTTCAAAAGTAGTAAAGATTATTCAGAGCTATACAGGTGTTGTTAATAAAATGGTTTGGAGAAAAGAAGTGTAAATGGAGCGTTACACGGATTCTATAACAAATGGAATAAGGATGTGAGTTGTATGAATATTTTAGTAACAGGTGCAAAAGGGATGGTAGGCACTGCCTTGGTAAATAATTTAAAAAATATCCGAGATAACAAGAATAGGACAAGACCGAATATCTCAATAGAAGATATATATGAATATGATCTTGATTCAACACCAGAAGAATTAGACCGGTATTGCCAGAAAGCTGATTTTATATTTAATTTGGCAGGAGTAAATCGTCCTGAAAATCCAGAAGATTTTATGAAAGGGAATTTTGGATTTGCTTCTGATTTACTGAATACCTTAAAAAAATATAATAATAAAGCAACAATTATGCTTTCTTCATCAATACAGGCTACACTTGCAGGACGTTTTGGAAATTCAGAATATGGGCGTTCAAAAAAGGCAGGCGAGGAATTGTTTTTTGATTATGCAAATGAAACAGGAGCTAAGGTTGCTGTATACCGTTTTCCTAATTTGATGGGACATTCCAGACCGAAATATAATTCAGCAGTGTCAACTTTTTGTTGGGCAGTGGCAAATGATGAGAAATTTACTGTAAACGATCGTAATACAGAACTGGAATTATTGTATATTGATGATTTAGTAGAAGGCATGTTTGATCTGATAGAGAGAAAAGAGAAGCATTGTGAATTTGATGGTGTGGAAACAGTTATAAAAGAAGATGGAAAATATTGCTGTGTTCCAGTAACACATAAAGTTACGTTGGGAGAAATCGTTGACTTATTGCAGCAATTTAAAGAACAGCCAACGACACTTATGATGCCTAAGATGCCAGAGGGTTCTTTTGCAAAGAAATTATACAGCTTGTATTTGACATATCTGCCAACAGAAAAATTCAAATATGCCTTAAAAATGAATGTGGATGATCGTGGTAGTTTTACGGAATTAGTACATACGCAGGATTGTGGTCAGGTGTCAATTAATATCAGCAAGCCGGGAATTACAAAAGGACAGCATTGGCATAACTCAAAATGGGAACTTTTTATTGTTGTGGCAGGGCATGGATTAATTCAAGAACGCAATATTAATACAGGAGAAAAGGTGGAATTTGAAGTAAGCGGAGATAAAATTGAGGCTATACATATGATTCCAGGCTGGACACATAATATTATCAATTTGAGTGAAACGGAGAATCTTGTGACTGTCATGACATGTAATGAAATATTTAATCCAGAAAGACCGGACACATTTTTTGAAGAAGTTTAGTAGTTGGGGAGGTAGAAGTAAAATGAAAATAGCAGTAGCAGGAACAGGATATGTAGGACTTTCTATTGCAACGTTGTTATCTCAAAATCATGAGGTAATGGCAGTTGATATTATTCCAGAAAAAGTAGAAAAAATCAATAAAAGGATTAGTCCGATTCAGGATGAGTATATTGAAAAATACCTAAAGGAAAAAGAGTTAAAGCTGACAGCTACGTTAGATGCAGAGGATGCATATAAGGATGCTGATTTTGTTGTTATTGCTGCACCTACAAACTATGACAGTAAGAAAAATTTCTTTGATACGTCAGCAGTAGAAGCTGTGATTAAGCTGGTTATTGAATATAACCCAGATGCAATTATGGTAATTAAATCTACAATTCCGGTAGGGTATACTGCTAGCATTAGAGAGAAATTCCATTGTGATAATATTATCTTCAGTCCGGAATTTTTACGAGAGTCAAAAGCATTATATGATAATCTGTACCCATCCAGAATTATTGTGGGAACAGATGTTGAAAATGCCAGACTTGTAAAAGCTGCGAACACGTTTGCTGGATTGTTACAAGAAGGGGCAATTAAAGAAAATATTGATACTTTGATTATGGGATTTACAGAAGCGGAAGCAGTGAAGTTATTTGCTAACACATATCTGGCTCTCAGAGTATCATATTTTAATGAGCTTGATACTTATGCAGAAATGAAAGGACTGAACACACAGCAGATTATTAATGGGGTATGCCTTGATCCTAGAATTGGTTCTCATTATAACAATCCGTCATTTGGTTATGGTGGATATTGCTTACCGAAAGACACAAAACAGCTTCTGGCAAATTATGCGGATGTTCCTCAGAATATGATGTCTGCAATCGTTGAGTCTAATAGAACAAGGAAAGATTTCATAGCAGATCGTGTATTACAGAAAGCTGGGTATTATGCTTATGGAGATGAGAACACATATGATGCTTCTATGGAAAAAGAGGTCGTAATTGGTGTATACCGTCTTACTATGAAATCAAATTCAGACAATTTCCGTCAATCTTCTATACAGGGAGTTATGAAGAGAATTAAGGCCAAAGGGGCATCAGTTATTATTTATGAGCCAACATTGGAAGATGGAAGCACTTTCTTTGGAAGCAAGGTTGTGAATAATCTGGATAAATTTAAAGAACAGAGTCAGGCAATTATTGCTAATAGATATGATAGTTGCTTGGATGATGTGAAAGACAAAGTATATACAAGAGATTTGTATGGCAGAGATTAAAAAATGTTTTGGAATGCATTGCAATTTATATATAAGCTGATAGTGCAGTATTGTGAATCACCAGTCTCATCACCGATTACATGGTGTTTGGGAATTATCTGGATAATAAAATCAATACATACTCTGTATAAAACGAAAGTAAAAACAGATGAGTTAGCTGCAGAAAGGGAAGCCAAAGAGGTTTCAGAAGCTATCAAGGATCTGAATATTTTAACTGAAAAAAGCAAAGAAGAGAATCAGGATATTAGGACTTTAATGTTTGAAAATTTAAAAGAATTGAAGGAGTTCTATGTTATCTGTAAACAGCAAATCAGAAAATCTTTCTCAGCAGCTATGTTCTCATGCTTTGCAGGATTTATGCTTTTTGTTTTGGCAGTCGTTCTATTTTTATTAGGTGGAAATAATTCTGCATCATTTATGGCTGGTCTATCTGGAGCGATAGTAGAGATTGTATCTGGTCTTTATTTTTGGATGTATAAGGAAACTTCTAAACAACTTGGAAAGTACCACAAACGATTGGAGGCAACCGAGAAATATTTAATTGCTTTGCAAATTATCGAAATGATACCGGAAGAAAATAGAAGTGAACACTATGGAAAATTAATAGATCATATTTTTGAAAACGCAAATAAACAATAGTATTTACGGGGAGATAAAATAAAATGTGTGGAATAGTTGGTTTTACTGGAACACAGCAGGCAGCACCTATTTTATTAAATGGTCTGTCTAAATTAGAGTACCGAGGGTACGATTCGGCTGGAATCGCTGTGCGAGATGGGGAGCGTCTGGCACAGGTGGTTAAAGCCAAGGGAAGATTAAGTAATCTGATTGAAAAAACAGATGAAGGAAAAGCACTGATAGGAACATGTGGAATCGGACATACACGTTGGGCAACACATGGCGAGCCAAGTCAGATTAATGCGCATCCGCATGTATCTGGAAATTGTACAAGATCAGGTTCTGGAGAAGTAGAATCAGAAGTAGTTGGAGTACATAATGGCATTATCGAAAATTATACGGAACTTAAAGAAAAATTATTAAAGCATGGTTATACTTTTTACAGTCAGACTGATACAGAGGTAGTAATCAAACTGGTGGATTACTATTATAAGAAGTATAATCTCGGACCGATTGATGCGATTGCCAAAACGATGGTTCGTGTGCGTGGTTCTTATGCCCTGGAGCTTATGTTCAAAGATTATCCGGGAGAAATTTGGGTAGCAAGAAAAGACAGCCCAATGATTATTGGAGTGACAGACGGCGAAACCTATGTAGCTTCTGATGTTCCGGCTATTCTGCAATATACCAGAAATGTTTATTATATTGGTAATCTGGAGTTTGCCAGATTGACACCTGGAGAAGCTCATTTCTTTAACCTTGATGGGGATGAGATTGAAAAGCAGACAACAGAAATTAAGTGGGATGCCGAGGCAGCAGAAAAAGCAGGATTTGAACATTTTATGATGAAAGAGATTCATGAACAGCCGAAAGCAGTTCAGGATACTTTGGGTTCTGTCATAAAAAATAATTGTATTGATTTAACATCTGTTGAGATTACAGAAGAAGAAATTCAGAAGTTTGAACAGATATATATTGTTGCATGTGGTTCAGCCTGGCATGTTGGGATGGCAGCACAGTATGTGATCGAGGACTTAGTGGATGTTCCGGTAAGAGTGGAACTTGCATCTGAATTTAGATACAGGAAAATGCCAATAAATAAAAATTCGTTGGTTATTGTCATCAGCCAGTCTGGGGAAACAGCAGATACGTTAGCAGCTTTGCGTTTGGCAAAGGAAAAAGGCATGACAACTCTGGCAATTGTAAATGTTGTTGGCAGCAGCATTGCTCGTGAGGCGGATAAAGTATTCTATACTCTTGCTGGACCGGAAATATCAGTGGCAACGACAAAGGCTTACAGTGCCCAGCTTGTTGCAATGTATTGTCTGGCTGTTCAATTTGCCAGAGTTAGAAACAGCATTACAGAAGAGCAGTACGGTAATTACATTTCCGAGCTATTAACCATTCCGGATAAGATTCAGAAAATCTTGCAGGATAAGGAAAGACTTCAATGGTTTGCTGCAAAATATGCCAATGCTCATGATGTGTTCTTTGTGGGCAGAGGAATTGATTATGCAATTTCCCTGGAGGGAAGTTTAAAGCTGAAAGAAATTTCTTATATCCATTCTGAAGCATATGCAGCCGGAGAATTAAAGCATGGTACGATCAGTCTGATCGAGCCAGGAACATTAGTAATTGGTGTATTGACACAGAGTGATCTTTACGAGAAAACCATCAGTAATATGTTGGAGTGTAAGAGTCGTGGTGCGTATTTGATGGGATTGACTACATATGGAAAATATGAGATTGAAGATCAGGTAAATTTTGCAGTTTATGTCCCGAAGATAGATGAACACTTCGTGGGAAGTTTGGCAGTTGTTCCGTTACAGTTAATGGGATATTATGTCAGCGTGGCTAAAGGGTTAGATGTAGACAAGCCTAGAAATCTGGCAAAAAGTGTTACTGTAGAATAAGAAATGAATACTCTGGCACTGTCAGGTGCCAGAGTATCAGTATAATATGATTGGATTGACACGAAAAAAAGGAGAAGGTATGAAAGTATGGATTAAGGCGGGTGTGATTATATTTTATGTTTTGGGATATTGTTTTTTAAGAAAACGTATGCGGAGGGATATAGTCAAATTATTTAAAGCGTACATGCTATTGATGATTTTTTTGCTTTCGCTCTTGCCGGAACCATTTATGCTGAAGCATTTAGGGGTAACACTTCGGACAGATACCCTGGTGCTATGGATGGCAGGGATTGAGGCAGTAGATGCATGGGATGAATATAAAAGAGAGAAAAATAAGAATAAAAGCAATCATGGCAGTGGAGTAAAGAAAAATGGGAAGAACAAAAAAGAAACCAGGGTATGATCAGAACAAAATAATGGAACAGTTCCAGAATTGTATTGTAGAGGCATATACTTCGGGGATGACTGATGGATCAAGTATTTCGTTAAGGCAAGTATCAGAAGAATTTGGCATTACATTGATGAAAACACGAAAAATATTGATTACTGCAGGTGTATATCATACTGAGAACAGTGAGCAGATTAACTCAATGCGAGAGCAGGGAATGAGTATTCCGGAAATAATGAAGGCAACTGGTTTGAGTAAATCGTCTGTACATTCCTATCTGCCATATACAAAAATGATTTACAATGTAGATGAACTTAGTCTTTACGCAGAGCGTTGCAGAATGTATAGAGAAAGAAAGCAAGCCGTTGAGCATTTACAGATATGTAAGGGGACTTCCTTAGAATATATGGAGAAGTATCTGTGGAGTACGATTGAAATTTTTTCAGGATATTCCTTTACAACAGTAAAAGGATTACGATTTCGGTATGGTGTAAATGGAAATGAAATACAGATTAATCGAAAGAAAAAATCTATAACGAGGAGTAGTGTGAAAGTTGCTCTAAAAGTGATATTGGAGGAGAATGGGAATATAAGCGGACAGAAAAAATTAGGAGTATTCGGTGCCAGTTATTTGTATCCGATGTTCTTGAGATTTGGGCTGATTGATACAGAAAGGAAATCGAATGGATATTTACCAGATATGGACAACGTATAATAAGCAGTGGTCAAGATATGAAATATTGGCTTTTGTGGGTGTATTGATACTGGTATGTGCAGCGATGGTAATGTGCGTACATAGAAAGAAATTGAATATGATTCAGGCAGCAGCAGTATTGACGTTGGTGGTGTTCCTGGGGATTGTATTTGGCTCAACTGTATTTACCAGGACGGGAACTATTCGGCAGTATGAGTTAGTACCATTCTGGTCATGGAGAGATATTATTCGCTACCATGATTGGACGTTATTAAAAGAGAATTTGCTGAACTGTATATTGTTATTGCCCGCCGGAGTCCTGCTTCCCATAATTGCAAATCATAAGATAAAGTGGTATCAGGCTCTGGTAGTTGGGATACTGGTTTCGGCAATAATAGAGTTTAGTCAGTTGATTTTCATGCGTGGTTTATTTGAATGGGACGATATGATTCATAATGGTCTGGGATGTATGATTGGCTGCATGGTTACGCATTATATAAAGAATGTATGGAGAAAAAATAAGTAAGTCCCGGTTGCTATTTGCCGGGACTTATGATGTATGGTGCGAGATCAGTTTCATCTTTGGTAATTTTATCGTTGCAAGGCATAGTGGAGTACTGTAGCAATAAAGCTAGTTCTTGTGCATATTTTTCGTTTGCAACAGGTGGTTTAATCATGTTGAGAGGAATATTATAGAATGTTTCTGGCGCTGTTAAGGCTCGCTCAATATTACTTTTGAATTTTAGGTCTAAACCAGAGTGATTCATAAAAGCATTTAACTGTTTCTTTGAAATTGTAATTTCATCACGATATAATCGAAGTAATCCACTGACATAACATTGTTGTTCTTCGGTGAGTTCGGTAGAACTAAGAAAAACTTTATGTATAGTAGGAAAACGCATACTTCCAGAAGATGAAGTGATGCCGCATCCAATAGCTCCGATAAATGAATTGATGTTAAGCTGAATATGGTTAAAAGCCAGTGTCCATATATCTCCATATTCATAAGAAAGTAAATTACAATATATACATCCGACTCGTGAGATTACCATATCTCCAGTGTATGATTTAGTGCGTGGATTGTTTGTATCTGGATCAGGTTCGCCAGTATAGAGTTCAAGTGTTGCCTCACATGGAGAGGGAGAATTTCTCTTTTTAAAATCAAGCTCGCCATGAACAAGTACACCATTATTTTTTTCGTCTGTACTTAAAAAATAAATAAAATATTTTTTGAAGTAACCTCTATACGAAGGATCAGAAGTATCATAAATCATCAGGTTGGAAGAAGAATCGGGCAATTTTTGTGAAAGCTCGATATTCTTCATGAGAGAGGAAAGGTCAATGTCCAATCCATCACAAATATTGATTAGAGTTGAGAGTCGTATGGCCGAAGGCTTTTTATTGAAAACATTAGAAATGGTTCCTTGAGATACTTCGGCATTCTTTTCCTTACATAAAGCTACGAGTTTTGGCTGAGTAATTTTGTTCGCTTCCATGTAACTTTTTATATACGAGATAATTGCTCTTACATATTCTTGGTTATTCATTAGTAACATCTTCCTTTCTCGCCTTATATAAAATGGAAATTATATCCAGACAACTTTTACATTTATTATAAAAGACGAATGATAAAATGTCAATTAAAGAAATGATATCGGTATTAAATAATTAATATTACGGTGCAACAAAATATCAAATTATGAGTAAAAATGACGGAAATTTAAAAAGATTTTACAAATGTTTTTAGTAATATTGACATTTCTGGTGTTGAGGAGTATAATCAAAAAAGAGACTTCCCCTATAGGGAAAGTCTCTGCAATAACTGGAAAATCAATAAAGTTGTTTTATTAACCAACTATTCTGATTTATGAGATTGTACCAGAATCTCATCCTGACATGAGCCATTATCTATGACTATACCACATTAAAGTGATAATATATAGGCAATGTGAACATGACATTATTCATTTTACTTCAGAAAACATTGGATGTCAAGCACTTTATTGAAAAAATCGCAAGGAGGTGTAGGACAAAAATCCAATGAAGGCGTTAAAAAATCAGCAATACTATAACAGAAACATGGAGAAAGTACACTGTCAGTGTAAGTAGAGGTATACAGCTTTGAGAGGTAAAAATGAATTAAGGACGAGAATGTATAATGTACGAGTAGGGGACAAAGTTTGGGTAGACGGTCAGCCCGCCTTTTCTGTAAAAGGTGGAGGCAACAGATTTGATGTCTACACCATGAAAGAAATGATTGCAGCATTTTACGGAGAAAACTGTAAATGCATCATTATTAAACAGAGTGGTAGAAAAGTAGTAATTGAATAAAGAAGGATAATCGCTCGGACAAGAGCTATCCGCAATGCGAGATAAGCCGGAGCAGAATGGTATTAGTATGCCATTTTGCTTCGGCTTATTTTTTTGCCACAAAAGAAGTGGATGACAAATGAAAAAACAGATGAAACAGACGAAAAATATAAACATAATATTTGACAAAGGGAACATATGTTCGCATAATGTAAGCATCGCTACCTTGGAAATGCTAAACGGAAATGCTAAACAATCTATTGTTGTTGGAAAATTTGGTCAGCTTTGACTTTCCCTTTAGCTGGCTTTCTGCTGAAGGAGGCTAACATGCAAAAAGTTGACATTATACCAGTTGCGTGTCCAACATGCAAAAACAAAAGGTTATTTGACATTGATTTACATACAGAGGGAAACATACAGATAAAATGCCCTAAGTGCAGATCAATCGTTAAAGTAAAAATGCATAAACAAGAAATTCATACTGAGCAAATCGGGATATAGAATCAGTCTATAATCACCTACGCCTGATGAATATGGGATGTTTATTAAGGGACAACCATATCATCAGGCATTTTTTGTGCCTGTAAAGGGGAGGTGAGTCGGTTTGACAGATGAAGAAAAGAATATCTTTGGGAAGCAATTAAGGGAACGAAGGAATGAATTAAATCTTACAACACAGAAAGTTGCTTTAGATGCGGAGGTAGGAGAATCAACTTACAAACGCTTAGAGGCTGGCGATGGAAATCCTCGTTTAGATACACTGGTTAGAATTGTAAAATGTTTGAAAACCGACTTAAACTCTGTGGTGCCACAGGAACATTTATGTAAAGATTCTGGAATTTGGCAAATAGTACGAAAGTTGTTAAGCATGGATAAAAAGAAAATGGATAAGGCAATAAAAGCAATTCTAGCAATGTTGGATGCAATGTCTGATGATTAAAGGTTATTGAACTTAGAGTAATAAGTCAATGACCTTTATTTTTTGAAAAAGACAATAAAGGAGCTTTTATTAGACAAGAAAATTATATAAAATATGTTGTATGTTTGATTCATGAGCGATAATGAATAGTAAAACAGATACTAACGGAGGCTATGTTAAAAATGGGAAGAACAAGTGATTATACTAAGCAGGTGCGTAACGAAGAATATGAGAATATTGCTGAAACAACAAAGAAAAGTGCTAAAAGTTTCGCAGATATAAAGCGGATGTTTGCAAAAGAACCAATGACTGCGGAGCAATTTGGAATATACTTAGGTGGATGTAAAGCTGCGGGAGATTTTATAAGTGATAAGACAATCAAAAGGTATATCGAAAAATTATGCAAAATGAGTGATGGGAAAATAACAACTTCGAATTTTATGAAAACAGTAGACGGAACAGATGTTTACATTATTCAACCGGAAATACAGGAATTGTTAGTTGCAATATTCGATACAGATTTTTTTGGCGCAAAGGGGAAACCCAAAGCGGGAATTGACGTGAAACAGCGTTTACGAGCCCAGCTTGCAGAGAATGTTGAAATATATTTGGATGAAGATGTAAAGAAACAGGTAAAATCAGCACCACAGTTTCTAAATGCAAGGTTGGAGGATATTCTAACAGAGAAAATAAATAATGAAGTTCGTGGTATGTTTGCTACAATGCAGGACTCAGATGATACTATTCAATATCAGTTGATGTTAGAAACTTTAGACCGGTTGGTTGCTATCAGAAGGTGGATGAATGAGTGGAATGCCAGAATAAACTTGATTAAACAGGAATTTGCTAAAACAGAACAGGAAAAACAGGACGCTAAGAACAAAACAGGGTTGTTTAAGCATAAACAGCTTCAGGATATATTAATTGATGTAATTTCCAACTTATTGGAAGGAAAAGAGTACGAGTATATATCTGAGGAAGAAGAAATATTTTATCCTACTTTATATGCTGCTAGTAAAATGTATGATATTACGGCAATGCCGGGGAATGAATTGACATTATGGCTACAAGAAGTTGAAAAAAACATATCAAATCTAAAAAGATACCAATATATTCTAAAAAAAGCGAAAGATTTGTTTGATGAAAATGATTATTTGGAGAAAAAGATATTAGATTCGATTGATAAAATTACAAGGACACAGTTGGTGTCCAATGAAAGTGAAATGACACCGGAACAGTATGAAAGATTGGTCAGATTTACAGAAGATGCAAGTATGGAAGAAAAGCAAGAAATCTTGTGTAAACTTGAACAATCAGGGAATCTTACATTGGATGAGCAGACTTTAAAGGAAATAATGGAGATTAAAAATGCCATAGAAAAGAAACGGGAATATGGAATGCTTTAGGCTGGACAGATTATGTTTTATTAGTGTCTGGCAGGATGGATTGTGAATGGAGCAGTTTAGCTATATAATAACGCCATAATTAGTAAGGAAAGGAGATTTGGAATATGGCATATAGCAATGCGGAAATTTACGATAGAAATAAGTCAGAAGCTGAAAGAGAACAAAAACTCTTGAGTAAGTTGAAGCAAATATCTGCAAGAGGTAATAATGCGGAGGTAAAGCAAGATCGAGATGGAAACTGGGTTGTGTATGAAGTGAAAAAAACAAAGGCTATTGTCTGAAGCGGCAGACGATAGGGCTAAGAGGAGCCTGAGTAATTTGATGTGTGTTCATCAAATTACCCAGGCTTTTGTATTTTGAGGCTCATATATGGACTGTTTTAGAAAGAACTGGTCAGTATGTGGTACTGAGATAGGTGAGTTAATTCTGTAAAATATAATCATCAAAAGAGAGGAGGCGATAAAACATGAGCCGAGAAGAATATCTGGAATTTATCACACATCAGCCTTATGACGCAATGGGGGATTTTAGTTTCCTTTTGGATGAAAAGACTGATAAGGCTGAAAACACTACAGTAGAAAACGAAAACATGAACGCTGATTAATCTGCGTACAGAGAGTATTCCTGTATAGCTGATTGATACATAAAGCAGCAAAGAGAGGCTTCGCAAGCCGCTCGGTATAAAAAAAACCGGGCAGATCGGAGTCTTTTTTTGCTGCTTTTTTTGTCTGCTGACAGCCCGGAGCCGAAAGGCAGAAAGGCGGTTGTCATGCTGACACTTAGAAAACTGAAAGAAATGGTGGAATCTCCAAAGAAAGGCGAAAAGAAACCGAGTTGTAAAAGTTTACGGGAGGGAAAATGCCCGGTTGTTGCTCAGAAGATTATTCAGAACGAAGTAGGCGTAATCACGATCACTGTTTACAAGAACGGATATGTGGTCTATCAGGCACAGAACCGGGTAACAGTATTTCCTATCGAAGATATTTCTGGTTATCGCTATTCTTCTGTGGCTGGAAATGGATATGGATGTGATCTGACGGAATCTTACTTTGAAGAGGCTGAGTGGTATCTGCGTTTTGTTCTTCGTGGAGAAGATCGCCTGAGCATCAACTTGGATAGCTGCAATCAGAAACGTTGTATCTCTTTATCTTCTGCTATGGAAGAAATGCAGCTTGGAGAGAGTGTAGCACCGGACATGGAGGAAATGATTGTTCAGCAGATGATGACGGAAAGCATGATGGACATTCTGACGGATAAGCAGAAGGAGCTTATTTATGCCCTTTATTTTGAGAAACAGACTTATCAGGAATATGCCGATATTCATGGAATCAGTTCAGCAGCAGTCAACAACATGAGAAATAAGGCGGTTGCCAAGCTGAGAGCCAGTTTGGAAGAACTTTCAGAAAGCACTGCGAAAAAAAAATTGAGAAAAAAATAAAAAAATTTGCAAAAGGGGGTTGGTAAACACCCTTTGCCGAGCTTTATAGGTGAAGGGTTAATTCTACAGAAAGGAAAAGCCCTGACTTGTACCTTGACAATTTCATACCAGCAGTGAGAGGATACCCGGAATTATCCAGCTACGCATTCTTGCGGCGGAATCCGGTGAAAACGTGAGGGGATACAGATGGGAGGCACCCTTTGCAGGAAAGATTACGAATTACCTCTTGCGGCTTAAATGCTTGATCCTTATTAAAACTGTTATTTCCATTTTTATGGAGATGACAGCAGATACCATGTGGCGGTGCTTCGCTTAGTGCAGGTGCCGCCATATGCATGTGCTGTTATCTTTTCAGAAATGTACAGGTATCAGTAACAAAAATATCGGGAGGTGGTTCCAATGATTGAATAGTGCAGGTATAGACCTGCTGAAAAGAAAAACTTTGATAAATGAAGAAAGAGAGGATTAAGTCAAAATGAAAATGAAGTTCAAAAGATTCTTATCAGGAGTCATGGCAGTTGCTACGTTAGCGTCTGTAATCGTTCAGCCGGTAGCTGTTTCTGCATCGGAATTGGAACCGGAAGAAATACCGTTTGAACAGCAGTATCCGGAATTAAAAGAGGTACAGGATTCTCTTGATCCGGATGAGATTGTGGCAGCAAATGACATTGAGATTGCCTATGGAGATGAATTTGAAGTGGAAGTTGATCTGTCCGGTATTGATGGAGTAGATGAAAGTAAAATGAAAATTTTATTCCATGAAGCGAAAAATGAGGCTGGAGCTGATTTTGATACACATACACCGGATACCTACAAGGCAGTATATGCAGTAGAGCCGGTAAGCGGTCATCCGTCTTACAGAATCAGCAGAAATATCACTGTAAAAGAGCCTGAAACAGAAACACAGTCAGAGAGTTCTTCTGAAATTATAGTTGACGATGACAGCGGTACTGGAGATACGGAGCAGAGTGAGGAAGATTCAGAGTCGCACCGGGAAAACACAGTTGATACGAAAACTGAACTTACGGTGCCTGAAGTTCTGGAACAGGCAGAAAGTAATGGAATTGATCTGTATGCAATGGATGCAGGAGAAACCGTAACCTTTATGGCTTCTGCAGGAAATGCAAGAAGTTCACAGCAGGTTTCTGTTACAAGGGGAACTATGTACCGTTACGCAGATTATGGATATGGTAGTTACCTTACTTATCAGTATACTGTGAAATTTGGTAATGTATCTGCCATAGCATACTGTGTACAGCCATCCAAGCCGGGACCGGGCAGTGGAACTTACACGATCAACAAGGTTGGCGATGGGAAAGCACTTGCAAAAGTGTGTTATTACGGCACAAAGGCTTCTGGCGATGATGGATTTTTCACAGAGGAAAACGGTTATGGTAATTTAAGTGCTGGAGCCAGATTTATTCTGGTACATCTTGCTGCTTCTTATGCAAATGGCAGTGGAGATGCTTTTTCTGGAGCGAACAGTACCGCACAGAATCTTGCAAAGAAACTTTATAATTATTGCGTTTCTCAACCGGATATTCCATCAGTGGCAATGTCTTTTTCAGATGCAAACGTAAAAGCCTATGTAGAGGGCAACAGACAGAGAACAAAGGATATTACATTTAATGCTGATACGTTACAGACCATTACCATGAAACTTCCGGCAGGTGTACAGCTTCATAACCTGACAACAGGAAAAACAAGTAAAGCTGGAGCAAATGTAGAAATTTGTGGTGGTACAAAGTTTTATCTGTCTGCACCATTAACACAGGTAAGTGATGTGGCAGAGAGCTGGTCAGCAACCATGAAAGGAAGCATTACCAAAGATTATTCAGCCTATAAGATTTCAACAGGTTCTGGAAATCAGGATCTGGCTCTGGTATTCGGAGAAGGCGTGGATGATGAGAAATATGTGGACTTTAAAGTATCCTGGATTGAACTTGCAACTGTAGAAGTTGTGAAGAAAGATTCAGCAGCAGATGTAAACCTTGCGGGAGCAGTGTTTGGTATTTACAGTGATCCGGATTGCAAGAATCTGATTACAACGATGCCAAAAACGGACAGCAATGGAAAATCTTCTGCAACGATTGTAAAAACACAGGATACAGTATATCTGAAAGAGATCACAGCACCGAAAGGTTATGTGGTAAATACAACCGCTTACAATGTGAAGATGGTAGCAAGCAAGACAACGACAACAACTGTACCGGACAAAGAACAGCTTGGAGAACTGACCGTATATAAGGAAGGACAGGTTCTTGCGGGGGCTGATGTCAGTGAGAATGGCACTGTATTCAAGTATGAAAACAGACGTCAGAAAGGTGCTGTTTATAACGTATATGCAGGAGAAGATATTATCTCTGCCTATGGTGCGAAGATTTACAGCAAAGGCGATCTTGTAAAAGAAAACCTTTCTACAGATGAAAACGGTGCTTGTATCCTGAAAAATCTGCATCTTGGAACTTATGTTGTCAAAGAAATGCAGGCACCAGAGAATTTTTATAATGCTGGAGAGGAAAAGACAGTCACACTTTCCTATGCTGGACAGAATGTGGAAGTAGTCTTTTCTGATGTGACATTCACAAATGACAGACAGAAAGCTGATGTGAGTGTTGTAAAGAAAGACAAGGATACAGAAAATCTATTATCAGGTGGCGTGTTTGCTATGTATGCAGGCAGTGACATTACTGATGCAGACGGAATTGTGGTAGTAAAGAAAGGTACACTGATTGAAAAGGCAACAACTGGAGCAGATGGAAAAGCGGCATTTAACGCAGATCTTCCGATTGGATTTTCTTATGTAGTTAAAGAAGAACAGGCACCACAGGGATATTTGAGAAATTCTAAAGATGTTTATACATTTAAGTTCTCATATACCAGTGACAGCGAGCCGAAAGTTTCATTCACTCATACATTTGTAAATGAGAGAGTTAAAGCTAAGATTTCTCTGGAAAAGAGAGATGCGGAAACAAAACAGGCGGTTGCACAGGGAGATGCGACACTGGAAAAAGCAGTTTATGGACTGTACGCTCGTAACGATATTGTTCATCCGGACGGTATTACCGGTGTGATTTATAAAGCCGGGGAGCAGGTGGCTACTCTTACGACAGATAAGAATGGACAGGCTTCTGTAGATGGCTTGTATCTTGGAGATTACTATGTGAAAGAGATCAGTCCGTCAGTGGGTTATCTGGCAGACGAAACAGAACATGATCTGGTCTGCAATTATGAAGGAGATCTGGCAGCAGAGGTAAAACGTGACTGTGTTTCATTAGAACAGGTAATGAAACAGCCGTTCCAGATTATCAAAGCAGCCAATAATGGCAAAACAGACGCTGATCTGTTAAAAGGTGCAGGATTTACGGCGTATCTGGAATCTTCCCTGACAAAGAAAGCAGACGGAAGCTATGATTTTGCTTCTGCAACACCAGTTGTGATCGGGGAAAATGGTGCAACAGAAATGTTCACAGACGAAAAGGGTTATGCTTGCAGTATCGCACTTCCATATGGAACTTATATTGTGCGTGAAACAACAACACCTCACAATTACACTCCGGTAGATGATTTTACGGTGTGTATCACAGAGAATAACCCGAATCAGCCGCAGACGTGGAGAGTGCTTCTGGATGATGAGTTTGAAGCGAAGCTGAAAATCATCAAGCAGGATGATGAAACCAAGAAACCGGTATTACAGAAAAATACAGAGTTTAAGATTTATGACTTGGATCATAAGAAATATGTAGAACAGGTTACAACCTATCCGACAACGGTTAAACACAAATCTTATTTTACAGATGCAGAGGGATATTTGATTCTTCCACAGAATCTGAAAATCGGAAATTACCGTATCGAGGAAGTGAATGCCCCGTTCGGTTACACACTGAACGAAAATTATTATGAGGTAACAGTTGATTCCAATACTGCATATCAGATGGATGGAACTTCCGGGGATGTGATCATTGAAGCAGTTTATGAGAACCATCCAGTTAAGGGAGAACTGACTATCGTGAAAAAGGGAGAAGTTCTGGACGGATTCAAGGATGATTTTACATATCAGACAGAAAATCTGGAAGGGGCAGAGTTTGCCATTTATGCTGCGGAGGATATTTATACTGCTGACTTCCAGAAAGATGACAATGGAAACCGTATTCTGGAATATGCAGCCGGAACACTTGTAAAAACTGTTACAACCGATAAAGAGGGAAAAGCGGTCCTGAAGAATCTTCCACTTGGAAGTTATAAGATTGTGGAAACGTCTGCGCCAACAGGATTTGTTTTAAACAGCGAAGCACAGACAGTCACTTTTACTTACAAAGATCAGGAAACACCTGTCATTGAGCAGACAGCTACTTTTGAGAATGAACGCCAGAAGGTAGAAATTTCGGTGGAAAAACAGGATGCTGATACAGAAAAAGCAGTTGCAGGGGCAGAATTTGGACTTTATGCGAAGAATGATATGGAAGCTCATGGAACTGTGATTGTGAAAGCAGACACACTTCTTGGAAAAGCTGTTTCTGGAGAAGATGGAAAGGCTGTATTTACACAGGATCTGCCATTTGGAGAGTATTATATCAAAGAACTGGCAGCACCGAATGGCTATGTATCTTCTGATGAAGTTCTGGAAGTGAAAGCAGAGTACCAGGGACAGGATGTTAAGGTCGTGCAGTTATCGTCTGTATTTAAGAATCAGCCTACAAAAGTTGTGGTTTCCAAGTCTGACCTGACTACAGGAGTAGAGTTATCGGGTGCTACACTTACTGTTCTGGATAAGGGCGGAAACGTGGTTGATACCTGGAAATCCGTAAAAGGAGAACAGCATCTGATTGAACGGCTTACCGTAGGGGAAACCTATACGCTCAGGGAAGAGATGGCTCCTTATGGATATCTCAAAGCAGAAGAGATTACCTTTACGATTGAAGATACCGGGGAAATTCAGAAAGTGGAAATGAAAGATGATGTGCCGACAGGAACGATCATCATCAATAAACAGGGAGAATTTCTGGACAAGGTAACTGCGCTGGATTCTGTTGGAGGATGGATCAGTCATTTATTCCAGTATGTAACAGGCAGCCTGAAAGATGTTACCTTTGAAGTATTCGCTTTGGAGGACGTGAAATCTGCTGACGGGGAAAGTGAAGATTATTATAAAAAAGACGAGCTGGTGGCAACCATTACAACGGATGATACCGGCATTGCAAAGGTGTCCGGACTTCCTCTTGGCAAATATTATGTTAAAGAAAAAGCTACAGTGAATGGTTTTGTACTGGATAATGAGGCAAGAGAGATCGACCTGACATATCGTGACCAGGATACTGCAGAAGTCACTTATTCTGCTGACTGGCAGAATAACCGCCAGAAAGCGGAAGTGGAAGTTGTGAAAAAAGAAAAAGATTCTGATTGTGTACTGGAAGGTGCAGTATTTGCCCTTTGTGCCAAGAATGATATTACAGGAGCAGACGGAAATGTAATTCTGGAAGCTGATACTGTGATTGAAGAACTGGCAACGGATAAAGAAGGCAAACTGACTTTTACAGCAGATTTACCGATTGGTTTTGAGTATTATATCAAGGAAACTTCCCCAGCACCTGGATTTGCGACGACAGATGAAACACAGGAGTTTACATTTGAGTACGAAGGTGCAAAAAAGGAAAAAGTATCTTATGTCTTTACTTTTGAGGATGAACCGACTGTAATTGAGATCACCAAGACTTCCCTGACAGACGGAAAAGAGCTGGAAGGTGCCAAGTTGCAGGTAACTGATGAAAGCGGTAAGGTTGTAGATTCCTGGACTTCTGGCAAAGAAGCTCACATCATTAAAGAACTGGTAGTCGGACAGAAGTATACCCTGACAGAAACAAAACCGGCAGACGGTTTTGTGACAGCGGAAAGTATTACATTTACCGTTGAAGATACTGCAGAAGCACAGAAAATCGAGATGAAAGACGATGTGACCAAGGTGGAAATTTCTAAGACGGATATTTCTGGTAAGGAACTGCCGGGTGCAAAACTGACAATTCTCGACAAAGACGGTAAAACGGTAGAGAGCTGGACTTCTGAGGAGAAACCGCATTACATTGAAATGCTTCCGATCGGGGAGTATACACTTCGGGAGGAGTCTGCCCCTGAGGGCTATCTGGTAGCTGAGGACGTGAAGTTCACAGTAGAGGATACCGGGGAGATTCAGAAAGTTGTGATGAAAGATGAGGTAAAACCGGAAGAAACACCAACACCGGAAACACCATCTACACAGGTAACAGATACACCGAAAACCGGAGATGATACACATATGCTGCTTTGGATTCTGCTTGCAGTAGCAGGTATGGCAGGTATAGTGTCAGCGGTATGGGTAGCAAGAAAGAAGAAATAAAAAACAGTTAGTTAAGAGGGCATTTATGGACGAAAAAGATTCATAAATGCCCTCTTTTTAGTTAATACTAGGAAAAATGAAGGGAGAATGTATTTTGAAACAGGTATTGATTATAGCGGTTGTAGCAATTATTGCAGCAGTTAATTTTATGATGTATTGCTGTCTGAGAGTAGCATCACAGGAAGATCAGATGCTGGAAAAATTGAGCAGGAGAAGGGAGTCAGAAAACGATGGCGATTAGATATGCAGAGGACAAACCAAAATCCTGTGAATACTGTTATTTCTGGAATGAAAAGAAAAAGGAATGTAAGCAGATGAGATGCTTTTATCAACTTCCTGAAAAACCGCCTGATCCAGATCCATCACACAGATTTTGGGTTCCATGCAAGGGCTGTCCGTATGGAAGAAATCCCTGCATTGGCTATTGCATGGCTAAAATTTTAAAAGAGCAGAGGGAAAAACGATCTGGATAAGGATACATATGTATTCCCGTATCATTATGGGGAAGAAGCGGAGCAGTATACATTTTATCGGATACCCAAGATTCTCTTTGTCAGTCCGGTATTTGAAAAACTATCTTGTGAAGCCAAGCTGCTGTATGGACTATTGCTTGACCGGATGCAGTTATCAGTGAAGAACCGATGGCTGGATTCAGAGGGAAAAGTATATATTTATTTTTCACAGGAGCAGATAGCGGGGCTTATGGGATGTGGGGTAAAGAAAGTCCGGTGTCTGTTAAAGGAACTGGATGACCGGAAAGGAATCGGGTTGATTACAAGAGTCAGGCAGGGATTGGGAAATCCCGATAGAATCTATGTTAAAAAATGCGTATCGCCAGAACGGTTAAAAGGAAACTTCCAGACAGGTCAAAATGGCTTATCAGGAAAGGCACAAATGCCCGATACAGACAGGTGTAAACTGCCAGGTAATGATATAGAGGATAGTAATACTGAGAATAACGATACAGAGTATCTTTCTTTCTATTCCGATGTCAGTGAAGTGGAAAGGAAAGAAGCTGAAAGGAATGCTTATCAGCAGATTATTCTTGAACACATTGGATATGACTACATCGTAGATGATTTTAACCGTCATATGCTGGGTGAGATTGTGGGGTTAATGGTAGATGTGGTGTGTTCGGAACAGGAGTTTATACGGATTGGAGGGGACAGAAAACCTTTATCCGTAGTAAAAAGTCAGTTTTTAAAACTGGATTCAGAGCATATTCGGTTCGTACTGCATTGCATGAAAGAAAACACCAGTAAAGTAGTAAATATGCGTCAGTATCTGTTGGCGGTATTATATAATGCACCGCTGACCATCAGCAATTATTACTCGTCGTTGGTGCAGCATGATATGTACGAAGGGAATATATAAATTTTCAGGAGGGAGTGATTCTATTGCAGGAAGAAGTAAATGAGAAAACCGTATCATTATGTATCACTGGTGGAAAAGTGACAGTCCGTTTATTGAAACAGGCAATGATGCGTTTTCTGGCAGCAATGGAGAAAGAAAAAGCAGAGAAAGCAAGAAAACAACAGGCAAAGGGACCGCCGGATAAAGACTATCGTGGGAAGCAGAGCTTAAAGAAGCTGGCACAGCAGAATGTTCAGCTTTCCAACATTGAGATTACGGATAATAACATTAAGGCTTTTGAAAAAGTTGCAAAAAAATATGGCATTGATTTTAGCCTGAAACGTGATAAGTCCGTAGATCCACCGAGATATTTTGTTTTCTTCAAGGCAAGGGATGTAGATGTTATGACAGCAGCATTCCGGGAATTTACCGGAAAGACACTGAATAAAACGAAGAAACTGTCTGTCCGTAAGAAATTACAGCAGGCAATCGCAGCCCGCAGCCAGGATAAACAGAGAGAACGGGAAAAATCGAAAGAAAAACAGAAGGAGCCGACCTTATGAGTGGGATAAAAAATATAAAGAAGAAACTGAAAGGATTTCAGGTACGTCCCCCGAATGTGGAAGTGCTGAAAAAAGTTCTGTTACATATTCCATATGTGGTTGTATTTTATGTGGTAAATAAATGTACCTGGCTGTATCAGTATTGCAGGGGCAGTACAGTAGTAGACAGGCTGATGGTCCTTTTTATGAACTATCCGTTAGCATTTAAAAAGTTGTTGCCAAGTATACAACCGAAAAGTCTGGCAGCGGGAACTATTGCAGCAGTCAGTGTGTGGGCAGTGGTATATTTCAAGGGAAAGAATGGAAAGAAGTTTCGCCAGGGAGAGGAATATGGCTCTGCCAGGTGGGGAAATGAAAAGGATATAGCACCTTTTATTGATCCAGTCTTTGAGAATAATATTCTGCTGACACAGACAGAACGCCTGACCATGAACAGCAGACCGAAGAAACCGAAGTATGCCAGAAACAAGAATGTCATAGTAATCGGAGGCTCCGGTAGTGGTAAGACACGATTTTATGTGAAACCGCAGCTTATGCAGATGCCGGATAATGTGAGCTTTGTGGTTACTGATCCAAAGGGGACGATCATCGTGGAATGTGGTAAAATGCTGGCAAGAGGAACGCCGAAGAAAGATAAGAACGGGAAAATCCTGCGTGATAAAAATGGCAGAGTGGTAATGGCTCCTTATAAAATCAAGGTGCTGAATACCATCAATTTTGCCAAGAGTATGCACTATAACCCATTTCATTACATCCGTTCAGAAAAAGATATTCTGAAACTGGTAAATACGATTATGGTAAATACCAAGGGCGAGGGAGAAAAATCCTCGGAGGACTTCTGGACGAAAGCGGAACGTCTGCTGTATTGTGCTTTGATTGGTTACATTTACTATGAAGCACCAGAAGAAGAACAGAACTTTTCAACTTTACTGGAATTTATCAATGCCAGTGAAACCAGGGAAGAGGATGAAGAATTTAAAAATGCGGTGGACTTGTTGTTTGAGGAACTGGAAAGAGATGAGCCGAACCACTTTGCAGTAAGACAGTATAAAAAATATAAGCTGGCTGCTGGTGTTGTATGCTCTAAAAGACTTCTTAATCAAGCGGTTGGGAAGTCTCTTAGAACACACAACCTAAAACCGAAGAAAGGAGCGCAAGTTA
>ERZ1027038.219-NODE-219-length-27788-cov-4.705189_pt1 | contig 27788 bp, 17 predicted proteins | sample MGYA00519439_ERZ1027038 | MGnify/ENA primary metagenome ERZ1027038 (study PRJEB26926, sample SAMN06164807) | human gut metagenome | biome: ENVO:00009003; feature: ENVO:2100002; material: ENVO:00002003 | host: Homo sapiens | place: USA | collected 2012 ... | reverse complement strand
GCTCGGAGATGTGTATAAGAGACAGATCACGCAGTATCTCCGCCGTGGCACGCTGGACGAGCAGACCGCCGCCGTAATGAAACGGTTGGCGAAAGATAAACTGGAACGTGCTATTTTGGACGTTGCCTATGCCAATGGCAGTTATGAAAAGGAAATGGAACAGGCAACTTTATTGAAAGAAACAAAGAAGAAACGTTGAATTTGACGAGGTGATGTTATGAAACTAATAAGAGCAAATGTAAATGATTGTGAAAAAATATGGAAAATGCAAACAGAAGCTTTTTCCGATTTGTTAGAAAGATATCAAGACTATGAAACAAGTCCTGGAAATGAGGCAAAAGAAAGAATAGAAGCTAAATTATCACAAGAATTTACATATTTCTATTATATTTTTGACGGAGATAATTTAGTTGGTGCGATTAGAGTTGTAGATAAAAAAGATGGAAGTAGAAAAAGAGTAGCACCTGTTTTTATTATGAAAGAATTTAGAAATAAAGGGTTGGCACAAAAAGCATTTGAAGAAGTCGAAAAAATTCATGGACATGATAATTGGAAACTTGACACTATTCTTCAAGAAGAAGGAAATTGTTATTTATATGAGAAGTTGGGATATAAAAGGACCGGATTGGTTGAAAATATAAATGATAGAATGGATATTGTTTATTACGAAAAGAATTAAACAACTTTCAGTTTTCAAATGAAGGGAGGTGCGCCGAATGTCCGAAGAACGTTTCTGGAATACCGATGAATATGCCAGTACAGCTAAGTAAATTAGTTCCTTATCACAGTTAATCCTTGAAAAATGCGCATTTTGCGCTTGACAAAGCGGCGCGTTTATTGTACAATAGTGGATGGCATCAATAGCTCCGCTTGCCCCGGAAACTATTGAAACACCCGCGGAGGACATGCGACCATCATGCCGTGCCGCACACACATAGAGAACCATCACTTAGGGAGGAAAAACCTTTGAAGACGTTCATGCCGAAAGCGGCTGACATTACCCGTCAGTGGTATGTTGTCGATGCCGAGGGTCAGGTGTTTGGCCGTGTGGCCAGCCAGGTCGCGAACATCCTTCGCGGCAAGAATAAGCCGATTTACACCCCCAACGTGGATACCGGCGATTATGTCATTATCATCAATGCGGATAAGATCGTCATGACCGGCAAGAAGCTGGATCAGAAGATTTATTATCATCACACCGGCTATGTCGGCGGCCTGAAGGAAACCAAGTACCGCAAGCTGCTGGCTGAGAAGCCTGAATTTGCAATCCGCCGTGCTGTCGTGGGTATGCTGCCCAAGGGACCGCTGGGTCGCCAGATGGCCAAGAAGCTCAAGGTCTACGCTGGCCCGAATCATGACCATGCGGCGCAGAAGCCCGTGAAGTTTGACCTCGTGTAAGGCGGAAAGGAGAAAAACAAATGGCTAAGGTTGATTACAGCGCTGTTGGCCGCCGCAAGAAGGCTGTTGCCCGCGTCCGCCTGGTCGCCGGTGATGGCAAAGTGACCATCAACAAGCGTGATATTGATAACTACTTCGGTCTGGAGACCCTCAAGATGACCGTTCGTCAGCCCCTGACGCTGACCGGCACGACCTCTTTCGACGTGCTGGTGAATGTCTGCGGCGGCGGTGTGTCCGGTCAGGCCGGCGCGATTCGTCACGGCATCTCTCGTGCCCTGTGCAAGGCTGATCCGGAACTGCGTGCTGCCCTGAAGAAGGCTGGCTTCCTCACCCGCGATCCTCGTATGAAGGAACGCAAGAAGTACGGCCTCAAGGCTGCTCGTCGCGCGCCCCAGTTCAGCAAGCGCTGAGTTCCCTTCTGTACAAAGCATTTTGCGCCCTATGGCTGTTATGGCAGTCATGGGGCGTTTTTGTATGCAGTCGGTTTTGTGCAAAAGATCTGCCTGTACGGAAATCATGGAAAGCCTTGCAGAGCCGGCATTCTCCGGACTTTTCAAGCGTGAAATCTGTGCAAAATCAGGAGGCTCTTATTTGCATAATGATGTATTTTTTACAGTCATGCGCGGCTGAAAAGTCCGTCGCTTGTCCGGCTGATTTTCTCGACATTGCCGACATCCTTGTGGACGTAGGTGTTCATGGTCATCGTAATTTTGGAATGTCCGGCAATGCTCTGCAAGGTTTTGATGTCTACGCGACCTGTGGCTTGCAGCTGGGTCAGAAAGGTGTGGCGAAGCACATGCGGGGTCACACCCTCGGGAAGGTTGACTTTCTTGCAGATTCGCTTCCATGTGTTTCGGAAGGAACGTTCGCTTAATGCGTCCTCGTCGCCCACCACATATTGGGCGAAATCTTCGTTTGCTGGCATGTGATTCCGCAAAATCTGTTCCAGCTCTGGCAGCAGGGGAACTTCACGGAGCCCGGCCTTGGACTTGGTTAGCTTTTCTATGGGTCAGTTGTTGATGAACGTGATTTGTCTGCGCACATGAATGAGCTTACGTATGTACATAACTTCTTGCTGATATTCTCAGCTCATGTGAATGGGTCATTCTTGTCATAAATTCGCTGCAATCCGTTCCGGCTGCGGACACCAGCGTCAATCATGAGCCGGATGCCTTTAAACCCCCATACTTGACGACCATCCACGCTGTGTATGTTGTTGGTGTGTTCGATGTGGTACTTGGAGGCGTTGGAAATCAGAAAATCCGAAACTGTTCGTGATTTCAGCGGCGCGAAGCCGTTGTCATCACACCAAATAGCGTAGTGGGCAGCAGAAGATAACCGACGAACTCTTGGAACATGGGGATGTCCTCTGGGTAAAGCAGCTCATCAAGAGACGCTATCCACTTTGTTGGCGTTGGAGCATCAGGATTGTAGACCACCGGGAGTCGTGTGCGGACAACATGACGAACAGAATTGCTTCTTGGACATTCGGGTTCACTTCCTTGTGTTTCAAAAATGCGTTGATTCGTTGGATGGAACGCTTGTGGGAAGCTATCCAGCGATTCGCAGGTTTCTGAATTAGCCGTAGTGGTACAGCTGCCATTCATCTGTGTAGGCTAATTCGAGTGTCTTGTTTGAAAATCATAATCATAGAAATCGCCTCCTTTATCTTCTGATGGAGAAGAACTGCTTCTCCACCATAACTGGTAAAAAATTTGGCGTTTTTTACGCGATTCGCAAAAATTTAGAAAAAAATTTTTGAGGAGGCAGTTTGAAATCACTTCATCCTGAATCGTTGGGCGCTTGGCGGCAACATAGCAGTAGACGAGAGAAGTTCATTCTTGACAACAGCCTCCTTTCTGTTCATGTGAAGGGAAATTTATATACCCCCTTCACACTCGAACTGTAGAAAAAACACCACTTTGCGACACGATTTGAAGCGGATTGAAAAATTTTTTCTGAAACTGCTAACAGCAAGGAATGGGGGAGCACTATACCGCTCATTCATTAGCATTACCATGCGTAGAGCTGCTGCATTCACAGGCATTCTAAATTTAGATAAACAAAAACCCTGCTTGCTAATTTCCGCCTCCGTGGAGGAAGAAGTAGTAGCAAGCAGGGTCATTTTGCTAAAAATGACGATTAGCTTGTTGGAAACACATTTCCCAATCCCAATGAATGTAGCGCGGACACTGCGGTTATATCGTCATGAAAGATGCAGTCAGTGTCCAATTGAATACAGAAGAGCGGATAATAGCGTTCAGATTTCCATGCATCTTTACACTTTTTTCGCTTCACCATCCACCATCGGGAATACAATCCGCACCTCGAAAATATCCTTCATCACGTTCATGGTGCAGTGCCCTTGGTGTTTTTCGCAAATCATGCTGATGCTTTTTGTGCCGAAACCGTGGTAGCGCTTGTCCTGTTTGGTGGTCAGCGGCAGATTGTTTTCAAACTGCGGCGCAGTAAGCAAATAGTTCTCTTCCTGAATGACAAACGTGCCGCAAGTGCTTTGACCAGTAAGGCTGATGAGACGTTTGCTGGGAATTTTGATTTGCTCAACAGCTTCGATGGCATTGTCCAGCAAATTGCTGAATAGGGAGAAGATTTCTGCATCAGAGAGAAACTGCAGCGGCTGTCCGTCGATGCTGCATGTCAGCGTGATACCCTTCTTTTCGCAAAGGAGACTGCGATTCGTCAGCACAATATCCAGTGCATGATTGCCGGTTTTGAAAATAGAATCGTAGATGTTGACGGTCTCTTGAAGCGCCTTGACTTCATCGGGCGGAATCACGCCGTTCAGCGCGGAAATTTGATGCTTCAGGTCATGGCATTTTACGTTAATGAGGTCGATGATGTCTTTCTCAATTTGAAATTGCTTGCTGTCGTCTTCCGCCATTTGCAGCACGGTGCTCTTTTCGATTTCTGCCTTGCGTGCAGCAAGCCAGCCAAATTCCACATAGAAGGACAGCAGTGCCGTTAAGCAGGAAAATACCATAATATAACTCTGAACTGACGGAAAACCGATGGCTGCACGATGCGCAAAGGAATTTAAGAAAATTGTAACCAGCACGGCGATACAGCTGACAACAATCTGTATGCGGTTGTTGAGCATCGTTCCCCGGTAGTCAGCTTTTCGAATCATGGTGAAATAGAGGATAACATAATATCCCGCCGTGATGCAAATCAGCATGAGTGCTTTGAAAAGTGGGTGCATGGAAACGCTGATGAAACGTACTAATAGCAGATACGTTCGCTGACTCATGTGCTGCATACAGTAACCGGCAGTGGAACAGAACAGCATGGCCCAGAAATCGCATTCAAAGCAGAAGCCAATGGACAGCAGCGATAGGCAATACAGCAGAAAACTATCCAGCACACGGAAAAGCAGAGTCACGGTATCGTCCGGCGGAAGGGCGTAAACAAAGGCATCAGAACAGCATTTGTAGAGGATGACCACGCCGGTACAGCAAAGCAGACGAAGCGGAAACATTTTTTTTCGGGGCAGTTTCATCGCGACAATATAAACGGCGACAAAGAGGGCAGAAAGATAACTAAAAGAGCCCCAGATATTGGTCAGATTCATTGAGCATTTGCCCGCCGTTCGCAGAATTGGGTCATTGCGGCAAGAAAGTCCTTGCGCCGGGGATGAGAAATTGCAAGCGGCGTTTTGCCGACATAGACGGTATAGCCATCAATGCGGCGAATGTATTGCAGATTGACCAAATAGCAGCTGTTGCAGCGGAAAAAACCGTGCGGAGACAATTTCTTCTCCACGTTTTTGAGTGCCCCGTACGTTTCGTAATCATGAGAAAGTGTGTGGTAAATCAGCGTGTGCGACACTACCTCCACATAGAGCAGCTCACTGAGCGGCAAGTGGATGTTGCCGTCCGCAGTAGGAATCACCACGTTCTGCTGACGGCGCTGCTGCTGTGTCTGGCAGTAGCGAAGAACCTTCTGCATTTTCAAATAGAACGCATCGTAATCCAAAGGCTTCAGAATATAATCCAGTGCACTGACTTCATAGCCGTTAATAGCATAGCGCGCAAGGTTCGTGACAAAGTCCAGTGCGACGTTGCTGTCGATTTCACGCATTCTGCGCGCTGCGGACAAGCCGTCCATGTTTGGCATTTCAATGTCCATAAAAATCAAGTCAAACTGCGAATGAAACGCGAACAAAAACTGCTGGGCATCGGGATAATGCGATAAATCAAATACTTCCTTGCTTTGCAGCGACAGCTTTTCCAGACAGGCGGTCAGCTGGTCATCGGCACTTTGATCATCCTCGACAATAGCAATGCGAATCATGGCTGCCTCCCTCATCGCGCAGTAGATGTGCAGATACGGCTATCTGGCACTATTCACGAAAAAACGGTGCGATGCATGATGATTATAACAACCACCTGCTCAAAAGTCAAGTTTATGGGGAGAAAATGCAAGGATACGCGAAAAACAGCACAAAACGGGAGGGAAATGCTAAGATACAGCCATCCGATGATTGCGGAGAGGCAATCAATCAAAAGGAGGAGGAATGAAACATGAAGAGAACGGTTTCCAAGTGGCTGTCGATTCTCAGCTGCACGGCGTTGCTGTGTACGTCGATTCCTGCGGCGTTTGCGGAAGGCACGGTGGAAGAATCGCTGGTGCTGGTGACGGGCGCACAGACGGGTTTTGTGCTTTCGCAGGGCAAGTACTACACTGATTTCGCGAATTTGGCGCAGGAACGCGCGGCGGCAAAGGCGCTGAATATTCAGTTGGGTGAAGAGGGCTTTGTGCTGCTCAAGAATGACGGTGTGCTGCCGCTGGATAGTGCGACGACGAAGGTGTCCATGTTCGGTTTCCGTGCTGCCAACATCATGATGGGTGGCGGTGGCTCTGGCTCTGGCCGTCCGGGGCAGTACGGTGTGCCGAAAACCTCGCTGGAAGATGGCATGAAGCAGGCTGGCTTTGATGTCAACGAACGTCTGCTGTCCTTTTACAGCACAAAGTCGGCAGAAGTGAAGCCGACGGATATTCCGAATTCCATCGCCTACACTTACGATGCTTACAGCGATGCAGCGCTGGTGGTTGTTTCCCGTTCCGGCTCGGAGGGCAGGGATGAAGTGACTTACGGCTATGCGCAGGACGAGAATGCTGACCCGAATGCGCACATGCTGGAGCTGACGGACACGGAAAAAGATCTGATTCGCTACGTGAAGGCGAATTTCCCCAAGGTTATTCTGATTGTCAACTCCTCCAATGCGATGGAGCTGGCGGAAGTGAATGCGCCGAAGACGGAGGACAACCTCGGCGTTGATGCGATTCTCTGGGTGGGTCATACCGGCAACGACGGCGCGGCGGCAATCGGCAACATCCTCTCTGGCAAGGTTTCGCCGTCCGGCCGCACTGCGGATACTTACGCGGTCGATTTCACCAAAGATCCGACGTTCACGAATTTCGGCTCGAATGGGCAGAACTTTGAAAACGGCGAGCGCATGAACAACAACGTCTATGTCGGCGATACGATGACGGATTATCACTCCGTGGAATACCGCGAAGGCATTTACGTCGGCTACCGTTATTATGAGACGAAGGGACACGATGCCGGCGAAGCATGGTATGACGAGAATGTCGTGTACCCGTTCGGCTACGGCTTGAGCTACACCACCTTTACGCAGGAAATCGAGGGGGACATTGCGCCGACTGGGGTGATTCATGCGGCGAATGAAACCATCACGGTGAAGGTTCGTGTGACGAACACGGGCGATGTGGCAGGCAAGGACGTTGTGCAGCTGTACTACACCGCGCCGTACACCGAGGGCGAAATTGAAAAGGCGTATGTCAATCTGGCAGCGTTCGGCAAGACGAAGGAGCTTCAGCCCGGCGAGAGCGAAGTGGTGACGCTGCAGTTCGTGGCACAGGATATGGCATCGTTTGACTGGAACGACGCCAACGCCAACGAGTTCCGCGGCTACGAACTTGAAGCTGGCGACTATGTGCTGTCCATCCGCCGCAACGCGCATGAAGAAATCGCGTCGATTACCCGCACGGTTGAAACGGGCTTGCAGTGCGTGACTGACTACACCACGGGTGCGGAAATCAAGCCGCTCTTCTCCGGCGATGAAGGACTGGAAGCCTACAACTCTGTCGAATGAAACGCTGGAAAACAATCAGATGTCCCGTGCGGACGGACTGGAAGTTCCGGCTGCCGCAACGAAGGAAGACCGCACTTGGGATCAGGCAGTTATTGATGAGCTGGATGCCCAGAAGGAATATTTCAGCCTGAATGACACGGAGGATTCGCCGTGGTACGTTTCGCAGGTTCCTGCGACTTGGACGCAGAATGCTGGTACACGCGATGAAAACGGCAAAACGGCGATTCAGCTGGCGGATTTGGCTGGCGTGCCGTACACCGAGCCGAGCGTGGTGGATGGCGTGGCAGTTGCCTCTGACGATGAAGGCACGAAGAAGTGGGACGAGTACATGAATCAGCTGACGTGGGACGAAATGGCGACCATCGTCTCCTACGGCGGATTCGGGCAGCCTGCGGTAGAAGCTATCGGCAAGAAGCAGAACGGTGCGTATGACGCGGCGGCACATCCCTTCTGGAATGGCGCGATGTTCGGCGGCGCACAGGCACCCGAAAATCAGATGGGTACGAACTGGGTTACGCCGGCTGTATGGGGCTGCACATGGAACACGGAGCTGCTGTATGACATTGGCATCATGACGGGCAACGAAGCGCTGCTGTTCAATATCAATGGTCTCTATGGCTTCTCCCTGAACATTCATCGTTCTGCGTTCGGCGGCCGCAACTTCGAGTATCTCTCCGAAGATCCGTTGCTGACCGGCAAGCTCGCGGCGGCGCTGAGCAGTGCTGCGACCGAAAAGGGCCTTGTGACCTACACGAAGCACTACATGATGAACAATCAGGAAACGAACCGCAATACGAACGGCGGCGTGATTACATGGGCGAACGAACAGGCCATCCGCGAAATCTATGCCAAGCCCTATGAACTGGCGGTCAAGGAAGGCAACAACTCCGCATTCATGACGGCGTTTAACCGTATTGGCTTGTCCACCTGTTCGACGAACTACGCGCTGCTGGAACTGCTGACCCGCGGCGAATGGGGCTTCTGCGGCCATAACGTGACGGACTACATGGACTATCCGGAATATCGCTATACGAACCTGATGGTTCGCGCGGGCAATGAACTGCCCCTTGGCGGCCCGAACAAGCTGATTGGCAAGGGCAAGGGCGGCAACAGCTCCAGCACCGAAGGTACTTGGAGCGAAGAGCTGAACACCGTGCTGGTGGCGGCCGATACGGCCAGCGCAGAAGCAGCTGATGCGGCGCGCCGTGCAGGGGAGGATGCGTCCACCTACGAGACGGTTCCTTCTGCAACGCAGTATTTCGCTGTCCGCAAGGCAGCGCAGCGCGTTTTGTACTCCAACGCCAACTCCAATGCGATTCTCAATGGCTATGAGAATCATATCGTGGAAGAGTTGGAATACAAAGTGGGCGACAAGTTCGGCGGTTGGGGCGGCGGCAAGAACATCATTACGCCCCTCTTTACGGCGCGCTATGCTGATGTCAGCGACATCAAGATTGTGAATGCGGATGCGATTCCCGGCATGAACCTTGGCGCGGACGGCGTCGCCTCCGGCACATTCAACGAGGCTGGCGACTACACTGTCACGGCGACGGCGACGGTCGAAGGCTGGGTCTATGTGCAGCTGACGCTGACGATTCACGTCAAGTAATATGGCATAACTCGTTTACTGGACGGATTCGCGCTGGCGGACAAGCGAATCCGTCCTTGATTTTCTGATGAAAGGGAAGGAGCAAAGTTTATGAAGCGAATTACAGCGATGCTGTTGATGATTTGCTTATACTTGATGGGGCAGAGCGTGCTGGATGAGGAAAAAGTTGGCAAGATTGCTGTTGCGCAGGAACCGACGAAGATGGATTACTGGGTTGGGGAAGAATTTTCCGCAGAGGGCGGCGTGCTGCTGGTGACATACCGCGACAAAACCACTGCTGAAATTCCGATGACGGATGAAAATGTGAAGCTGCCTAACGTCAAGACAAACACACCCGGCCGCAAGGCAGTGAAAGTGACTTACGGCGGCAAAAACGTGACCTTTTATATCAATGTGGCAGAAAAAGGCGCGGAAGTGACGTTCGAGCTGAATTACGACGGTGCACCAGAAGCGCAAAAAGAAGCGGCACGTCAGGGCAAGGGCGTAGAAGCGCCAGAAATACCCGTGCGTGATGGTTATACCTTCGATGCGTGGTATACCGATGCTGCCTGCACGGTACTGTATGATTTTGCGCAGGTGGTTGAACAGCCCATGACACTCTATGCGAACTGGCTGGCGGATGATGCCGTGTATTATCCTGTGACGTACAGCTTGAACTATTACGGCGTACTGCCGGACGGTTATGTGCAGCAGGTAAAATCTGGTGAAACGGCACGGATGCTGTCCTTAGCGCTGGTACGCGACGAATTTGAATTTATCGGATGGTATGCCGATGCAGCCTGCACCGTGCCGTATGTGCAGGAAAACGCGATTGAAGGCGAAACGACCATCTATGCGGGATGGAAATCGCTCAAAATGGGTGCAGAGACGTATACGTTTGAAGCCGAACAGACCAGCTTGCTGGGCAAGGAAGGACCGGGCATGTCCGGTTCTGCATCCGGCGCATCCATGATAGTCAACGATGCGACGAATCTGGACGCCAGCAATGGCAAGTATGTCTCGTACCTGTATAAAAAAGGGCTGTCGTTGGATTTCTATCTGGCGAGCAGCGAAGCGGTGTCGGATGCAGTGCTGACGCTGCGGGTTGCGGCGGAAATGGACAACATCAGCCTCTCGCCCGATAACTACACGATTGAAGTCAACGGTCAGCCGGTGATGTTTGATGCGATTGCACTGGAAAAAGGAGCAAAATTTGCAGACTGCATTGTTATTCAGAACGTCGCTTTGCAGGTCGGCGCAAACACGATTCGCCTTGTGACGAATAACAACGTGAACCCGATGGGTGAAGGCATGGGAACGTATCAAGGCACAGCGCCGATGGTGGACTGCATCAAGCTGACGACGACGGCGGTTGTAACGTGGGATGCAAACTACAATCTGCCAATGATGTACTGATTTCGCGGAGGAGAACATGGCGCAGAAAACGAAGAAAAAGCTGATTCGCGTATGGGCAATTGTCAGCGCACTGGTGCTGATTCTGCTGACCGTCGCGACGGTGCTGACGCAGTTTGTCATGCAGGATGTGCTGGCCTCTCTGCTGGGACGCGACGTGGCGGTTTATGCCGAGGGCGTGACACCACTGTATACCACCGAATACACGAACAAGGACGAAGTCTATCAGGCGGCGAACAAACTCAACGAGCGCATCTGCGAAGAAGGCTTTGTGCTGCTCAAGAACGAGGGAAATGCGCTGCCGCTGGCATCAGGCAGCCGCATCACTGTGTTTGGCAAGAACAGTGTGAACCTTGCTTATGGCGGTTCGGGGTCGTCCGGCGGCGATAAGTCCGCAGCCATCGACCTCTATACCAGCTTGCAGAATGCGGGCTTTGCGGTAAATCCGGCGATGAAGCCCTTCTATGAGGATGATAAGCGCTCCGGCGCACGCCGCTCAGAAAATTCCACCAACTTGGATGACGGGAATACCGTGTTTTACTCCATTGGGGAAACGCCGCAGCGCTTGTATACGAAGGAAATCACGGATACCTACAAGGATTACAATGACGCGGCGCTGGTTGTGCTGACCCGCATCGGCGGCGAAGGTTTTGACCTGCCGCGTTCAATGAAGGATGTGGAAGGGGCGCGGCAGGACAGCGACCACTACCTGCAGCTTGATCAGAACGAAACGGACTTGCTGGCGGCGGTCTGCGAGGCAGGATTCAAGAAGGTTGTTGTGCTGATTAACAGTGGTTCACCGATGGAACTGGCATTTTTGACGCATCCGGATTATTATGCCTATCAGGACAAAATCGACGCAGCTATCTGGATGGGCTTCCCCGGTGCATCCGGCGTGAATGCGCTGGGACGCATCCTGAACGGCGAAGTGAATCCGTCCGGGCGCACGGTTGATACCTATGCGGTGAATTTCAAGAACAGCCCGGTGTGGCAGAACTTTGGCGATAACCTGATTACCGGCAAGGACAGCGGCGACCGGTATCTTGGGCTGGAAAACGAAAACTACTACTTTGTGGACTATGAGGAGAACATTTACGTCGGCTATCGCTATTACGAGACGCGCGGCGCGGATGACCCGGAATGGTATGCGCAGGAAGTGGTGTATCCGTTTGGCTATGGTCTGAGCTATACGACGTTTGACTGGACACTGGAAAGTGCGCCGGAAAACTTCGTCCTCAGCGATGTCAGCGACAAGATGGAAGTGACTGTGCGCGTAAAGAACACGGGCAGCGTCGCTGGCAAGGACGTTGTGCAGCTCTACGGTCATGCGCCGTATACGCCCGGCAGCGTGGAGAAGTCCGAAGTTGTTCTGCTGGACTTTGCCAAGACGCCGCTGCTTTTACCCGGCGAGGAATGCACGCTGACGCTGACCTGCGACCCGTACTATCTGGCATCCTACGACTATACGGACAAGAACGAAAACTGGGATAACTGCTTTGAATTGGATGCGGGTGACTACGTACTGTACGTCAGCAAGAATGCGCATGACCGCGTATTTGAAGTGCCGTTCACGGTGGAAGACGACATTATCATTAGCGAAGACCCGGTAACAGGCAATACCATAGAAAACCGTTACACGGACTTGGAACTGGACAGCTCTGATTACCATCTCCAGACGCTGCTTTCCCGCGAAGATTGGGAAGACACGATGCCGGAAGCGCCCTCTGTGGATGACCGAACGGTGGATGAAGAATATCTCGAAGCGCTTCAAAACCGCGACCACAACAATGAAGAGGCGGATGCGCTCTTTGACTTGGGGCTTCCCGCAACAAGTCAGACGGACATTTCACTGGTGCTTCGCGACCTGCTGACGGATGAAAATGGGCAGAATCAGCGAGTGTCGTATGATGACCCGCGCTGGGATGCGATTCTGGACAAGCTGTCTGTCGAGGACATGGTGAAAATGTGCAACATGGGCGCATTCAAAACGAATGAACTGCCCATCATTGGCAAGCCTGCCACGAACGACACAGATGGCCCGACTGGCTTCACGAACTTCATGGATCGAAGCGGCATCTACTGGAAGTGCTGCTATTACTGCGCGGAAGTCGTCATGGCTTCGACATGGAATCAGGAGCTGATGGAAGACATCGGCGAAATGATAGGCGCAGAAGGATTGATTGGCGCGGATGGAAAGGGCAACAATCTGCCGTATTCCGGCTGGTATGCGCCCGGCGTCAATATCCACAGAAGCCCCTTCGGCGGTCGCGATTTCGAGTATTTTTCCGAAGACGGACTGTTCAACGGCAAAATGGCGGCGGCGGAAATCCGCGGATGCGCCAGCAAGGGCGTTTACTGCTTCGTGAAGCACTTTGCGCTCAACGAACAGGAAACGCATCGTTCCTCCAACGGTTCGGGCACTTGGGTGACGGAACAAGCAATGCGCGAATTGTACCTGCGCCCGTTTGAAATCGCGGTCAAGGAAGGGCATACCACAGCAGTGATGAGCTCCTTCAACCGCATCGGTACGCGCTGGACAGGCGGCGATTATCGGCTGCTGACTCAAATCCTGCGGAACGAATGGGGCTTCCAAGGCATGGTCATCACCGATTTCAATACGACCTCCTACATGAATTTGCGGCAAATGGCATATGCAGGCGGTGACTTGAATTTGGGCAACGACATGACGCTGCCGGACGTTATTCAGCCGAACTGGTGCGACGCATCCGACCCGGTGGACATGCAGATCCTTCGCCAATGCGTGAAGAACATTCTCTACACGGTGGTCAACTCGAATGCCATGAACATCAGCGTGGCATACTATCGCCCTGCATGGTGGAAAATCACGATTTATGTGGTGGATTTCGTGGCGGTTGCGGTGATTGTGTTTACAGGGATTCGCTGTTTCCGCGGAAAAAAGGAAGAGCATAGCGCAAAGGCATAACAGCAAAGGGGCAGCAAGCGAAAGAATAGCTTGCTGCCCCGTATTGCGTTCGTCATGAAAACAAGTCTTATACTATTTCCAGATTCAACTGCGCCATCTGCTTGCGCCTTTTTCGTTCTGGCGTCCGCTCACTCCATTTAGCGTAGCGCTGCTACGCTGCATTTCGTTCCCGTTAGCCAGAACGAAAAATTCGCCGCGCATCTTGGCGCATTTTCATTTGGAAATAGTATTATGCCCATGCACCCGCTATCATAGGGGAACGTTCTACAACAAAAGTGTAGATTTTCTGACGGCAGTTGGTCATATCCGCGTCCGTATAGCTTGTGGGGAGACTGTGCCACAGCGTGTCGCGGATGATTTTTGCCATTTCAGCGCGGGTGGTTTCCTTTTCGCGCCAGTTGTTCATATTGGCGATAGCTTTACGAATGGTGCTTAGCAGCTCTTTCGCAGAGGCTTTCAGCATCCTGATTTCCTCCTTGGACAGCGTGTCCTTTTTCAGCAAATCAAAAAGCGCAAGCTGCTCTTCGTTGTCGAAGCCCTCACGGATATAACGCTCCGTTTCGATGTCCAGTTCATTGGCCAGTGCCAACAAATCGGTGAAGGACTTTTCGATGGCAGCACGATTCTGTTCGGCGTTGTAGTTGCTGATAATGGTTTGATACCGCTCGTAGTAGTCGATTCTTGTTGGATTGCGAGCCATCATTTCAGCAAGACGACCTTCAATCAGCTGCTGCAAATCCCGCAAAAGCAGATTTTGATGTTTCCGCCGCATAAATTCCGCGCGAAGCCGTTCAAAATCAATTTTGCTGATGTCAAACGTCTTATCCTTGTTATCATCGTTGATTCTTACATCAATCGCGTCGCTGACAATATCATTGATGCGCTTCATCAGCGTGGAATTGTCGGCATGAAGGACACGCGCGTGCATCACATCGTAAATCGCGCTGATGGCATCCTTCTCCTTGCGCTCGCTGTCCAGCTGACCATGTTCGACATACTTGAACATGCGGAACAGCTCACGCGCGATGATGCCGAAGCGCTTGCGCGTATCTGCATCGCCGGAAAGTGCATCCGCACCATCTTGCACAGATTCGATTCGTGCAAAGCTGTCGCTGCAAACGGCGGTGTCCAAATTAAACGAATGCGCCAGCATCAGCTGTCGGATTTCAGCAATGGTTTCACGAATCTTGCCGTACAGCTGGCTTATGTCTGGCGTTGGATCAACGGCAATTCGTCCGTTGGAGGTGTAATCTGCCAGTGCCTGCCGAAGTGCTTTCACAACGCCGATGTAGTCAATTACTAAGCCGTTCGTTTTGCCCTCGCAGACGCGATTGGCGCGGGCAATGGCCTGCATCAGCGTGTGCGCTTTCAGCGGCTTGTCCAGATACAGGCAGCTAAGGCTCTTGACATCAAAGCCGGTGAGCCACATGGCGCATACGAATACCACGCGGAAAGGATTTTCGCTGTCCTTGAACTCTTTGTCCAGCCTGCGCGCTTCCATTTTGGCGCGGTGCGGGCGAATGTCCAGCCCCCAGTTGTCGAAGGTCTGCCACTCGTTCTGCTCCTGACTGATGACAACCGCCATTTCGGTTTCTTTCATCCATGCCAACTTGCGCTGCATTTCCTGCGCTTCCTGCTGGGAGACCGTGCGCAGGCTCGCATCTAACTGGCGGATGGCATCTTGCCAGTATTCCTGCACGAAATTGTACATGCGCACGCAGGTCACTTTGTTGATGCACACGAACATCGCCTTGCCTGTGTCCCACATGTCGGTGTAGTGCTTCACAAAGTCCTTTGCGATGGCGCGCAGCCGCTTTTCGGCGGTGATAATGTGAATATCCTTCGCTAATTCCCGTTCCATTTTTGCTTGCTGGTCGGGTGTAAGGTTTTCACTGTCAAGCAAATCGGTCAGTTCGTTGGAAATATTGGGATTGGTGATTTCCAGCTGATCGGCGCGATTCTCGTAGTAGAGGGGAACCGTGGAACCGTCATCGACCGCTCGCTTGAAGTCATACACCGATATATAGCCGCCGAAGGTGCGCTCGGTGATGTTGTCGTAGGCGAACAGCGGCGTACCGGTAAAGCCGATGCGGCTGGCGGTGGGCAGCAGCTTCATCATGTTGTCGGCAAAAAGCCCGTTCTGCGTGCGGTGAGCTTCATCGCTCATGATGATGATGTCGTGATTCGGCGTGATGGGGTCGGGGTGGTCATTGTTGAATTTCTGAATCAGCGTGAAGATATAGCTGGGATTGCCCTTCAGCATCTCAACGAGCCGCGCACCGCTGGACGGGACAAACGTGCTGGATTTCATGCCGTTAAGACATCCGCAGCTCTCGAAAGTAGCGCTAATCTGCTTGTTCAGCTCGTCCCGGTCGGTCAGCACAATGATCGTCGGACTGCCCGAAAACTTGCGGCGGATTTTCTGCGCCAGAAACACCATGGAGTAGCTTTTGCCGCTGCCCTGCGTGTGCCAGAATACGCCTAACTTGCCGTCGCGCAGCTTGCGATCTCGATAGGCTTCAATGGCTTCATTCACGCCGAGATACTGGTGATTTCGTGCCAGAATTTTGGCAGTATGATTGTCGGAATGATCGTAGATGATGAAGTTTTCCAGCAAATCGAGGAAAGTTTCCTTTTTGCAGATACCGCGCAGCATGGTTTCCAGACTGACAACACCCTGTTCGCCCTCATTCAGGCGTTTCCACTCGCTAAAATACTCATATTTGCTGCCCAATGTGCCGATTTTGGATTCCACGCCGTTGGAGAGCATCACAAAAGCATTGAACCAGAACAGTTGCGGGATGGTATGCTGATAATCGTGATAGTTGGTATCATAGGCTTGGCGAACATCCACGCCGAGCTTTTTGAACTCCACAAACAGCAGCGGAATGCCGTTCACAAAGCCGATAATGTCCGCACGGCGATGATACAGTGCGCCGTCAATCTTCATTTCCTTGACGGCGAGAAAGTGATCATTGGCGGGGTTGTCGAAGTCGATGACCCGGGCCATGCGCGTTTCCATGTTGCCGTTTGGCAGACGGAAATTGACGGGAACGCCGCCAGTGATGAGGCGGTATTTCTGCTCGTTGGTCTGCATGGGCGTGGCAGAAAAGGAGGTTTCCATGAGCGACTTGACCACGCTGTCCGCATAAGCCTCCGTCATCCAGCTGTTCAGGCGGAACAAAGCCGGACGCAGGTACTTGGTGAGCAGCACCTGATGGTAGTCTGTGCGCCCCAACGTGCCGTTTGCGCCCAACGTTTCACGGTTGTGCGCATAGACCAGTTCCCAGCCCAGCTCGTCGTGGAGCAGGTCGCCGGCGGCACCTTGAACAAGGACGTTTTCGGAATAATCATAACTCATAGAAATACTCCTATATATTTTGATCAAAGAAGGCTTTTGCTTTTCCTATACGCTTGACATTATCGAGTTCGAGTTTGGCAAGAAGGTACATCTGATAGATGTCGTCGTACCATTCTTCAATTTCAGTTGATGACAATTCTTTTGCTTCAATTTTTTCTTGGTTATTGTGGCGAATAAAGAAATTTAGAGAGCGGAACAAATAATTTGTTGAATTTCTGTTAATTGTATTCAGTTCAGAACGAAAGGGTTCAATATCATCAGCTAATAATTTTAGAATGGACAACTTTTCAGTGAGTTGTCCATTTAAGCGGTAATGATTGTACTCAAAAACACTCACCGCTAATTCAGATTTAACTATTTCAGCAACTGCAAGAGCTTGCGGTGATGCTGGAACAATAATATACAAGTTATCTTTTACAATGATTTTATATCCAATCTCATCAATAGAAGATTCAATATTAGCCATGATGAATTGAGCCTGCTTTTGGAGATAACGGTACGGTGTAATAATAAAATGTGCTTCTGAAATAAAATTATAAACATACTCACTCAAGGTTATAAACAGTTCAAGCAATTGCTCTGAACTATGAAAAGTGCCGCGCATCTCTGAATACGGTAAAAAGTTATATCCATACAGTTTGTTGTAGTCCCGAATGGAGATACTTCGTTTAATCAAATGACGCGGTAATTCCCTGAAATGCTGAGATATAAAACTAAAAAGAGTACTGGAATTGTAATTGTCAATTTTGATATTTTCATAGAAGAATAAGTCATACAATTGCTGATATTCGTTTTCGATATTGAATGGCGTTTGAGAAAGAATATCGACAATATTTCTTCGCATATTATTTATACCTCCATTTCTCCGTTTATCAATTTAGGCAAAAGTCGGTCACGGGCTTCAGTAAGCTGTCGATTTTGCAAAGCAAGAACTGTACATTTATCTTTAATTGCACTGATTTGCTTATTAAAACGACGTAGCAGAACGCTATCAGGAATCAGAACGGGATACATCTTCATGGTGTTCCAATCGGCTCGCGGCATTTTTGCCCCTTCCTTGCAGGTTTGATAAGTGTAGTCAACAAACTCATCGCTGGATGCAGTCATGAGCAACAAACAATAGTACTCGTCGTTTGCATTCATGACAATAGAATCGGTGGAGCAGATTCCGTTGCAGATTGTGAAGCCAACTTTATGGAAATAGGGGCGGATTTTCCCGAATAAAATATCACCAGCGTTGAATCTGAATTTGTTACTGTTTACCTCTTCGGACATACCCCAATCAGCCAAGCAAAAATCATTTCTCGGAATATGCTCAAGCCCAATGTAAGGCATTCCCGGCGAGATTTTATCAGGGGTAAGGGCATCTTTTTTGATAATACATATGTCGTCAAAGGTGCCTTTCATCCACCCCTCCGGTACCCCATCCATCACCTTCACGCCCTCATGTCCCGGAAAGCGCAGTTCCACAAACCACTCTCTATACAGCCGTTGTGCAGCTTCTGCCAGCAGCTTAATTTGGCGGCGGTTGTTTTCAATCAGGTCATCGTAAGCGGAAAGGATGGAGGCAATGCGGCGCTGGGTGGGAAGGTCGGGACATTCAACAGATAAAGTCGCTAAATCACTACCTCGGATTCCTGCTTGCGCGCAGATTGTAACAATTGTTTTCATTGGACTTAGCGGAGACTTAAAATAATAGTAGTAGAATAGTGGAACAGCCTTTGTAGTATCGAGACGTACTCTTATTAAATGAGATTCAAAGGTTGTTGGTTCTTTGACTTCACGGACAATAGAACATTTTCCGGCACCTGAAGCTACCAATGATTGCCTTGCAAAAAGTAAATCATTTTTTGCAATGAGGCATTCTCTTTTCTCGCGATCATTTAGTTGAACACGTTCCATTGGAATATCATAAAGCCACTCATTTGCAAATAATTCTCCCATGTTTATCATCTTGTAACCAACGCCACGAACCTTTGATGGGCGGGTTAATCCGTTTCGTGATGGTAATTCATACAAAGATCCCAAGAAAACCTTTTTCCAATTCATACCCCCATCTCCTCCCAATTCCGCGAGATGGTTTCCATCAGTGCGTCGCTCTGCTGTTGCAGCGTCAGTAGTTCCGCGTGGATTTCGCGCATCCGCTCCGCAAAATCCACATCATCCGTCTGCTGTGCCTCTACACCCACATACGCGCCGGGGGTTAAACTCCAATTCTTTTCCTCAATTTCCTGCAACGTGGCAGCCTTGCAAAGACCGGAAATGTCACGGTATTCGCCGTCTCCGAATTTGTCGGTTAGCCAGCACGCTCCTTCGCAATTGTCAGCTTCTCCTGTATGGCAGCGAGGGATTCGTCATACTGCGCCTGTATGCGCTTCTTGTCCTTGCGGGCTGCCGCGGCAACGGCATCCTTGCATTCTGCGGTGACGCTGGCTATCTCTTGCTGCAGCTGCTCGGCGCGCTGGGCGAAGGTGCAATCCGCCGCCATATCAAGCGCGGCGCAGTAGCCTGCCACCAATGCGTGGTATTTCTCTGTTTCGCCCCGATGCAGCCACACGATGGCGTTCAGGTTTTTCATCTGCCACGGACTCCACTCGTTCAGCGTGCGATCCACGGCGGTGTAGTAGTTGCGGCTGTCGATGAACAGCACTTTGTCGCGCAAGTCGAGTCTCTTGCCCTTGTCGAAGAACCATAGCGTGCAGGGCAGGCTCTTGGTATAGAAGAAGTTCGTACCAACGGACAGCATCACATCCACCGCCCCGGTGGACACCAGCTGACGGCGAATGTCTCGATCGCGCCCGTTGCTGTCGGTGGCGGATGCTGCCATGACAAAGCCCGCACGCCCGTGCTCATTCAGATAGCTGTAAAAGTAGCTAATCCACAGATAGTTGGCATTGCTGACTTCTTTGCTGGGATTCACGCTCGGCATCCCGAAGGGCAAGCGCCCAGCAGAGGCAGTGCTTTCACTTTTTACTTTGTCCACATTGAAAGGCGGATTCGCCATCACAAAGTCGCACTTGCCCTCCAGACCAAAATGGTCGTGATAGAAGCTGTTCGCATCGTCCCCGGAAACGATTTGCGCATTCAGCCCATGTACTGCCATGTTCATCAGGCACAACTTGGCATTGTATTCCACCTTCTCTTGACCGTAGAAGGTCATGGCCATATTCGCGTTCGCGCCGTACTGCTCAGTGAAGTCCGCAGAGGAAACGAACATGCCGCCGCTGCCGCAAGCGGGATCCAGCACAATACCGCGTTTGGGCTCGATGATGTTCACAATCATGCGCACCAGCGATTTGGGCGTGAAGAAAACGCCGTCATCCGAGGCCACCGCCGGGGCAAACTTGTTGAGAAAGTACTCATAAATGCGCCCGATGATGTCGTCCTGAATGTCGTTCAGGGCGCTGTTGTTGAAGATGCGCAGCAATTCCCACAAGAGTTCGTTCTTGAAAGACGTGTAGGTCTTGGGCAGCACGCCGCTCAGCTGAGGACTTTCTGCTTCTATCAGCGTCATGGCGTGGTTGACCTTTTCGCCGATGTTGACTTTACCCGCTTCCAAGTTCAGCAGATATTCATAGCGTGCTTCTTCCGGCAGAAAGATAGCGCTTTTCTGCTGGAAGTCGATGGATTCCACCGGCAGTACACGCCCGTTGCGAACCGGGCGGTCTTTCATAATCTCGGCTTCCACATAGCGGAAGCGGCTATACGCATAGCGCAGGAAAATCAAGCCCAGCACGGGCATACAGTATTCCTGACTGGTCAGCTTGCTCTCTGCTCGGAGCAGGTCGGCGGATTCCCACAGCTCGCTTTCTAACTTGCGAAGGTTAATCATGGTGCATGTCCTCCAGTATATCACACACAGTGCGACCACACATGATGCGGCACTAACTCTATTATACCTCTTGAAGTGCATTCAGGTCAATTGTTAAATCAGCTTCGCCTTGCTTTTTGCATGAAATTTGCAAGGTGCCTAACTGCGTTGTTCCTTGCCTATATCAAGGAGCGTGTAGAGAAAATGGCTGGCTGTGCCATGAATGAGGCAGTCATGGCAATTCCTGTTGACTTCTCATCCGAGCAGCGCGCTGATTTGCGTGAGGCGGCACATAGGGCAGGAATATGTATCAAGTCGTTTGTGAGCGAGCCAACGGCAGCGTATGTTAAATGTCGGGATGAATTGGCTGGGGCAAGCAATGTCGCTGTTTTCGACTGGGGCGGCGGCACACTGGACATCAGCTTGATTTCTATCGAAAACAGAGAAGTATCAGAACTTGCAGTTGCAGGGATGCGTCTTGGCGGCAATGATATTGACCAGATGCTCGCACGCCATATCCATGCGAAAATTATGCGGCAGGTATCGACGGCATGTCCTTTTGATGACTTATCCCCGAAAGAACGCGACGGCCTTCTTGACCGTGCAGAGGCAGCACAAAAACGCTTGTCCTCCGATGAATCTGCGCCTGTGATGCTGATAAAATACGCGGGAAGACCCACTGTACGAGAAAATGTGACATTGGATGAATTTTCAAAGCTGATTGATGCAAAAGTCAACGAAGCAATTCAGCTGCTTTTTTCGGCAGCGGATAAAGCAGGGGTCGCGCTGGGGCAGATGGATGCCATCTTAATGGTGGGCGGAAGTTGTGAAATGCAGGCGATTTACCAACGTATCGAAGAGATAGGGGAAGAGTATCACCTTGCCGTTTGCCGCCCGGAGCGTGTACAATGGTCTGTGGCTGGCGGAGCAGCAATTTTGTGCGAGAAAGAGCCGGTCTATAAGCTTTGCAGCGCTTTTGGCGTTTTGCTTTCTGATGATTCCTTTTATCCGGTGTTTTTACCCGGACAGGAAGCCCCCTGCAAATCGCATGAGTTAGGCGAACTGCGAACTTCGCAGCTAATAACTTCTTATGGTGTGGGGACAATAGTCGATTTCAAAGAAGAAACCGCTATTATTGGTGGAGCTGATGACTGGAAACCGGCGGATGAAGATGACCCACGAATCTTACACTGTCACAGCTTGGAAAAGGTGCTACAGCGTGCTTACTTCGTAAAGCCTAAGTATGATAAGAAAAATCGAGCAATCTATGAGAAATCGTATAGTCGTGACATTCGTGCATATCGTTTCCCTGAAATTTTGTATTGTCCAGCATGTACATATCTGTGGAAGGACAAGCAGCTTGCTGGCTTGCAGAAAGGCGAACTGCGCTGTCCAGAATGCAACCATAGATTGGTTCCTTCACGTTTTATTGTTGCATGCCGTCATGGTCATATCGACGACTTTCCGTATTCACGATGGGTTCACCGAGGTGCCGCGTGTGAAAAAAATCAGGGAGGGGAACCTGAACGATTAAAGCTGTTCAATATTAATGGGCGAACAAACTTGGGCAGCCTGATGGTATCCTGTGAACTGTGTGGAAAAACACGCAGTATGCAAGAAGCGTTCGTTCCAGGGGCATTAGCAGCCGTGTATAAATGCGCTGGCCGCCAACCGTGGTTGGAACACGACGCTGATTCGCCATGCACAGAGAATGCTGTTGCTCGAATGAGAACATCCGCTGGTGTCTATATGCCCGTAAATATTAGCGCGCTGAACATTCCACCGTGGAGTACACAGGTCAACAAAATTCTATTTCGACATCTCGATGCGATGGAAGGAAAGAGTGATGAAGCGCTGCAATCCTATATAGAACGAAAAATCCGCCCGTATCTTCCGAAAATCTCAAACAAACAGATTCTGGATGCTTACCGCGTGCTGTGCACAGAACAGAACAAGCCGCATCCTGCGTCGCTCAGAGAACTATATGAGGAAGAATACCGCGCACTTTGTGAAGAAACGGAAGATGAAAATGCGGATTTCAGTTCCAGACGAATTTCTCCTCCGAAAAAGTATCATATGCTGCTGGATAGTGTCACGGCAGTTGATTGCCTGACAAAAATTGTGACAATGGCTGGATTTACACGTTTGCAAGGCTGAGATGGAGACATGAATAGCCCTTGCTTAGCACCAATTTTTTCACGAAAGCAGCAACAATGGCTTCCGGCAATTGATATGCATGGCGAAGGAATTTTTATTCGGTTAAATGAAGAGAAAGTTTCAGATTGGGAAAAGCAAAACCAGCATATCTACCAGTTAATGATGGAGCGGATTCAAGAAAACAAAATCCACTGTGAAAATGCTTCGCCAAGGTATGTGCTGCTTCATACTTTTTCGCACTTATTGATTCGTTCGCTTGCAAAAATGTGCGGTTATCAATCGGCATCACTGAAAGAAAGAATTTATTCAACATATCCCAGCGGCGAGAATATGGCGGGATTTTAATTTACACAGCTTCTTCTGATGTGGAGGGCAGCCTTGGCGGTCTTGTTGCGCAGGCTAAATCGGAGCATTTGGAGAAGATAATTGATGACTTGCTTGATGAGGCGGAATGGTGCTCTGGCGACCCGCTTTGCATGACATCAACGGGTATCAATGGACAGGGGTTATATGGGATTAACTATGCCGCATGCCATCAATGCACATTATTGCCTGAAACTTCTTGTGCTATGCGCAATCTTCTGCTTGACAGGGCTGCGCTGATTGGGAGGACAGAAGATGGCACGGTTGGGTTCTTTATATTATAAGGCGGGCTTTTGTATTTCAAGCGACGAGAGCATTCTCCGCAAAATTCGACATTTCACCTTGCCGGATGTCTGTAAGTGTGGTAAAATACACACGACGTAACGAATTATGCCATTTTAGGCGATGCTATCAGCAAGGGGGACGCACCATGATTATTAAGTGCAAGATGTGCGGCGGGGACATTGACTTCATTCCGGGGGCGACGTACGGGACGTGCGAGTACTGCGGCAGCACGTCGACGATTCCGCAGGCGGAGGACGAGAACAAGCTGAACCGCTACAACCGCGCGAATCATTTCCGGCGGCAGTGCGAGTTCGACAAGGCGGTTGCGGCGTACGAGAAAATTCTGGAGCAGGACGACACGGATGCCGAGGCGCACTGGGGCGCGGTCATCAGCCGATTCGGCATTGAGTACGTTGAAGATCCGGCAACGCATCAGCGAATCCCAACGTGCCATCGCGTGCAGGTGGCGTCGATTCTGACGGACGAGGATTATCTCGCGGCGGTGGAGAACGCGCCGGATGAGGAGAGCCGCCGCATCTATCAGGAGGAAGCGGCGCAGATTGCAGAAATCCAGAAGGGAATTCTGGCGATTTCTGCCAATGAGAAGCCGTATGACGTGTTCATTTGCTACAAGGAGACGGACGAGAACGGTCAGCGGACGCGCGACAGCCAATGGGCGCAGGATGTCTATTATGGGCTGACCGAGCAGGGCTTGAAGGTGTTCTTCAGCCGCATCACGCTGGAGGACAAACTTGGGCAGCAGTACGAGCCGTACATCTTCGCGGCGCTAAACAGCGCGAAGGTGATGGTCGTTATCGGCACCCGTCCGGAGTACTTTAACGCCGTGTGGGTGAAAAACGAGTGGAGCCGCTATCTGTCGCTGATGAAGCACGACCACAAGCGGCTGCTGATTCCGTGCTATCGGGATATGGATCCGTACGACCTGCCGGAAGAACTGTCGATGCTGCAAAGCCAGGACATGAGCAAAATCGGCTTCATGCAGGACTTGCTGCGCGGGATTCAGAAGGTGATGCAGCAGCCGACGAGCGCGCCGCAGGGGGTGCGCGTGGAGACTGCAACGGCGGAAACCAATGCGCCGGGTGTGACGAGCCTGCTCAAGCGTGCCGCGCTGTTCCTGGAGGACGGCGACACCGCGAGTGCGCGCGAATACTACGACCGCGTGCTGGACATTGACCCGGAGTGCGCCGAGGCCTACATGGGCAAGGTGTGCGCTGAAACGGGCTGTCGCAAGGAAAGCGACCTTGGCGCGCTGAATTACTGCGTGGACATGCGCGGCGACTGGCAGAAGGCGGTTCGCTTTGCGTCGGCGGCACAGAAGCAGACGTACACGGGTTACATGGCGAGCGTCCGGGCGCGGGTGGAGGAGCACTGCCACGAACTGGCGATTGACTGCGCCTGTGCGGTAGCGGTCGGGCGCGGCAGCCGTGCGAAGATGGACGACGCGCTGAAGGCCTACCGGGCGAATTGCCTGACAAAGGGCAGCGAATCCACCGATTACAGCGCGGAGGAGAATGCGTCGTGGCACTTGGCGGGCTACCAGAGCATCCGGAACACGCTGGCGCAGATGGCGGCGGACAGTGACCCGCGCGACGTGAGTGAAGGCACGCTGAAAGACGCGGCGGCGATGTTTGGGCAAATCAAGGGAGAAGAAGTGCGCGCCCAGCAGTGCCTTGCGCTGGCGGAACAGGCGCGGCAGAAGGCGATTTACGAAAATGCAAGCAGAAGAAGAGCGAAAATCGGAATGCCCGATTTGACGGACGCGGCGGATTTGGAAGCGTGCGCGAAGCAGTTTGGGCAGATTCCGGGCTACAAGGATGCAAAGCAGCGGGCAGAGCAGTGCTTGCAGGACGCGGAGAACGCCCGCGAAATTGTCTACAATGATGCTGTGGAGGCAATGCAGGAAGCTGAAAAAGGAAACTTCAGCTTCAAGTGGGAAAAGGCAATTAGGATGCTGGGACGCGAGGGGCTGAACGGCTACCGCGACGTGGAGGAGCTGCGGAAGCAAGCCGAGCAGCGGTATGAGGAATGCAGGAACGCGGAGGAGAAGGAAAGAAAAGCAAAAGAGCGGAAAAATAAAAGATTGACGGTCGCTTTTGTGCTGGTGGTGCTGATTGCGTGTGTAGTGGGCTGGTTTGTGGTGACGCGGGTTATCCCGAATAATAAGTACCAGCGGGCAGTGGCGTTGCGTGAGAATGGGCAGTATGGAGAAGCGATTGACGAATTTACGGAACTGGGGGATTATAGCGACGCTGCGGCGCAAATTACGGAAACGAAATACCAGCAAGCAGTGTCCTTACGCGAAGCGGGGGAATATGAATCTGCGATTGCTGCGTTTACATCATTGAATGACTACCGTGATGCGAAAACGCAAATTGGGGAGATGAAGCAGGAAAAGTATCAACAGGCAGTGACGCTGCGCGAGAATGGGCAGTATGAAGAGGCGATTGCTGCGTTTGAGAAACTGGGGGATTACAGTGACGCAGAAGTGAAAATAAAGGAAATAAAGTATCAACAGGCAATGGCATTGCGCAGAAGTGGACAATATGACGAGGCAATTGCTGCGTTTACGGCACTGGGAAATTATAGCGATGCAGAAATGCAAATAAAAGAAGTTAAGTATCAACAAGCAGTAGAATTGCGTGAAAATGGGCAGTATGATGATGCGATTGTTGCGTTTACAGAGCTGAAGGATTACAGTGATGCGAAAACGCAAATTGCGGAAATGAAATACCAGCAAGGGAAGGCGTTTCTGAATGTGATGGATTACGATAATGCAGCCAGAATCCTGATTACGATCAAAGGGTATAAAGATGTTGACAAGCTACTAACAGAAAATGATGATATTATGGCAATATCGGCAGAAATAATGCTTGATACGAAATTTACAGCAGGAAACTATGTTACCTTTGGAACATATCCGCAAACAGCATTAGGTAATGATCAAACGCCGATTGAATGGTTAGTTTTGGCGCGAGATGGAAGGCAGGCGCTACTCATCAGTCGCTATGGGCTGGATGCAAAGCCATACAACACAAAACTTTCCAGCACAACATGGGGAAAATGCACATTACGAACATGGTTGAATGATACATTTCTCAACAAGGCGTTTAGCTCAACCGAACAAACAGCAATTTTAACAACAGATGTTGACAACAGCAAACAGCAGTGTTACAGTGGGTGGAATCCGAGTAGAGAAAATGATACTAAAGATAAAGTATTCTTACTAAGCTATGCAGAAGCAAATAAATACTTTGGTATCCAATATGTGGGGACTAATGTGGCGAGCCAGAAAGCCCGTGTGGCACCAACTGCCTACATTGAGGGGAAGATATATACATACAATGAAAGCAAGACGATAGATGGCCAGAATGCAGGAACTTGGTGGCTTCGGTCGCCTGGCAAAAAAAGCTTGGATGCGTCTGTTACGACTGCAAGTGGTATGTTTAATAGTAGCGATGTAAATCTTGTTGAGATTGTCCGTCCTGCGCTGTGGGTAAGTATTGATTCACCCATCTTCCGGCAGTGATGCTTTTCGCGGCGACTTCCTTCATGCGGAAGCCGCCGCGTTTTTGTCACATCCGGGCATAAAAACCCGCAACCCCCCTGTACCCCCTTGCAAAGCGTGCACCTATGCAGTATAATCAAAGTGGAATGATTTCCTTTCACATGCGCAATTTCCAACATGAGGAACGAGATAGAGGAGGAACTGCCGTTATGAGTAAATTCGTTATTGCCTGCCCCGTCTGCCACCAGTATGTGCAGGCCAGCACGGGTCTGTTCGCAAGCCGCCGCGTCCGCTGCGCGTGCGGCAATATCATTGATGTCAAAACCGAAAGGTTAGCCAGCCGCAAGTGCCCGTCCTGCGGCAATCAAGTTGTTTTCGACCAAGCCGACGGGTCGGATGCCCGCTGCCCGGTGTGTCAGGCAACGCTGATGGTGGGGGAGACCGTGTCATTCCGCTGCCATCGGTGTGGCTGCCAGCTGAACGCGGACAGCACGGTGGACGAGGTGGAATGCCCCGTCTGCGGCGAGAAAAACGACGTTCAGGCGGAGGTGAAGAAGGCGCAGGTGCGCGCGGATGGCATTCCGGCGGTCATCCGCTATGAGGGCGACAATCAGACGCTTGTCTGGAAGCACCCGCTGACGGATTTCACTACGGGAACGCAGCTGATTGTGCACGAAAGTCAGGAAGCTGTGTTCTTCCGCAACGGCGAAGCGCTGGATTCCTTCGGCGCGGGGCGCTACACGCTGGAAACCGCCACGCTCCCCAAGATGAACAGCATCTACCAGCTGCCGACGCAGGGCACGCC
>ERZ1027038.165-NODE-165-length-33504-cov-7.280098_pt1 | contig 33504 bp, 23 predicted proteins | sample MGYA00519439_ERZ1027038 | MGnify/ENA primary metagenome ERZ1027038 (study PRJEB26926, sample SAMN06164807) | human gut metagenome | biome: ENVO:00009003; feature: ENVO:2100002; material: ENVO:00002003 | host: Homo sapiens | place: USA | collected 2012 ... | reverse complement strand
AAGATCGTCGGCAGCGTCAGATGTGTATAAGAGACAGTTATTACCCAACTAAAAAAGTAGTGAAAATATAAGCGTAAAAGAGACACTTCCAAGCTTCAAAACCCCTATTCTCAGTTCTTCGACTTGCCAATTGTCATCACTTCCTGTTCCAACAAGTCGCGGTCACCGGCAGCCTTGTTGCGAACCTTCGTACGATAGTTATAAATGGTGGTAACAGAATACCGAAGGAACTGGGCTATCTTCACGCTGTCAGTAATACCCAAACGTATCAATGCAAAGATGCGCAACTCTGTATTCATCCGTTCGCCGGCTTTCAAGGATATTTGCTCATCATCGGCAAGCAGGGCATTGAAGTCTTCTACAAAAGTAGGAAACAGCTGCAGGAAGGTATTATCAAAGTTGGTATAGAATTCCTTTAATTCCCCCTCTATGAATTTAGAAGACTTGATGTTCTTGTAGAGTTCCTCCACATTTCCGGTAGCGGCAATCTTTCCCAGCGACCGGCGGTAATTGTCCATCTTTTCCAAATAGACCGAGCACTGGTCCATATAACGGCCGATATACTCCTCCTTCAGATAGGAGTTTTCGGCAATGCTGTGGTTGGCCTCCTTGAGTTGTGCATTGGAAAGGTGAAGCTCATCATTCAGCTCCTTCAACCGTTTGTTGGCGTCAATCACTTCCCTGCGGGCGGCAGCCACTTTCTTCATCTGCTTGTATACATAAAATATGGCAAGCAACAGAAAAAGTGAAAGCAGGCTGATAGATACCAGTGCCCATTTCATCTGCTCCTGCTGCTTCTCCGTCTTTTGCTGGTAAGCATCATTAATGATGGGAAAGATTTCCAGAATCTCCAGCTTGCGCAACCGGGCATTGCAGGCGGCTGCATCTTCCATACATATCTTTACATAAGAATAGGCACGCTCGATGTCTCCTTCCTGGTAAAGCAGTACGGCGAGCTTGCGTAAAGAGATATATTCACGGACAGCGGTTTTCATATCCGCCATAGCAGAAACAATCAGGTATTCCTTTTCCTTCTCTTTGTCCCCTTTCAGCCGGTAAGACTCTGATAAAGTATAGGCACAAATCGCAACGTCGTGTTCATAGTCCTTCTGCAGCGCCAGATAATCCGTCAGCAAACGGATGGCCTTGTCATATTCATTGCGTACATTATACTGGTCGGACTGAATCAAGGTATGTATCAGAAGATTATCTTTATTGACCAACAGCAACGAATCACGATATTTGTCCGTAAGCTCCGTATAAAGCTTCTTTTCATATGCCGTCACGGCATAATCGGCCATAAGGCCATAGACCGTACGGTAGATATGGTAATAATATGGATGGATATCCACCGGTAACCGGTCTATATGGATATTCCGCATCAAATCCATAACTTCCTTATACATACCGGTCATTCCCAAAACATCTGCTTTATTCATGCGGGCATTGTCTATGTATTCCCGGTTTCCAAGACGTATGGCTATCTGTTCCCTTTCCTCGGCCATGTGCAATGCAGAATCCGTATTGAACGAACGGTACTCATCCAGCAATGTGCCAAGAATGGCAAAACGTTCTTCATCCGGTATCTGCCGATGCAACTGTCTTTTCAGTTCCACCAGTTTCAGCTCTTTCTGCTCCATGTATATGGGACGCTCCTTTATCGCCTGGTCCAGTTTCAGCAGCAAAGAATCCGCCCGGCTGCTGTCTGCAGCATGAAGGCGGCACATACAGATGGTACAAAGACACAAGAATATGATTATATTTTTCATCCGGCTTTCCGATTAGTTAAAGGCAATACTTTTTGAGAATCCTCATGCAAAAGTAATTAAAATACCATAAAAACCTATTCTACTATCATTAAAAGCTCGAAAGCAGAGTGATAAAAAGGCATACTGCAAGCAAAAGAATCAAAATATTGAATTACCTTTACGGAAAATCCAAAGAAAGACCATATCATAAATATCATCCGAGCATCATGGATATACACACATTTATTGCCAATTATCAGGAAGCTTTCGGCCAACACGCCGAACTCCCCATCGCCTTTTGGTATTCAGACCGAATGGGGGCATCTACAGAGAAAGTAACCGGTTGTCTCTTCAAATGCATGAAACAAGTCAGAGACGGCAAAATCGTCAGTCTCAGCAACAAAACAATTACCTGCGGAGGAGGCAAGTTCTATACCGGATTTACTGAAATGCCCGAGCGCGTCCCGGGGTTTGTCTCTTTGAAAGAGAAATACAAGAAGACTCCCGAAATGGTGGTAGATTTTGTCAATGAGCTACAGATTTCCAGAACTGACAAAGCCTATCTGCATTTTGCCCGCATAGACAAGATACCTTCCTTTGATGAAGTGGAAGGACTGCTGTTCCTGCCAACTCCCGACATTCTATCCGGACTGGCGACATGGACCTTCTTCGACAACAATGCATCGGATGCCGTAGCAGCCCCATTCGGCTCCGGCTGCTGTTCCGTCATTACCCAAACCATCATTGAAAACCGGAAACAAGGGAAACGTACTTTCCTGGGATTCTTCGACCCCTCCGTCCGCCCATACTTCGAAGCGGACTTATTGAGCTTCACTATCCCCATGTCCCGATTCAAGGAAATGTATCACACCATGCGCGAAAGCTGTCTGTTCGATACACATGCCTGGGGAAAAATCAAGGAAAGGATACAGCTGTCCCAATCAGGAGACGTACATATCCTCCCCTCTCCCATTTCCTTCCCCATCCTTCCGGACATTTATCTGCAGGAAATCAGAATAGAAGATGCCGCAGCCATCTACCATGCCATCGACACACACCGGGACTACTTAAGAACATGGCTGCCATTTGTGGATAATATGCGCACAATAGCTGATGAAGAAGCTTTTTTACGTCAGGTATTATCTGCTCCTGCCGAACGAAATGAGCCAATATTCGGTATTTGGAACCAACAACATGAAATCTGCGGACTGATAGGTTTCCATTTCTCCGATTTCGACAACCACCGTACAGAACTCGGCTATTGGCTACTGCCGGAATACCAGCATCGGGGCATCATTACTGAAAGTGTCCGCAAGCTGTGTCTGTGGGCCGTACAAGAAAAAGAGATAAAGCGGATACAAATTCGCTGTGCCGTGGGCAATGCAGCCAGTAACGCCGTACCGGTTCGCCTCGGTTTCGTCCATGAGGGAACAGAACGTTGCGGAGAACTGCTGGCTTCTGGAGAATATACAGATATACATATATACAGCATCCTGAAAGAAGAAGTGCTGGCCAACCTCAAACGATAAAATATCAAATATATATCAACTATTGAAATTATACATGGAACAACAACCTCATCTCAATGACCACAACAAGCAGGAGTACCCTCCTATGCACACCACGGAGCACATCATCAACCAGACCATGATAAGGTTATTCGGTTGCGGCCGCTCCATATCAGCACACATAGAACGGAAGAAGAGCAAGCTGGACTATCTCCTTGCCGCCTGCCCCACAGAAGAAGAAATAAAGAAGCTGGAAGAGGCCGTAAACGAGGTAATCGCCCGACAGCTGCCCGTCACAACAGAATTCATTACGCAAGAGGAAGCGCAAGGACGTTTCGACTTGGAACGCCTGCCCGATGGTGCTTCGGAAACGGTACGTGTCGTGAAAGTAGGCGATTACGACGAATGCCTCTGCATCGGAGTACATGTGGAGAATACATCAGAAATCGGAACCTTCAAAATCATCAGTCACGATTGGGACGAAGAAGCCAAGCGTTGGAGAATGCGTTTTAAATTAGTCTGAAAATCTATCAATTTTTAATAAATAAGATAGCAAAATGGCATTAAACAAGCAAATAAGTCAGTTTTTCAATGACAAATAGTCAATAAAGTCAGTGAAAACTGGTTGGCATAAGGTTTGCAATATTGTTAGCGAACGACGGTTCAAGAAACGGATGGTGAAAACCCAAAAGGCAGACACCCGAAGACAAAGAACCGGAGTTCAAAACTAAACAGCATGTTTAACTTAAACAATAGGAGACTATAACTATGATGCCTGTAAGAAGAAACCAAAATTGGTTACCGAGTATTTTTAATGATTTCTTTGACAATGATTGGATGGTAAAAGCAAATGCCACCGCCCCTGCCATCAACGTATTCGAAACAGCAAAAGAGTACAAAGTTGAATTGGCTGCTCCCGGTATGACAAAAGAAGACTTCAACGTTCACATCGATGAAGAAAACAATCTGGTCATCAGCATGGAAAAGAAAACAGAAAGCAAGGAAGAGAACAACAAGGACGAAAAGAAGGAAGGCCGCTACTTGCGCCGCGAATTCTCATACACCAAGTTCCAGCAAACCATGATTCTTCCGGACGATGTCGATAAGGAAAAGATTGGCGCCCATGTAGAAAACGGCGTGTTGAACATTACATTGCCTAAGTTTACAGAAGCAGAAAAAGAAAAGGCCAAGAAATTCATCGACGTAAAATAACGCCCGGCCATTAAAAAGAAAATCTCCCGCTGCACAAGATAATGCAACGGGAGATTTTTTATATCCATAGCCATACGGAACTATTTCTTCTTCCCTTTCAGAAAACGGTCTGTCAGCCACTTGCGCACCGGTTCGTCGTACAGTTTCAAACAAGCATAAGCAAGGACAACGGCTCCCACGAAAGTAAGTATCATATAAGGGATACCTTCCGCCATTGTAGCGTTATTGTTGCATACCCAAGCCGTATAAGTATATACCAGCGGATAATGGGTGATATAAATCGGATAGGAAATATCTCCCAGGAACTTGCATACGGCAGTAGAGCGCTTACCGGTCACCTTGCCGCCCGCTCCCATCGAAACAATGACCGGGAAGATGCAGATAATACAGAAAGCCTCGTAAAGCCCGTTCATCCAGTAACCATCCTCACCTCCGATACGGGGAATGGAAAGAACCACCACAATCAGCAGGCTGCACCACCAGAAAGCACGCTTTTCAAGCCGTATCAGCCAGCCGAGGCGTGACAGAAGCAATCCGCCGAAGAACGGATACATCAGCCGGACCATACCCACATACTGCTGTTCCCAGTTCAAGGCCCAACCACCCACAATATCGCCGGCAGGAGCAGTCAGACAACGGTACACCGTAAAACACCCTGCCACAAATACCAGCACCGACAGGGCCACCTTATTGAACTTGCGTACAAACAACGCATACAGGATATTACCGATATATTCATAATAGAGCGACCATGCCGGGCCATTCAACGGATGCATTTCCGTCCAGCCGCGAATGTCGAACTTCAGCGGAAGAGGAAGCAAGGTACAGCCCAGCAACATCACCAGCAGCATTGTTCCGATGGACGTATTCTCGATAGGTGGAAAACAAGACGACTCCTGAAAATAGAAAAAGGCAGCGCCCACAATGCTTCCCATAATCACCATAGGATGCAGGCGGATGATACGGCGTTTGAAGAAAGTGCCCACGGTCATCCGGTTCCAACGGTCATCATAAGCATAGCCGATAACAAAACCGGAAAGCATGAAGAAGAAATCCACTGCCAGATAACCATGATTGATAATTTGAGTAAGATGGCTGCCACCTGCATGTGCTTCAAAAAGATGGAAGATAATAACCATGACAGCCGCCACGCCACGAAGTCCGTCAAGAATCTCATAATGCGGTTTCGAGGCAAGATAAGTAGTTCGTGTATTCATTTTGGTATAAGATATTTATTTATTCGCGTGCAAAGATAAGAGTTTTTTCCAATAAGGGAACTGATAGATATCATATAAACTCTATCAATTAATTGACAAGTATAACAGTTGTCTTTATCATTAGATACATATCACTACTTGCACCTTTTTTTCCGCACAAAAAACAGCTTTTATTATCCATAATAAAAGGGCTACACCTTTTCCTTCTCATGGTGTAGCCTTAAACACAAAAGGGTGTAGCTATCCAAGGCAAATGGTGTAGCCCTTCTTCAAAAAAGAGAGCCAAATAGGATAATAATAAAGAAAAATCAGTTAACTACTTTTCTTATAACTTTTTACCGCCCACAGATTGAAGACCAATGCAAAGACCAACACGGCTCCCAGTTGCGGAAGCAGTTCGACAAATCCGCCGCCACGGAGATAGATGGTACGCATCGCCTCCACAAAATAGCGTAGCGGATTGATGCACGTAATCCATTGCGCCCACTCAGGCATACTGTGGATAGGGGTGAAAAGACCACTCATCAGAATAAGGATAAGCATGAAGAACCACATGACAAACATGGCCTGCTGCAACGTGGTCGAATGATTGGATATGACCAGCCCGAACCCCGACACCATCGGTAGAAAAAACAGCGCCATGCCGTAGATAGTGAGGAAATGTCCCGCCGGCAGAATGCCGTAAAGTACCCATGCCAGAACGAAACAGATGGTCAGCACCACAAAACCTATCAGCCAGTAAGGTATCAGCTTGGCGGCAATGAAAGTGAACTTGCCGACGGGGGTGACATTTATCTGCTCGATGGTGCCCACCTCCTTCTCGCCCACCACATTGAGGGCAGGGAGAAAACCGCAAATCAGCGTCAGCAGCATCACCATGAGGGCAGGAATCATGAAAAGCTTGTAGTTCAGCGTGGGGTTGTAAAGGTTCTGCGTAGTGATGTCCACCCGGGAAAGCGGCTTCCCGGCAAGCCCTTGCGAAGACGACTCCGAACCCAGTTCACGGGTATAGTCACTGATGATGGAAGACAAGTAGGATCCTCCCAGACTACCCTTCGTGCCGTTCACGGCATTGGCCGCCACCAGCAGGCGGGGCGCCTCTCCCTTCACCCAATCCTTTTCGAAATCACGGGGAATCTCCAGCACGACATCTGCCGAACCTGCTTCAATGGCCAGCAAAGCCTCATCATATGTATCGGGAAGCGCTGTCAGGCGGAAATAAGTGGATGCACCGATTTTATCTACCAGACGGCGAGACAAGACGCTGTGGTCATTGTCCACTATATTCAGATTGATGTTCTTTATCTCCAGATTGGCGGCCCAGGGCATCAGTATCATAATCATGCACGGGAAAATGAAAATCAGCTTGGGCAGGAAGGAGTTGCGGAACAACTGCTTGAATTCCTTTTCAATGAGAAACTTTATCATAAGACGATATTTTAAAGATTTTAGACACAAGAACAAAAGAACAGATTTCCCGTATCCTTTTGTCCTTATGTTCTTCTGCCTGAATAATTAATATAAAATTCATATCCGCTCTTTACTCAAGCCGATGCTTGAATTTCTTGAAACTCACCGTTATCAGCAATACCGCCATCGTGGCAAGTATGCCGACCTCCATCAGCACAAGCGAAACATCCACTCCCTCAATCATCAGCTTACGCACCGCCTGGATATACCAGCGTGCAGGAAGCACAGCTGAAATGGCCTGCAAGATAACGGGCATACTCTCAATGGGGAATATCATGCCCGAAAGCAACATGGTGGGCATCATCAGCATCAGTCCGGACACCAGCATAGCGGCAACCTGCGTCCGGGTGACCGTGGAAATCAGCAGCCCCAGCGCCAGGGAGACAAAGATGAATAGCAGCGACACCACCACCAGCCAGAACAAGCTGCCCGCCACGGGAACATCGAGCACATAGACCGAAAGCAGAAGAATGGTGGTCAAGTTGACAAACGACAGCACAAAATAGGGCACCGCCTTTGCCAGAATGATGAAAAGCGGTTTGACGGGAGAAACCAGCAGGACCTCCATCGTCCCCGTCTCCTTCTCGCGCACAATGGAGATGGAGGTCATCATGGCGCAAATCAGCATCAGAATAAGCCCCATGACACCCGGCACGAAGTTGTAGGCACTCTTCATCTGCGGATTGTACAGCAGCTTGAGCTGGGGTACGATGGCAGCGGCATGCACTCCCGGCAGAAGCATCTCCTGCCCGGCAGAGGAGATGATGTTTGCGGCATAGCCTGCCTGCATAGTCGCCATATTGGGGTCTGTGGCGTCGGAGACAAGCTGCACGCGCGCCTCGCCGGTATAAAGCTTGTCCGAGAAACGCTCGCTGAAAACAAGCGCCATGTCAATCTCCCCTCTTCCGAAAGAAGCCTCCATATCGGCGGGAGAATGCAGGCGGCGGATGACGGTGAAGTATTCGCTTGCATCCATGCGGTCGATGATACGGCGGGTAACTACGTCATTCGACGGGTCGAGCACCGCCACACGCACGTTCTTCACCTCGGTGGTGATGGCAAAACCGAAAAGGATTATCTGCACGATGGGCATGCCCAGCAGAATCAGCATCGTGCGCCGGTCGCGGAAGATATGGAAGAACTCTTTTCGGATGAAAGATATGAATTGTTTCATTGTCTATATTTATATTTAGGCTCGGATAATGCGGATTTCACGGATTTTCAGTCGGCGGTTCGCACAGCTTGACGAGCCAGTTGTTGGAATACATCGTCCATCGTAGTGGCATTGAACTGCCGTTTCAGCTCCCCGGGAGTGTCGAGTGCACGGATGACGCCGTCTACCATGATGGAGATGCGGTCGCAATACTCCGCCTCGTCCATAAAGTGGGTGGTGACAAAGACGGTGATGCCCTCGTCGGCAGCCTGGTAAATCAGCTCCCAGAACTGGCGGCGCGTGGCAGGGTCCACCCCACCCGTAGGCTCATCCAGAAAGACAATCTTGGGACGGTGGAAGATGGAGACGGAGAAGGCCAGCTTCTGCTTCCAGCCCAGCGGAAGGCTTTTCACCAGTGTATCCCGTTCCTTTTCCAGCCCGAGGCGGAGGAGCAGCTCATCCGTCTTGGGGGCAATCTCCGCTTCGGGGATGCCGTAGATACCGGCAAAGAGGCGGATATTCTCCCACACCTTGAGGTCTTCGTAAAGGGAAAATTTCTGGCTCATGTAGCCGATGTTCTTCTTCACTTCTTCGGGTTGGGAAGCCACATCGAAACCTGCCACACATGCCTTGCCGCCGGTGGGGCGGCTAAGTCCCGTAAGCATGCGCATGGCGGTGGTCTTGCCTGCCCCGTTGGCTCCCAGGAAACCGAAAATCTCGCCCCGATGGACTTGGAAGGAGATGTGGTCTACAGCGGTGAAATTACCGAACCGCTTGGTCAACCCTTCCACTTCAATCACCTTGTTTTCGTGGTTTTCCACCCGTTCGTGCTGCAAGCCCGGAGGGCAGAGGATGCCCGCAAAGCGTGTCAGGATACGGTCGGGGGTATCGATGCCTTTTATCTCTCCTTCGTTGATGAAGGCGATGCGGTCGCATTGGCGCGCTTCGTCGATGATGGGGGTGGAAGCAATGATGGTGATACCCTGCTCCTTCAGTCGGCGAAGCATTCCCCAGAATTCCTTGCGGGACACGGGGTCGACGCCCGTAGTGGGTTCGTCCAGAAAGAGGACATCCGGTTTATGGATAAGGGCACAGCTAAGGGCGAGTTTCTGCTTCATGCCGCCGGACAACGCTCCGGCGCGGCGCTTGCGGAAAGGTTCTATCTGCCGGTAAATGTCGCGCACCAAATCATAATTCTCCTCGATGGTGGTGTGGAAGACGGTGGCGAAGAAATTGAGATTCTCCTCCACCGTCAAGTCCGGATAGAGGGAGAAGCGTCCGGGCATATACCCCACCCGCCTGCGGATGGCTTTGTAGTCCTTCACCACATCCAGACCGCAGACCGAAGCCGAGCCTCCGTCGGCAAGCAGCAAAGTGGTGAGGATGCGGAAAAGCGATGTCTTGCCCGCACCGTCCGGCCCGATGATGCCGAAAAGCTCACCGGGAGCCACTGACAGAGAGACACCCCGCAGGGCTTCCACGCTGCCGTAACGCTTGGAGATATTAGTTAAAGTTACAGCCTCCATACATTCCTATTTTCAGCATCCCGTCATTCTTCACGGCAATCTTTACGGCATAGACCAGATTGGCGCGCTCGTCTTTCGTCAGGATAGTTTTTGGAGTGAATTCGGACGTATCGGAAATCCAGGTGACGATGCCGGGGTATTCTTTCCGCACTTCCTTTCCATAATCCGCATAAACCTTCACTTGCTGCCCCAGCTTGATTTCGGCAAGCTGCTCGGAGGTGATGTAGGCACGGAGGTAAATCTGCTCCATATCCGCCACTTTGAAAAGAGGGGTGCCGGGAGCAGCCAGTTCTCCGGCTTCGGCATATTGGGCAAGGACGGTTCCCGTCAGCGGAGAGGTGATGTGGCATTTGCGCAACTGGTCTTCTATCTGCGCCACCTGGATGCCGACAGAGGAACTTTGCCACGTCAGGCTCCGGTCACTGTTGCGCAGGGTGGAGTTCTGTGCGTCGAGCTGCTTGCGGAGGACTTCGAGAAGGGACTCGGCATCATCCAGTTGCTTCTGGTTGGCGGCACCCACACGGAGCAGGTTGGACACACGGTCGCGCTCGCGCCGTGCCTGCACAATCTGTTCCTGAGTGGCGGCTACTTGCTTCAGGATATCAGGCCGCTGGCCTTCCACGGACTTGACACTGGCCTCCAACTGGAGTTTCTTCAGATAGAGTTGGACGGTATCTATAATGCCTACCTCCTGCCCGTCTTTCAGTGTCGTGCCTTCCTCGATGTCGAAACTCAGCAGTTTTCCAGACGCCTCGGCAGAAACGATGACTTCGGTAGCCTCGAACGTTCCCGTCGCATCATATTTCGGAGTACCGCCGGTACAGGCGGCAAGGAGAAATAAAAAAGGAAATAATTTCAATGATTTCATACTATTTCAAGTTATAAATTACGGATTATAGTCATTAATTGTTCAGCGTATATTTCAGCTGCCAGATGTTCATCAGCAACTGCACCTCATGCAATGCCTTGGTCTGTCGTGCCATACTTTCGTTGGTAATCTCCCGCAGCATATCGGTCACGGTCATTGTCCCGTTCTGCACCTTGGCCTCGGCTGCACGGCGGATATTCCCACGCAGACGGATAATCTCGTCATCATCCGCCATCTGGCGGCGCATGGATACAATGCCCGCATCCTGCTGCGTAGCCTGCAGGCGAACGTTGAAAAGGAACACATCCCGGCCGGTCTCTATCTGTTGGCGGGTATTGTCTATCCTGCGGCGGTCGTTCTTCAACGTATACAGACTGCCGAAATTCCAGGACATGCGCACCCCCGCCATGTAATAGGCGTTGAATTCATCTTTCAACATATTCAATCCCGGATTGCCGTATGCCCCTTGTACAAAAAGGCCGAAACGCGGCATCAACCGGGTGTTCAAGGCTGCCTCCTGCTGGTGGAGTTGCTCTCCCTGCGCATCGTACCAACGAAGTTCGGGACGGTTGTTCATCTGCCGGTCTATGTTTTCTTCGGCAGCCGGTTTCAATAAAACCGTTTCGGAAGAGAGATCCTTGCCCGTAAAGGCAGCAAGCATGCTGAGGTATGCACGGCGGGTGGTCTCCAATTCCACACGGTGCTGCCTGGTGTTCAGTTGCTCTACGCTGACTGCATCCAGGTCGCTCAGGGTGGCGATGCCATTGGCTATATAGTCGGCTACCTGCTTGTGGGTTCTTCCTAAATCTTCTTGCAAGAGGCTGTTCTGTTTCAGCTGTTCGTCCAACAGCAGGATGCCGAAAAAGAGCTGGTTCACCCGGTCAGTCAAGGCATACATGTCTACATGCTGTTTTTCCAGTTCCACTTCCGAGGCGGCACGCGTCAATCGTTTTCTGGAACGTATATCCCCACCATCCCAGAGGGTCTGCTGCACTTCGAGCATCACCTGGTACTGGTCTTTCGAAGCAGTCTTGATGTCGAGATTAGGGATTTCGACCGGTAGCCGGGTGATGTCACTCTGGTACGTGGCCTTGCCGGATAGGGAAAACTGGGGCAAGTAACCTTTTCCGGCATTGGAGAGGTCGTACCCGCGTGCCTTTTCTATCAGTCCGTATTGCCTGACCAACGGATAATTGTCTTGCGCCCGGCGCTGGCACTCTTCCAACGTGAGCTGGGCATGTGCCAGCATGGCGGCAAGAGAAAGGGTAAAAAAGAAAACGGTTCGTTTCATATCCATTCTGTTTCTTGTTTATTCTACATGGTTTTGTTCTATACACATGTAAAGATAAAGGCATAACCCTATAACCTTACAATCCATTTGTGCGCAAAGATGTTCTAATAGTACGACATTTCGTAGAAAAAGACAAATAATAGGAACACTTTATTATCTTTGCGGTGGAAATATACATTATTCATAAAGGGAAAGATATGGAAAAGAACAAACCGATAAGCGTCGCATTCGAGGACATCCGCAACAATCCGGATTTTATAGAACATTCCGAATACAGATTTATAAACGACGATTTGGGAATGGTCATCAGTTTTCAAGCAATGGGATTCAGGCTATTCCGCACCCAGCAACCTTATCGTGCCAAAGAAGGAAGGATTGTACGCATCATGCAAGGTAAGGGCCGAATCTCCATCAATCTTATCGAATATGAAGCTACAGCCCACGATATTATTATCATCCCTGACAATTCGCTGATAGAAATATCGGAAGTCAGTCCCGACTACGAATTCCAAGTCATCATGCCCACTGCCAATTTTCTGCCCGTGCTACAGAATTCCATTCTTTCGGAAGCTTATACACGAAACGGAATCCGCCTTTCATGCAACAACGAGGAATGGGCACACATCAGCAGCTTCTTCTCTTTATTGTGGAATATACTACATTGTTTGCCCTACCGCCGCGGAGCTGTACAGCACTTGATTGTCTCACTTCTCTATAACCTTAAGTATATCCACGAGCACACATGCAAGTCAACTCCGTCACGCCTTTCACGCCAGGAAGAGCTATTCCGCCGCTTCATCGCTTTGGTGAACCAACACAGCAAGCACGAACGCAGCGTCAACTTCTATGCCGACAAACTATGCCTGACACCGCACTATCTGAGCTCGGTGATACGTGAAACAAGCGGACAAACCGTGATGCAATGGATTAATCAAGCAGTTATCCTCGAAGCCAAAGTATTGCTGAAACACAGTAATCTACTGGTGTTTCAAATATCAGACGAACTGAACTTTCCCAATCCGTCGTTCTTCTCAAAGTTCTTCAAACGTATGACGGGGATGACACCGGCGGAATACCAGAAACAAACCTGACCTCAAAACAGCTGTCCTATACGGGAGCCTGACGGTCCGTCGCAAGAGTCCGCTTCCAATGCCAGCATCCCTTGTTTGGCTGCCAGTCCACCGGCATAGCCTATCAGCGTATGGTTGCTGCCCACCACACGATGGCAGGGGATGAGTATGGAGAGGGCATTTGCCCCATTGGCAGCCGCCAGCGCACGTACGGCTTTCGGATTGCCCAGCTTTCGTGAAAGCTCGCCGTAGGACACTGTTTTTCCGTAAGGGATGTTCTGCAACTCCTGCCACACCGTCCGCTGGAATTCTGTTCCGACTGCAAGCAGTGGAACATCGAATATGGTCCGCTTACAGGCAAAATACTCATCCAACTGAATGATTGCCCTTGCAATCACTTCCGAAGTGCCTTCCTCATAATCGGCATGCAGCGCCTGCCGTATGCGCTTATCAACGGTTACTCTACGTTTCTCGTTCAGCATCCAGTCGCATAGGCAGAGTTTATCGCCGAAAGAGCCGAGGAGCAACTCGCCATAAGGAGATTGATAGTATTGGGTCAAAATTGTTTCCATCGAACTTAGTTTTCAGCAAAGATAGCAAATTAAATCATCATTTGTACTCCGCCCACGACTTGATAGCCAAATCATCCGGCGTCATCGTGCAGAATGCATTGATGAACGCACTTGCCAGACGGGCATTCGTTATCAACGGAATATTGAGGTCGATGGCGGCACGGCGTATCTTGTAGCCGTTATCCAACTCGCCTGCGGTGAGGTTCTTCGGAATATTGACAACCATGTCTATCTCCTTGCGGTGCAGCATGTCGAGTGCCTGTGGCTGGCGTTCGGGTTCGCTGGGCCAGTAGACGCGCGTATTCTCCACACCGTTCTCCGTAAGGAAATTGCTGGAACCACCCGTGGCAAATATCTTATACCCCTTCTTCTGAAGCATACGCGCGGCAGAAAGCATGTCCACTTTCTGCTTCGGAGTACCGGTAGAAAGCAGGATATTTTTCTCTGGAATACGATATCCCACGGAGAGCATCGCCTTGAGAATGGCGCAGGAAGTATCGCTGCCGATGCAACCCACCTCGCCCGTGCTTGCCATATCCACACCCAGTACCGGGTCGGCCTTCTGCAGACGGTTGAAGGAGAACTGGCTCGCCTTGATGCCTACGTAATCCAAATCGAACAGATTCTTGTCCGGCTTCTGTACCGGAATGCCGAGCATCACCTTCGTGGCAAGTTCAATAAGGTTTATCTTCAGCACCTTGCTGACAAACGGGAACGAACGGCTGGCACGGAGGTTGCACTCAATCACCTTGATGTCGTTCTCGCGTGCCAGATACTGGATATTGAACGGACCGGAGATGTTCAGCTCACGGGCAATCTCGCGGCTGATGCGCTTGATGCGGCGCACCGTCTCCACATACAACTTTTGTGGCGGGAACTGGATAGTGGCGTCACCGGAATGCACTCCGGCAAACTCGATATGCTCACTGATGGCGTACGCGATAATCTCTCCATCTTGCGCCACAGCATCCATCTCCACCTCCTTGGCATGCTCAATGAACTGGCTCACCACTACGGGATGTTTCTTGCTGACATTCGCCGCCAGCTTCAGGAAGCGTTCCAGCTCCTCCCGGTTGGAACAGACGTTCATCGCAGCGCCGGACAATACGTAGGAAGGACGGACCAATACCGGGAAGCCCACCTTATCCACAAAGGCGTTGATGTCCTCCAGGGAGGTCAGCGCCCGCCATTCGGGTTGGTCTACACCAATGCGGTCGAGCATGGCGGAGAACTTGTCACGGTCTTCGGCATTGTCGATGCTCCTGGCGCTTGTGCCGAGAATAGGTACCTTCTGCGCATCGAGGCGCAGGGCAAGGTTATTCGGTATCTGACCACCGGTAGAGACAATCACCCCGTGGGGATTCTCCAGTTCGAGAATATCCATCACGCGCTCGAAGGTGAGCTCGTCGAAGTAAAGACGGTCGCACATGTCATAGTCCGTAGACACGGTTTCGGGGTTGTAGTTTATCATGACACTGCGGTAGCCTTCCTGGCGGATGGTGTTCAGGGCCTGCACGCCGCACCAGTCGAACTCTACGGAAGAACCGATGCGGTAGGCGCCGGAGCCCAATACGACGATGGACTTGTGGTCGCCGAGGTAACGGACATCATTTGCCGTGCCGCTATACGTTAGGTAGAGATAGTTGGTCTGTGCGGGATATTCGGCGGCAAGGGTATCTATCTGCTTCACTACGGGCAGAATGCCTGCACTCTTGCGGAAATTGCGGACGGCAAGGATGGCTTCTTCGCCGTCCATTGCTTGTTCCAAGCCGAGGGCACGGGCTATCTGGAAATCAGAGAAGCCTTGTACTTTGGCTTTACGCAACAAGTCCACGGGAATCATTGGCAACTCTCCATCAGCCATAAAAGAGTGCAGTTCCCTGCTGGTATCCATGATGTTCATCAACTTCTCCAGGAACCAACGGTCTATCTTGGTCAATTCGTGCACCTGGTCCACCGTATACCCGGCACGGAAGGCTTTGGAGATGACAAAGATACGTTTGTCGGTAGGTTCGCGCAGAGCCTTGTCCAAATCGGCAATCACCAGTTCCTTGTTCTCTACGAAGCCGTGCATGCCCTGGCCTATCATGCGAAGCCCCTTCTGGATGGCTTCCTCGAAAGTACGGCCGATAGCCATCACCTCGCCTACCGACTTCATGCTTGAACCCAGCTCTTTGTCCACCCCGTGGAACTTGCCCAAATCCCAACGCGGTATCTTGCAGACCACATAGTCCAGGGCGGGTTCGAAGAAAGCGCTTGTAGTCTTTGTCACAGAGTTGTTCAAGTCGAACAAGCCATAGCCCAAGCCGAGTTTTGCCGCTACAAACGCCAACGGATAACCCGTTGCTTTAGAGGCAAGTGCAGACGAACGGCTCAAGCGTGCATTTACCTCGATTACCCGGTAGTCCTCGCTCATCGGGTCGTAGGCATACTGCACGTTACACTCTCCCACAATGCCGATGTGACGGATAATGCGGATAGCAAGTTCACGCAATTTATGATAGTCCGTATTGCTCAACGTCTGTGACGGGGCAATAACGATGGACTCACCTGTATGGATGCCCAGGGGGTCGAAGTTCTCCATGTTGCAGACCGTGATGCAGTTGTCGAAGCGGTCGCGCACCACCTCGTATTCCACTTCCTTCCATCCCTTCAGCGATTTCTCCACCAGCACCTGTGGGGAGAAGGAGAAGGCTTTCTCCACCAGCACATTCAGCTCTTCTTCATTGTCGCAGAAGCCCGAACCCAGTCCGCCAAGCGCATATGCGGCACGGACAATGACCGGGTATCCCAGTTCCCGGGCTGCGCGACGGGCATCCGCCGCATTCTCCACGGCTTCGCTCTTGATGGTCTTCACATCAATCTCATTCAGTTTCTGCACAAAGATTTCACGGTCCTCCGTGTCAATGATGGCCTGCACGGGAGTGCCGAGAACCGTCACGCCGTACTTCTCGAAAATCTTGTCTTTATAGAGGGAGACACCGCAGTTCAGTGCCGTCTGTCCGCCAAAAGCAAGCATGATGCCGTCCGGGCGCTCCTTCTCTATCACCTTCTCCACGAAGTAAGGAGTGACGGGCAGGAAGTAAATCTGGTCGGCAACTCCTTCCGAGGTCTGTACCGTGGCAATGTTCGGATTGATGAGAACCGTGTAGATGCCTTCCTCCTTCAATGCCTTGAGCGCCTGCGAACCGGAGTAATCAAATTCTCCTGCTTCACCGATTTTCAGTGCGCCGGAACCAAGCAGCAAGACTTTCTTTATATTGTTTTCTTTCATTTGCATATCTGTTTATTAAAAATGTAATAGTAGTAATAAAACCTTATCTTTCTCTTACCTTACACAATCAGTCACTAATTGAATGGCATTCAGTATAGGACTGAAAGGTATTCACTCTGGGACTGAATGACATTCAGTACGGGACTCATTATACCGTCTTTTACATACTGATTATCAAGAGATTACGAACGCAACCATTCTTGATAAAATTCTCTTACTAAAGCAACTTCACAAAGTCATCAAAAAGAAACTCCGTATCCGTCGGCCCGCTGGCAGCTTCGGGATGAAACTGTGCGGAGAACCAGGGATTGCGTTTGTGGCGGATTCCTTCATTAGAACCATCGTTCATATTGATGAAAAGCGGTTCCCAGTCTTCTGTCAGCGTGTTGTTGTCTACGGCATACCCATGATTCTGTGAGGTGATGAAGCAACGTTCCGTACCCACCATACGCACCGGTTGGTTATGGCTGCGGTGGCCGTATTTCAATTTGTATATCTTGGCGCCCCCAGCTTTGGAAAGCAACTGGTTTCCCATACAGATGCCGAAGATGGGCAGTTTCTCGTTCTGCATTGTCTTGCGGATATGCTGCACGGCAGCATCGCAGGTATCGGGGTCGCCAGGGCCGTTGGAGATGAACAACCCGTCGAACTCCATCCCAGTATAATCATAGTCCCAGGGAACGCGAATCACTTCCACGTCACGTTTCAGCAGGCAGCGGATGATGTTATGCTTGACGCCGCAATCCACAAGGAGCACTTTCTTCTTACCGGTTCCTTCGTTGTAACGGATAACCTCCTTGCAGCTAACTTTATCCACATAATTCACATCGGCATAAGAGGCCTCAGGCATTTCATCCGATTCATCATCAAAGGCGATACGTCCCATCATCACCCCATGCTCGCGAAGCACCTTTGTCAGTTCGCGGGTATCGATGCCCGTGATGCCCGGAATCTGTTCGCGTTTCAGCCAGTCACCGAGGCTTTCCACCGCATTCCAATGGCTATAATTTTCGCTATAATCGCTTACAATAATGGCTTCGGCATGGATATGCTCGCTCTCCATAAAAGTGGCAAGCCCATTCGGTTCGAGAGTAAAAGGCGGCACACCGTAATTGCCCACCAACGGATAGGTGAGCGTCATCAGCTGTCCGGCATACGAAGGGTCGGTCAGGCTTTCGGGATAACCCGTCATGGCTGTGTTGAAGACCACCTCTCCCGCTACCGGTTTTTCAAAGCCGAACGACTTGCCGTGGAAGCGGCTCCCGTCGTCGAGGATTAGAGTTACATTTCTCATTGATTCAATTAAAATTGATAAACTTGTTCTATATAATCAATAAATGCCTTGTTCAGCATCTTCACACCGCCCGGCGTAGGATAATCGCCGCTGAAGTACCAGTCACCCGGATGCTTGGGGCAGGCCTCATGCAGCCCTTCGAGAGGCTGGTAGACAATCTGCACTTTGGCTTTCGTCCCTTTGGGAGTGAGCAGTTCCACCATCTTGGCAGAGATTTCCTCGTCGGTAAAGGGAGCGTATATCTCCTTCACGTAATTCACCATCTGCTCTTTGGGCAGGCCTACCTGCTCTTTGGACTTGCGGTAGGCGGCGGCAATCACATCGCGCATCTCGCGCTCCTTCAGCAGTTCCACAGCAGCCTTGAAGGCGATGAATTCGCTCATCTTAGCCATATCGATGCCGTAGTAGTCGGGATAGCGTACCTGCGGTGAAGAGCTTACAATGACTATCTTCTTTGGCTCCAGACGGTCAAGGATGCCGATGATGCTCTGCTTCAGGGTGGTTCCACGCACTATCGAGTCGTCGATGATGACCAGATTATCCACTCCCGGGACAAGGCTTCCGTAAGTGATGTCGTACACATGGGCGGCAAGGTCGTTCCGGCTGTTTCCTTCGGCAATGAAGGTACGCAGCTTGATGTCCTTGATGGCCACTTTCTCGCTCCGTATGCGCCGCGACAAGATATGCTCCAGTTCGTCGTGGCTGGGACTATGCCCCAAGGCGGCAATCTGCTGCACCTTCTCCTCGTTGAGGTAGTCGTCCAATCCCTGCAACATACCGTAGAAGGCGACTTCCGCCGTATTGGGGATGAAGGAGAAGACGGTATGGTCCACATCGTTGTCGATGGCTTTCAATATGTTGGGTACAAGTTTCTCACCCAGCAGTTTACGTTCCCGGTAAATGTCCACATCACTGCCCCGGCTGAAGTAGATGCGCTCGAAGGAACAAGGTTTCACCTCGCGCGGCTTGTTGATTTGCACGGTGCGCACCTTGCCGGCCTTGTTGATAAACATGGCTTGTCCGGGTTGCAGCTCCTTGATGGATTCGACAGGAACATTAAGGGCTGTCTGTATCACGGGACGTTCGCTGGCAAGCACCGCTATCTCGTCGTCCTGATACCAGAAGGCTGTACGGATGCCCCATGGGTCGCGTACGGCAAAAGTCTCTCCGCTTCCGGTAAGTCCGCACATCACGTATCCCCCGTCCCACTCCTTGCTCGAAGTGCGCAGTACGTTGGCAAGGTCGATGTGGTTTTCTATATAACGGGTGATGTCCATGCCTGCCAGCCCTTCCGCTTCGGCAAGGTTGAAGAGGCGCTCCACTTCGCGGTCGAGGCGATGTCCCAACTGCTCCAGCATGATGTAGGTATCGGCATATTTGCGCGGATGCTGGCCGATGGCGGTAATGCGTGCGAAGATTTCATCCACATTCGTCATGTTGAAGTTGCCGCAGAGGGCAAGATTCTTGGCACGCCAGTTGTTTCTCCGGAGGAACGGGTGCACGTACGAGATACCGGACTTTCCGGTAGTGGAGTAACGCAGGTGTCCCATATAGACCTCCCCTGCAAAGGGCAGCACACGCTTGGCATAGTCCGCATCGTGCAGCTGTTCCTTGGTCAAGTCCTTGAAATGGCCCTGCACCGTACCGAAGATTTCGGTAATGGCGCCCGAGCCGAGAGCACGCTCACGGAACATATATTCCTCGCCGGGACTGGCTTCCAGTTTCACGCAGGCCAGTCCGGCACCTTCCTGCCCACGGTTGTGTTGTTTCTCCATCAGGAGATAGAGCTTGTTGAGTCCGTACATCCATGTTCCGTACTTCTCTTCATAGTACTCCAGCGGTTTCAGCAGGCGTATCATGGCAACGCCGCATTCATGCTTCAGTTGTTCCATCTATCTATTTACAATTTACCATTTACAATGTACAATTTTAAGTGTACAATTTTCTTTTCCTTATTATAGCATACAATTACCATTTACATTTACCCCTCCCAAGCGCAGCCCCATTGTACATTGTAAATGGTAAATTGTACATGTCCTCATTCTACAGTCACCGACTTCGCAAGATTCCTCGGCTGGTCCACATCCATTCCCTTGCACACGGCAATGTGATAGGCAAGTAATTGCAGAGGTACCGTAGTTATTAACGGATCAAGGCACTCCATTGTTTCGGGAAGCTCGATGCAAGTGTCGGCTATTTTACTGATGACCGTATCTCCCTTTGTCACAATGGCGATAACCCTGCCTTTACGCGCCTTTATTTCCTGGATATTGCTCAGCACCTTTTCATAAAGCCCATTCCGGGTGGCAATGACCACTACCGGCATTTCGGCATCCACCAGGGCAATGGGGCCGTGCTTCATTTCGGCGGCAGGATAGCCCTCGGCATGGATATACGAAATCTCCTTCAACTTCAAGGCGCCTTCCAAGGCTACGGGATAACTGTATCCGCGTCCCAGATAGATAAAGTTGTGTGCATAGGTGAATATCTTGGAAAGTTCCGCTATACGGTCGTTCAGTTTCAAGACCTCCTTCATCTTGTCGGGGATATGTCCCAATTCCTTGACAATTGCCAGGTATTGCCCTTCGTCCATCGTCTTTTTCTCTTTGGCAAGTGTCAGGGCCAGCATGGTAAGCACCGTTACCTGCCCGGTGAAGGCTTTGGTGGATGCCACCCCTATTTCCGGTCCCACGTGGATATAGGAACCCGTATGCGTGGCACGGGGAATACTGGAACCGACGGCATTGCAGATGCCGTATATAAATGCCCCACGATTTCTGGCAAGCTCCACGGCTGCCAGCGTATCGGCCGTTTCTCCGCTTTGCGAGATGGCAATCACTACATCGTTGCTGTCAATCACCGGGTCGCGGTAACGGAACTCACTGGCATACTCCACTTCTACCGGAATACGGCAGAAGCTTTCAATCAAATGCTTGCCGATGAGGGCGGCATGCCATGACGTACCGCATGCCACGATGACGAAGCGTTTGGCCGCCAGCAGACGTTTCTTATAATCAATCACAGCAGAAAGAACCACGTTCGTACCCTCCACATTGATACGCCCGCGCATGCAATCGTGAATGCAGCCGGGCTGTTCGAAGATTTCCTTCAGCATGAAGTGCGGATAGCCTCCCTTCTCCAGCTGGCCGAGATTGAGCGCTACCGTCTTTACCTCGTGCGGACATTCCACATTCTTCAGGTTAACAACCTTCAGCTTCTCTCCCCGGCGGATGAGGGCAATCTCTTCATCTTCCAGATACACCACCTTGTCCGTGTATTCCACAATCGGCGTGGCATCCGAAGCCAGGAAAAACTCTCCTTCACCGATGCCCACCACCAGCGGACTGCTCTTGCGTGCAGCGATTATCCCATCCGGATTGTCCTTGTCGAGCACCGCAATGGCATACGCCCCAATCACTTCCTGCAAGGCAAGTTGCACCGCCGTCAGCAGGTCAATATGGTTTGTCACCTGAATGTATTCAATGAGCTGTACCAGCACCTCGGTATCAGTGCTGCTTTTAAATACATAACCTTTGGCTTGAAGTTTTTCTTTAAGGACGGCGTAGTTTTCAATAATGCCGTTATGGATGAGGGCGAGGCGTTCGGAAGAGGAATAATGGGGATGGGCATTGACGGAACAAGGTTCTCCATGAGTGGCCCAACGTGTATGTGCAATACCAATGCTACCGGAAATATCTTTTTGAGCAACGAAAGTTTCAAGTTCCGAAACCTTACCTTTCGCTTTGTACACGTTCAACTGTCGGTTATCACTGATTAATGCTACCCCCGCACTATCATATCCACGGTACTCCAACCGCTTCAGACCCTTGATAAGAATGGGGTAGGCTTTCCTTTGACCTATATAGCCTACTATTCCACACATAATGTATCAGTATTTGATTTTGCGTTGCAAATATACATATTCTTAAGAACATAAAGTTAATCTTTCCACTATTTATTTATCAAAAGAATAGAAAAAAGTTGTTTTTACATCAAAAAGTTAAAGAAAGTATTATTTTAAAAGCAAAAGGCTTAATTTATAAATCCAAATCAAACCGTCTGATTTTGATTTAGGATTAAAAGAAAACAGAGGGTGTTTTCTATCAATTCATAACTTCATCTTCTATCGCAGGAATTTTGCAAGAAAGAAGGCAGGAATACATATTAGCATTTTGCAATTAATACCATATATTTGCCGAACATTTTGAAACCACAAACAATATTATACAGCAATAAAGAAAGCTTATAATCATGAAACAAGAACTTTTTAACAACAAAACAAAAGCAGAGGATTACCAGCGACAGCCCAAACAGTTGGGCTTGTATGAGGCATCCCATGAGCACGATGCCTGCGGAGTAGGCATGCTGGTCAATATCCAGGGAGGAAAATCACATGAACTGGTAGAATCGGCATTGAAGGTACTGGAAAACATGCGCCACCGTGGAGCGGAAGGGGCGGACAACAAAACCGGAGACGGTGCCGGCATCATGCTGCAGATACCGCACGAATTCATTCTGTTGCAGGGCATTCCCGTTCCCGAGAAAGGAAAATACGGCACCGGCCTGCTTTTCCTTCCCAAAGACGGAAAAGACCAGGCTGTCATCTTGAGCGTCATTATCGAAGAGATTGAAAAGGAGGGATTGACCCTGATGCATCTGCGCAACGTGCCCACTTGCCCCGAAATATTGGGAGAAGCGGCTCTTGCCAACGAACCGGACATCAAGCAAATTTTCATCACCGGATTTACGGAAAGCGAAACCGCCGACCGCAAACTCTATATAATAAGGAAAAGGATAGAGAACAGAATACGCAAGTCGGACATCCCCACCCGCGAGGATTTCTACATCGTCTCGCTCTCTACGAAGAACATCGTCTACAAGGGCATGCTCTCTTCCTTGCAGTTGCGCAACTACTTCCCCGACCTCACCAACAGCTACTTCACCAGCGGACTGGCATTGGTGCACTCCCGTTTCAGCACCAACACTTTCCCCACCTGGGGACTGGCACAGCCTTTCCGCCTGCTGGCACACAACGGCGAAATCAATACCATCCGCGGCAACCGCGGCTGGATGGAAGCCCGTGAGAGTGTACTCTCCTCTCCCGCCCTGGGAGACATCCGGGAGATACGCCCCATCGTGCAACCGGGCATGAGCGACAGTGCCTCGCTGGACAATGTGCTCGAGTTTCTCATCATGTCGGGCCTGAGCCTGCCGCACGCCATGGCCATGCTCGTGCCGGAATCTTTCAACGAAAAGAATCCCATCAGCGAAGACCTGAAAGCTTTCTATGAATACCACTCCATCCTGATGGAGCCGTGGGACGGACCGGCGGCACTGCTTTTCAGCGACGGGCGCTATGCAGGCGGCATGCTCGACAGAAACGGACTGCGCCCTGCACGCTACCTGATTACGCAGGGCGGCATGATGGTAGTGGCCAGCGAAGTCGGCGTGATGGATTTCGAGCCGGGAGACATCAAGGAAAAAGGACGCCTGCAACCGGGCAAGATACTGCTTATAGACACCGAGAAAGGCGAAATATATTATGACGGCGAACTGAAGAAACAACTTGCCGAAGCCAAACCATACCGCACTTGGCTGGCCGGCAACCGCATCGAGCTGGACGAACTGAAAAGCGGTCGCAAAGTCTCCCATAGCGTGGAGAACTACGACAGCATGCTGCGCATCTTCGGCTACTCCAAAGAAGACGTGGAACGGCTGATTGTCCCGATGTGTACCACCGGTGCCGAACCCATCAACTCCATGGGCAATGACACCCCGCTGGCAGTACTCTCGGACAAGGCGCAACTACTGTACAACTATTTCCGCCAGCAGTTTGCCCAAGTCACCAACCCTCCTATCGACCCGATACGCGAAGAACTGGTAATGTCGCTGACCGAATACATCGGAGCCGTAGGCATGAACATACTGACACCCAGCGAAAACCATTGCAAGATGGTGAGGTTGAACCATCCCATCCTGAACAACGCCCAGCTGGATATTCTCTGCAACATCCGGTACAAAGGCTTCAAGACCGTGAAACTGCCCCTGCTCTTCGAAGTGGCAAAAGGGTGCCAGGGATTGCAGCAAGCATTGGCAACCCTCTGCAAGCAGGCGGAAGAATCCGTCAACGAAGGAGTGAACTACATCGTGCTTTCCGACCGCGACGTAGACGCCGCCCATGCCGCCATTCCGTCACTGCTTGCCGTGTCGGCGGTACACCACCATCTTATCTCCGTGGGCAAACGGGTGCAGACGGCACTGATTGTAGAAAGCGGCGAAATCCGCGAAGTGATGCACGCCGCACTGCTGCTGGGTTTCGGAGCCAGCGCACTGAATCCGTATATGGCTTTTGCCGTCATCGACAAACTGGTGAACGAAAAGGAAATACAGCTCGATTACGCCACTGCCGAAAAGAAATATATCAAGTCCGTCTGCAAAGGCTTGTTCAAGATTATGAGCAAGATGGGCATCAGCACCATCCGTTCTTACCGGGGCGCGAAAATTTTCGAGGCCGTAGGACTGAGCGAGGAGTTGAGCAATGCCTACTTTGGCGGACTGAGTTCACGCATCGGAGGCATACGCCTGGATGAAGTGGCACGCGACGCCATCGCCTTCCACAAGGAAGGGATGGAGGTTCTTAAAAAGAAGGGGGAAGCGGAGCTATTGCCGAACCGCGGACTGTATGCCTTCCGCAAGGATGGTGAGAAGCACGCCTGGAACCCGGAAACCATCAGCACACTGCAACTTGCCACACGCCTGGGAAGCTATAAGAAATTCAAGGAGTTCACTGCCATGGTAGACAGCAAGGAATCTCCCATCTTCCTACGCGATTTCCTCGACTTCCGCCGCGCTCCTATCAGCATAGACCGGGTGGAACCGGTAGAGAACATCGTACAGCGCTTTGTCACCGGCGCCATGTCCTACGGCTCCATCAGCCGCGAAGCCCACGAAGCCATGGCTATTGCCATGAACAAGCTGCATGGCCGGAGCAATACGGGCGAAGGAGGCGAAGACCGGGCACGCTTCATACCGCGCGAAGACGGCACCAGTCTGCGCAGCGCCATCAAGCAGGTGGCCTCAGGACGTTTCGGTGTCACCGCAGAATATCTGGTGAATGCGGACGAAATACAGATAAAGATTGCCCAAGGCGCCAAGCCGGGCGAAGGCGGACAGCTGCCGGGCTTCAAAGTGGATGAAGTGATTGCCAAGACACGCCACTCCATTCCGGGCATCTCGCTGATTTCCCCCCCGCCCCACCACGACATTTACTCCATCGAAGACCTGGCACAGCTCATCTTCGACCTGAAGAACGTGAACCCACGGGCAAAAATCAGCGTGAAGCTGGTGGCAGAAAGCGGTGTGGGCACCATTGCCGCCGGTGTGGCAAAGGCAAAGGCCGATTTGATAGTCATCTCGGGTGCAGAGGGCGGTACGGGAGCCTCTCCTGCATCATCCATCCGCTATGCCGGCATCTCGCCCGAACTCGGTTTGAGCGAAACGCAACAGACACTGGTGCTGAACGGCCTGCGCGGACAAGTGATGCTGCAAGTGGACGGACAGCTCAAAACAGGCCGCGACATCATACTGATGGCAATGCTCGGAGCCGAAGAATTCGGCTTCGCCACCAGTGCCCTGATTGTACTGGGTTGCGTAATGATGCGCAAATGTCACCAGAACACCTGCCCCGTAGGGGTGGCGACACAGAACGAAGAACTGCGCAAGCGCTTCCGCGGACGCAGCGAGTATCTGGTGAACTTCTTCACTTTCCTGGCCCAAGAGGTACGCGAATACCTGGCGGAAATCGGGGTGGAACGCCTGGACGACATCATTGGACGTACAGACCTTATCGTCCGCAAGCCGGATGACGGAATCAGGAAACATCAGTTGATAAGCTTCGACAAACTACTGGCACGCGTAGACAATGAAGCCGCCATCCGCCACGTCACCGACCAACAGCATGGCATCGACCATGTGAAAGATGTAGAGATGCTACATGCCGCCGCCGAAGCCGTAGAGAACCAGAAAGAAATCTCGCTGGAGTACACCATCGCCAATACCGACCGTGCCTGCGGCGCCATGCTCTCTGGTGTCATTGCCGCAAAATACGGAGAAAAAGGGCTGCCCGAACATACGCTGAACGTGAAGTTCAAAGGCTCTGCCGGGCAGAGTTTCGGGGCATTCCTTGTCCCGGGTGTCAACTTCAAGCTGGAAGGCGAGGCCAACGATTATCTGGGCAAAGGTCTGAGTGGCGGACGTATCGCCGTCCTGCCTCCGGTACGGAGCAACTTCGAGGCGGAGAAAAACACGATTGCAGGCAACACCCTGCTTTATGGCGCCACAAGCGGTGAAGTCTACATCAACGGCCGTGCAGGCGAGCGCTTTGCCGTCCGCAACTCCGGTGCCACAGCCGTAGTGGAGGGTGTAGGCGACCACTGCTGCGAGTATATGACCGGCGGGCGCGTGGTAGTACTCGGACAGACGGGACGCAACTTTGCCGCAGGCATGTCCGGCGGTGTGGCCTACGTATGGAACCGGGACGGCAACTTCGACTATTTCTGCAACATGGAAATGGTAGAACTGAGCCTCATCGAAGAGGCCTCCTACCGCAAGGAACTGCACGAGCTCATCCGCCAGCACTACCTGTACACCGGTTCCAAACTGGCACGCACCATGCTCGATGACTGGCCACGCTATGCCGACCAGTTCATCCAGGTAGTCCCTATCGAATACAAAAAAGTGCTGCAAGAGGAGCAGATGCAGAAATTGCAACAGAAGATTGCAGAGATGCAACGCGATTATTGAATCGCGAATTAATAATGAAAGAATGAAAGACTGAGGAAATTCCCCTTTCATTCTTTAATTCTTTAACTTTTTAATTTGTTCATCATGGGAGATCCAAAAGCATTCCTCAATATCCCCCGCCAAGAGGCGGGTTACCGTCCGATACACGAACGTATCACAGACTTCAGCCAAGTGGAACAGACACTGAACAGCCACGACCGCAAACTCCAGGCCTCGCGCTGTATGGACTGCGGCGTACCCTTCTGCCACTGGGCATGTCCGCTGGGCAATAAAGACCCGGAATTCCAAGACGCGCTCTACCGGGGCAAATGGCGCGAAGCCTATCAAATACTGAACAGTACGAATGATTTTCCGGAATTTACGGGACGCATCTGCCCTGCCCTTTGCGAGAAGTCGTGCGTACTGAAACTCTCGTGCAACGAACCGGTCACTATCCGCGAGAACGAAGCCGCCATTGCCGAGGCTGCTTTTCGCGAGGGCTACATCACCCCCCTCCAGCCCGAACGCAACGGAAAGAAAGTAGCCGTCATCGGCGCCGGCCCTGCCGGATTGAGCGTTGCCGTACGGCTGAACGCCAAAGGTTACGAAGTTACCCTATTCGATAGCAAACCGATGCCGGGAGGACTGCTGCGCTATGGCATCCCCAACTTCAAGCTGGACAAAGCCGTCATCGACCGCCGCATGAAAATCCTCGAGGCCGAAGGAATCTTGTTCAAGATGGGAGTCCATGTCGATGTGCAGAAACTGCCCGCCGGATTCGATGCCTACGCCATTTGTACCGGTACGCCCACCGCCCGCGACCTCTCCATTCCGGGCAGGGAGCTGAAAGGCATCTACTTTGCCCTCGACATGCTGGCACAGCAGAACCATATTCTGGATGGAGATACCTTCCCGAAAGACCAACTCGTCAACGCCCGCGGCAAACGGGTACTCGTCATCGGCGGCGGCGATACCGGGTCCGACTGCATAGGCACCAGCATTCGCCAGGGAGCCGTCAGCGTAACCCAGATTGAAATTATGCCCCAACCGCCCATAGGACACAACCCGGATACTCCCTGGCCGCAATGGCCCGTCGTACTGAAAACCACCAGCAGCCACGAAGAAGGCTGTACCCGTCGATGGTCCCTCGCCTCTACCCGGTTCATCGGGAAGAATGGCAAGGTATGCGGTGTGGAAGTGGAAGAAGTGGAGTGGCTTCCGGCAACAGACGGTAACCGCCCTACCATGAAATCTACGGGTAAGAAAGAGGTCATCGAAGCCGATATGGTGCTTCTTGCCATGGGTTTCCTCAAGCCCGAGCAACCGAAGTTTGCAGAGAACGTATTCGTGGCAGGCGATGCCGCCCACGGCGCCAGCCTCGTAGTACGTGCCTTGGCCGACGGACGACGAGTGGCAACAGAAATAGATCGTTACCTCGAACCTCTAAAAGAAAACAAGAAATGATTTCCCTCCCTTTAATTTTTAACCTTTAATTTTTAATTCTCATGTGTGGAATAGCAGGAATCTTCAACATACAGTCTCAAACTCCTGAGTTGAGAAACAAAGCGCTACGGATGGCGCAGAAAATCCGTCATCGCGGACCGGACTGGAGTGGCATCTACGTAGGCGGCTCCGCCATCCTCGCCCACGAACGCCTCTCCATTGTCGACCCGGAATCCGGCGGACAACCCTTATATTCACCCGACCGCAAACAGGTGCTTGCCGTCAATGGCGAGATTTACAACCATCGCGACATCCGTGCCCGCTATGCCGGAAAATACGCCTTCCAGACAGGTTCCGACTGCGAAGTCATCCTTGCCCTTTACAAAGACAAAGGCATCCGCTTCCTCGAAGAGCTGAACGGCATCTTCGCCTTCGCCCTCTATGATGAAGAAACGGACGATTACCTCATCGCTCGCGACCCCATCGGCGTAATCCCCCTTTATATAGGACGCGACAAAGACGGACACATCTACTTCGGCAGTGAGCTGAAAGCTCTTGAGGGTTTCTGCGATGAGTACGAGCCTTTCCTTCCCGGCCACTACTACCGTGGGCGCGAGGGCAAGATGCACCGCTGGTACACCCGCGACTGGATGGACTATGCCGCTGTGAAAGACAACTACACCCCTGCCGCCGAACGCAATGCCGCGCCGGCTTCGATAGGCCGGACAGCCTACAGCACACAAGTCACGGCTGTGCACGACGCACTTGAAGCCGCCGTACAGCGCCAGTTGATGTCCGACGTCCCCTACGGTGTCCTGCTCAGTGGCGGACTCGATTCTTCCGTCATCTCTGCCATCGCCAAGAAATATGCCGCCAAACGCATCGAGACAGACAACAAGGCAGATGCCTGGTGGCCGCAGCTCCATTCCTTCGCCGTCGGCTTGAAGGGTGCTCCCGACTTGATTAAAGCCCGCGAAGTGGCCCGTCATATCGGTACCGTGCATCACGAGATAAACTATACCGTTCAGGAAGGCCTCGATGCTGTCCGCGACGTCATCTATTTCATTGAGACTTACGACATAACCACTGTCCGCGCCTCCACCCCCATGTATCTGCTGGCACGTGTCATCAAAAGCATGGGCATCAAGATGGTACTCAGCGGCGAAGGTGCGGACGAGGTGTTCGGCGGTTACCTTTACTTCCACAAGGCGCCCACCCCGCAAGCCTTTCACGAAGAAACCGTGCGCAAGCTCTCCAAACTGCATCTGTACGACTGCCTCCGTGCCAACAAAAGCCTTGCAGCCTGGGGAGTGGAAGGACGTGTCCCCTTCCTCGACAAAGAATTCCTGGATGTTGCCATGCGCATCAATCCGGCAGTCAAGATGTGCCCCGGCAAGGAGATAGAAAAGAAAGTAGTCCGCGAAGCCTTTGCCGACATACTCCCCCAGAGCGTTGCCTGGCGGCAGAAAGAACAGTTCTCCGACGGTGTGGGCTACAGTTGGATTGATACGCTGAAAGCCGTCACTGCCGCTGCCGTCAGCGACGAACAGATGGCACATGCCGCCGAACGCTTCCCGATACATACCCCGCAAAATAAGGAAGAGTATTACTATCGCACCATCTTCGAAGAGCATTTCCCCAGTGAAAGCGCAGCCCGGAGTGTTCCCAGCGTACCCAGTGTGGCATGCTCCACCGCCGAAGCGCTGGCATGGGACGCCTCTTTCCAAGGAAAGAACGACCCCAGCGGACGAGCAGTAGCGGGGGTACACGAAGAAGCATACAAGGATTAAAAAAAGAGCTGCCGACAGATTTCCTGCCAGCAGCTCTTCTCATTTTTTATTTATCAAATCCTATCGGACTAAAACATCATTGTCTGTCCGCCAATCACACCTGCCACAGCACTCGCTACGGCAATAATAAGTTTCAAAATCACATTCCACGTTTTCTTCATAAAGATTATCCATTATCTGATTAATAATTCATCGCTACTGTTATCCCAGTGGATTCTCACCTTGGTCTCCATCCGAATCCGAGCCTCCTCCTTCCGAACCGGAGCCGCCATCTGTAGAAGTCTTCCCCTTAAGATAATCATCCAAACTCACCAAATCCAGCCTTTCTCCAGCACGGGTAGCAGCCTTCGATATCTTCAGTTCCCTATTCGCCTGAAAACAGATACGGACGCTCTCCACACTCTTGGCTGTCACGTCATCAGCCTTTTCCTCACCTTTCGATTTGGCTGCCAGTATAAAGACACCCAGCCCGGCTATATTAACCGTCTTTCCTTCCAGCAACTGCTCTTTCAGCTTTTCCACAAAGTTCTGCATCGTACTCTTGATGTCACCGATAGACAGAGAAGAGCGGTCCTGCATCTTCTGTGCAATAAACGCCAAATCCACGCTTTGCCCCAATGTCACCAACTGCGGATAATACTTCTTGGGAGAGTTTTCAACCCTGGGGTCCGACGGTCTCTCCACCGTCCTGAAAATTACACTCATACTTTTTTTCTTTAGAGATTTAAATTCATTTTCCTATTCACACGTTTCGTTGATCAACGATGCAAAGGTGAGGATTAAAAACTATGTAGCCAAAGAAAAAAGGTGCTTGGGAGTAGTTTTTCTGAGAAAAGTGATAAAGTGCTATAAATCAACAAAAAATATTTCTACAATATACAATTCTTCATTTCATCTACTATGTATCTCACATCCTCATCCATCACATAAGGACCGCTCGGCAAGCAAAGACCACGCTTGAACAAGCCCTCACTGACACCATTCACATAGGCAGGATTAGCCGCATAAACCGGCTGGAGATGCATGGGCTTCCATAAGGGACGGCTCTCGATACCGGCTTTATCCAAGCAAACACGCATGGCCTCTACATTACGGTTAGGTTCACAAGAAGTATGGGCACTCACTGACTCATGCATAACACCGGCGGCACCACCTACGGCGCCTTTTACTGTCTCACGGTAGGCATCCTCCTCACCTCTCACATGCAGATTCCCGTCAAGCAGTACCGTGTTCAGCCAATAATTGCTGTCATAACGTCCGGAAGGATTCTCATGAAGCGTGATTCCCTCCACATCGGCCAACAGCTCACGATACAGACCGCACAGATGCTTATGGTGTGCTATGTGCTCATCCACCACCGTCATCTGGCCGCGACCGATACCCGCACAAATGTTACTCATGCGATAGTTATAGCCTATCTTCTCATGCTGATAATAAGGATAAGCCTCACGTGCCTGTGTGGCATAGAACATAACCTCCTTCTTTGCCTCCGCATCCGGACAAATCAAGGCACCGCCACCGCTGGTGGTTATCATCTTGTTGCCATTGAAAGACAGCACACCATATTTGCCAAACGTACCACAAACCCGTCCTTTGTACCTACTGCCGAAACCTTCCGCAGCATCCTCAATCACCGGAATGCCATACTTCTCCGCCACAGCCATTATTTCATCCAACTTGGCTGGCATACCATATAGATAAACCGGGACAATAGCCTTTGGTTTCTTACCAGTTTTAGCGATGCGGTCTTTGATTGCCGCTTCCAGCAGCTGCGGATCCATATTCCAGGTATCCCCTTCTGAGTCCACAAACACAGGAGTAGCACCCAGATAAGTCATAGGATGGCTCGATGCGCAAAACGTAAAACTCTGCACCATCACTTCATCACCCTGTCCCACTCCACAAGCCACCAAAGCCAAGTGTACAGCAGCCGTACCGGCAGACAAAGCCACCACATGCTTATTCTCACCTACAAAAGCCTCCAAATCCTGTTCAAAGCCGCTTACGTTCGGACCGAGTGGAACCACCCAGTTCGTATCGAAAGCTTCTTGTATGAAGCCCATCTCCTTGCCGCTCATGTGAGCGAGGCAAAGATAAATTCTCTTATCCATAAAATATATGTGATTATTCTAATGATTCGATTTCCTCACGTAGTGGGGAATAAAAAGGAAAGAAAGGATTTTATAAATCTTTCCCAAGCACTGTGTAAATGATGATTTTGATGTCATTCCAAAAAGACCAACTATCCAAATATTCAATATTTATCCGCACTTTGTCCGGAAACAAAAACTCATCATTATATTTTTGAGGTTCCTTCTGTTCTGCCAATAATTCTTCCTCGTTCCGATACTTTAAACTTGCGGGGCCGGTAATGCCGGGTTTTAAGAGAAGTATTCTCCGATGCTCCCCCTCAAGCCTATCAGCATAACCGGGAACATCGGGACGAGGGCCAACGAAACTCATGTCACCAATCAACACATTCCATAACTCCGGCAATTCATCCAATTTATATTTCCGGAGTACTGCTCCTAACGGAGTGATACGACTCTCTCCTTTTACAGAAATGGAACTTCCAGAATGGGCGACAGTCATTGAACGGAACTTATACATCGTAAACAACCGCCCATATTGTCCAACTCTTTTCTGTTTAAATATGACAGGACCTCCGGGCATCTTGATACGAATCAAAATGCTGATTATAATTAAAACCGGGAATAAAAAGATTAAACCGAAGAGTGATGCACCACGGTCAAAGAGAGATTTGATAAACATTCAATCTTGTAAAATTATCTTAAAAACTTATAAGCAAATTGAGTTACATGAGGGATAGGAATAATAAATATAACAAAACGAGCACAAGCAAATATATAATTCACATATGATAAGTTCAGTTTTCTAATAACAAGACATCTATTTTTCAAATCAGATAGACTTTTTGATAAACCATTTCTTCTTAAATAAAAATCCTTATTTACACGTACCCGTACCAACACTTCATCTATATTGGCAAACTTACATCCTGATAAAAAACCATTTAGCCAAAATATTGTATCTTCATCTTTATCCGTATCAACGGGATATAAACCTGCTTTATGAAAATAAGATTTTCTAAAAATAACACTCATATGTGCCAATGGGTTTCTTTTCCCAAAGAAACATTTCATTTCATCATGTGATAGAGGATATCTTATAACCCCTATAGATTTTTTGTTTTCATCCATTTCTTCAATATGTCCTCCACATATATCTATATTTTTATGATTGTTCATATCTGTCTCTTATACACA
>ERZ1027038.94-NODE-94-length-46587-cov-15.164339_pt1 | contig 46587 bp, 49 predicted proteins | sample MGYA00519439_ERZ1027038 | MGnify/ENA primary metagenome ERZ1027038 (study PRJEB26926, sample SAMN06164807) | human gut metagenome | biome: ENVO:00009003; feature: ENVO:2100002; material: ENVO:00002003 | host: Homo sapiens | place: USA | collected 2012 ... | reverse complement strand
AACACAATGAGCGTGAAAAGGACAGCTACAGCAATCAGGACATCGTGCCGGAACGCACTTCTCTGAACGTCCATTTCAAAGCACCCACGGACGATTATGTAAAAATGTTTGAGCAGATGGAACAAGACGGCGTGATCTCCACCAGAGGTCTGAAACCGGATGCCGTCAAATACGGTGAGTTGGTATTTGATGTGAATTCCGCTTATTTCTACAATCATGGCGGCTATGAATTTGCGAAACAGTTTTATGCCGATGCCTACAAAGCTGCTGCGGAGATCGTAGGTGGTGAGCAGTATATCCTCTCCGCTGTGATGCACGCCGATGAGCGCAACCGAGCAATGTCCGAAGCTTTGGGCGAAGATGTGTACCACTACCACCTTCATGTGGTTTATATCCCGGTGGTGGAAAAGCAGATCCTTTGGTCGAAGCGATGCAAGGATGAAGCCCTCCGGGGAACCGTTAAGGAGGTCATCACACAGGTCAGCCGCAGTAAGAAATGGGAGTCCAAGCCGGTGCTTGGCGAGGACGGAAATCCCATGCTCAACGCAAAAGGGAAAAAGATTTTGAAGTCATCCTACAGTGTGTTGCAGGATGACTTTTTCAATTTCATGCGAAACGCCGGTTATACCGATGTGGAGCGTGGAGAACGTGGAAGCACCGAGGAACATCTGACTGTGACCCAGTTCAAGGTGCAGGCAGAACAGCAGCGGCTGGAAGCTGTGACCGGGCAGGTGGCACAGGCAGAACAGAATTTGGAGGATGCCAAAGCTGCCACAGCAAAACAGAAAAAGAAACTGGAATCTTTGCAAAAGGAAACCAAGGCGGCAAAGACCATTGCGCTGACAGTGCAGGACATTGAAGTAATGGGCAAAAAAGCCACATTCGGAAACAATATCACGCTGACACCGGATGAATGCGACACACTCAAACGCTATGCGGTCAATGGCATTATCGCCAATGCTGACAACAAGCGTCTGAAAGAAAAACTGGCTTCCGCAGAAAAGACGGTTTCCATCTGGAAGCAGCGGTATGAAGCGGTAAACGAAAAATATATGGAACTCAAACAGAAAGCCCAACCCTTTCTGGATGCACTGGAAATCGCATCCGAAAAGGTTCGGGCTTTTATCAATTCTATCCTCATCAGAGGAAAGCAAACACAGGAACACGAACACCCTGCCCGGAAGCGTGGACAGGATATGGAACTTTGATGGAGGAATCGCCTATTGAAGAAATATTATGAGGAAGCGAAATATAATGCGGCATTTGACCGCTGTGTGGATGTTATGAGCCAGATGCTCCAGAAATATGGACATCAGGTTTTGGATAAATTGGAACAGGACGCACCGCAGGGAGTGGAGCATTCCGAGGAAAGTAATCAAGCGCAGCTTCTGACGGATAAGGCTGCATAAAATTTGCAATTTACACGTTGCGTATTCGCTATGGCTATGCTATAATGATTACGCAACGTGTATTTTTTGCTTTTGTGGAGAAAAGACGGATGGATTGTAAAAACAGAATTATAAAGTTGCGTGAAAGCACAGGACTGAATCGGAAAGATTTTTGCAAGCTCGTCCATATTCCTTACCGGACTATGACTGAATGGGAATTGGACAACCGCCATGCACCGGATTATGTGCTGTGGCTTTTGGAGTATTATATCCGCAACGAGGGACTTATGGTAAAAGGAAGGAATGAGGGAGGTGGAGATTCTGAAAAAGAAACAACTTAAATGCTATCTTTATACAAGAGTGTCCACCTCGATGCAGGTTGACGGATACAGCTTGGATGCCCAGCGTGACAAGCTGCGGAAGTATGCGGCATACGAGGATATGATCGTTGCCGGGGAGTATTCTGACGAGGGCTTTTCCGGAAAGAACATTCAAGGGCGGCAGGAGTTTCAACGGATGCTGAATGACATCCAGGACGGCAAAGATGATGTTTCTTATGTGTTGGTCTTTAAGCTGTCCCGATTTGGCAGAAATGCAGCGGACGTTCTGAATTCTTTGCAACTCATGCAGGATTTCGGTGTCAATCTGATCTGCGTGGAGGATGGCATTGACAGCTCCAAGGATGCAGGAAAGCTGATGATCTCTGTGCTGTCTGCGGTGGCAGAGATTGAGCGAGAAAATATCCGCACACAGACAATGGCAGGACGGGAGCAAAAGGCTCGTGAAGGCAAATGGAACGGCGGTTTCGCTCCCTATGGATACAAACTGGAAAACGGAAACCTTGTCATTGCAGAGGATGAAGTGGAAGTAATTCGTGTCATTTATGACCGCTACATTCACACTAATGAGGGTGTTGCAGGAGTTGCAAAATATCTGAACCGCAATGGTTATACTAAGAAACTAAGACAGAATAATACCATTCCGGGATTTTCAAGAGATTTTGTGAAAAATGTATTGTACAATCCTGTTTATATGGGAAAGATTGCTTACGGCAGACGAAGAACAGAAAAGAAACAGGGTACAAGAAACGAGATGCACGTGGTTGAGCAGTCGGAGTTCCCGGTTTATGAAGGACAACACGAAGCTATCATTTCCGAAGAGGATTGGTATCTGGCACAGGAAAAGCGCAAGATCAATTCTTTTAAGCGGGAAAAGGTTAACAATCCAGACCACGCACACATCCTGTCCGGTATCTTGAAATGCCCATGCTGCGGAAAGAGTATGTACGGCAATATCGCCAAGGCGCACAGCAAGGACAAGAAAACACGGTATTATTACTACTGCAAAAATACGGTAACACCTACCGGGCATGAGTGCAGTTTCCGTCTGAATATCGAGCAGACGGAAATCAACAAATTTGTGGCGAAGGTTATCTCCGCTATGGTCAACAATCCACGGTTTGTAGAAGCGATTCAGGCGAAAATCGGAACAGCAGTTGATACAGAAGATATGGAACGGCAGATTGCTGTCCTACAAGGGCGGCTAAAGCAAGCCTTTGGAACGAAAAGCCGCTTGGAGCGTCAGATGGATACCTTGGACATCAATGATGCCCACTATGACAGAAAGATTTTGGACTTGCAGCGCCGCTATGATGAGCAGTATGACACCATAGAGGAAATCGAAGTTCAGATTGGCGAATTGCAAAGTCAGATCCGCAGCATCCAGCAGGAGAAGATTTCCGGAGACAATATCTATCGCTTGTTGCTGGCATTTGATGAAGTCTACCATTCCGCAACGGAAGCGGAGCAGAAGGAGTTTATGAAGGCCTTTATCGAGCGAATTGAGATGTTCCCGGAGAAAAGGAAAGACGGAAGCTGGATAAAGAAGATCGTATTCAATTTTCCTGTGCCTGTTGATGGTGAGGAAGTGAAAGAACTTCCCTTGGAAACTGAAACAACTGTCGAGACGGTAGTATTGATGTCAAGAGTGAACCCTAAGAAGTAAAAATAATGTAGTAAATAAAAGGCTTTTCAGAGAGCTATCGTTATTGAGTACGATTGGCTGCTGGAAAGCCTTTCTTTTTATACTTAAAAATGGCTTTATGGGAATTGGTCCATAATGCAGGGTTGACACTAGGGGATAGATAACAAGAAAAAATGAACCCTGGGGTTCACCTTATAACGATTGTATATAAGGCGATAAAGATAAAAATTAATGATTTGCAACATTTGGTATGCAAATACCAAAATATATTGACAGCGAACTTGTATGGTGATATAGTATCGTTAGAAGGTTTAGAATATCTAACAGCAGGAGGAGCTGCTCATGAAAAAGAATGATAAAAGAATCGATAGAGTGTATTCCTTCTTTAATGCTATAAGAGGGAATAATACGCCAAATGAATATCAAAGTGTTTTAGCTGTATTGAAAAAAGTAATGGTCCTTCAGGACTGTGCTCAAAACGAAATGGATTATGACGAATTGTATCAATTAATGGAAAGTGTTGCTACTGATTTTGAGATTCCTAATCCATTTCCAGAGAAAGAAAGATTTGTTGATATCTATAGAACTTTACAGGGATTCGATGAACTTAGTTGGACTGACATTTTAGAATATGGGGATGACAGATCAAAGTTTAGAGTTCCTGAGTCAGTTGTTGATGAAATGGAAAAGAATTTCATCGATGGTTTTCAAGAAGTTCTTATTGCAGAAGCGGAGAAGTTTTCACCATTTTTAGAAAGGCTTGTTGAAACACATTATGATTCGCATTTTACTTTGACAACAATGGATGCGTTTTATTACAAAGTCTTAAATGAGATGTTTGACGACAATGACATGGTTGATATCAAGCAGACAAATATATATCAGTATGAATTTACAGCTGAAAAATTTGATTTGATTTTATCTGTTCCGGTGTTTGGGGTCAGAGATAAAGCTGATGAAAGTTCTGAGTTTATTTGCAGAGAGTATGACATGATTGCTGCTGAGAACTTAGCTCTTCATTTAAGAAGCGAGGGTATCTTGTCAATTGTGTTACCGGCTAAAATTACATTTGCTGGTGGAACAGTAAAAGAGTTAAGAGAGTTCTTGCAATCAATGTATTGCCTAAAAGAGATATCTGATTTGCCATCAGGAATTTTTGATAATACAGGAGTAAAGACTTTCCTTCTTACTATTACAACTGGAAGAACAGATGAAGTTACCATCAAGAGATTTGTTTTTGAGGATGAAAATGCACGTAAAACAGGTAATAAAAAACTTGTAGTTCAAGATGACACTTTTGTACTCGAAGATGAACTGACAGATATGGGAGATTGGAACGTTGATAGAATATTTGAGGCTCAAGACGAAGATTGGATAAAATTCCAGGAGTCAAATGTGAAAAAACAGGAGCTTGGAACGGTTGCTTCTATTTTTAGAGGAAAATCGATCAATCGAAAAGATCCTAACGGAAGTATTGGTGTTGTTAATATTTCTAATATTGGTGAGTATGAAATTGATTATTCCTCTTTGGACCATTTAGATGAAGAGGATCGTAAGATTACAAACTATATTCTTAAGACAGGTGACCTTTTAATACCTGCAAGAGGAACAGCTATAAGAATAGCAATATTTGAGGAGCAGACATATCCATGTATTGCTTCATCGAATGTAATAGTTATTAGAGCTACAGACGAAAGTTTATCCACAACTTACTTAAAGCTATTCTTCGATAGTCCGCTTGGCAGAAAAATGCTGGTAACCAGACAGCAAGGTACCGCAGTGATGAATATCAGCTATAAGGAATTAAATAATATAGAAATTCCACTTCCCTCTATAGAAGAACAAAGATCAATAGCCGAGGAATATACAAGAGAACTTGAAGTTTATAAGAAAGCCATCCAAGAAGCAGAAAATAGATGGACTTCAACATTATCAAGACTTCAAGCAAGAATTTAAGGAGGTCGTTAGATGTTAGGAGCGATTATCGGAGATATCGTCGGGTCTCGTTTTGAATGGAATAATCACAGAAGTAAAGATTTTGAGTTTTTAACTTATAAGTGTTTTCCTACCGATGACAGTATCATGAGTCTAGCAATTGCGCAGTGGTTACATGAGTAAGTATTCATTCTCAGATTCTATCAGAGATAATGCCACACTACCACTTAACTTTGAACCGGTTCCAATTGATTTACATGTTGATAAAGAAAAGCTTGATCAGGCCTTTGATGAAATGACGGATGGTTTATCAGACGAGGATAAAGGTGAACTTTCTAAAAATGTTACGATGAAAGCCATTATGTATGACCGTAAGCGTATCAAGAAGGTTGTAGAACATATTGTTAACCATTATAAGACAAAGATTGAGCCAAACGGATATAAAGCTCAGATTGTTGTTTATGATCGTGAATGCTGTTTGATGTATAAGGAGGAATTGGATAAGTTGGTTCCACCAGAAGCATCTACAATTGTCATGACTACAGGTGATGATAAAGCTGGCCGTTACAAACAATATAAGAGAAGCCGTGATGAAGAAGCGAAGGTACTTGATCAGTTTAGAGAACCAAGCAATCCATTAAAGTTTGTAATTGTAACTAACAAGCTTTTGACTGGATTTGATGCTCCAATTTTACAAGTAATGTATTTGGATAAACCTATGAAGGATCATAACTTGCTTCAGGCCATCTGTAGAGTAAATCGTACCTACGATGAAGGCAAAACTAATGGTTTGATCGTCGATTATATAGGAATTTTTGATAATGTCGCTAAGGCTTTGAACTTCGATGAAGCTGGCATGAAAAAAGTCGTTACAAACATTGAAGAAGTTAAGAAGCAGGTTCCTGCAATTATGAGAAAATGTCTCAGCTATTTTATGGGAGTAGACAGAACTGTAGAAGGCTGGGAAGGATTGTTGGCCGCACAGGAATGCCTGCCAAATAACAAAATCAAAGATGAGTTTGCAGCAGATTATAGAGTTTTAAATCGTGCATGGAACGCATTATCACCAGATCCGTTCCTTGAACCATTTAAATATGATTATGTATGGCTTAGTAAGGTATACGAATCAGTGAAACCGACTGATAACAGAGGACAGCTTGTATGGGCGGCCCTTGGAGCGAAAACACTGGAACTTGTTCATCAGCATATTGAAGTTGGAGAGGTTCATGATGATGTTGATATTCTTACATTGGATGCTGCGTTAATCGATGAGTTTATCGAGAAGCAAAAGGATATCAAGAAAACTACAATGAAGGTTGAAATCGATCTTGTTGCAAAAATTCAAAAGCACAGCCATGATCCTAAGTTCCAGAAGCTTGGTGAAAAATTGGAAGAGCTTAGAGAAAAGCACGAGCAAGGATTAGTAACTAGCATTGAGTTCCTAAAATTGCTGTTAGAGCTTGCTAAAGAAGCAGTACGCGCAGAAAAGGAAGTTGTCCCTGAAGAAGAAATCGACAGAGGAAAAGCAGCTCTTACAGAATTGTTTAATGGACTTCGTAATGATAAGACACCAGTCATTGTAGAAAGAATAGTTTCAGACATCGATGATAAAGTTACAGTTGATAATATACGAAGAATTCTGTCCAGCTTCTTTGCTTGGCTTGAAGATGAAGATTATATTGTCAAAAGCCCGGTTAGAAGAATTCATAAGGTTAAGACTTGTAAAACTGTAAAAGAGACCTATACAGATGAAGCTTTAGAAATCATGAGAGACGAATGTGATGGGTTAAGAGATTTAGCAATGATCGATCTTCTTGCTTCTACTGGAATGAGAGTAGGCGAGCTTGTGAAGCTTAATCGTGATGATATCGACTTTGAAAACAGGGAATGTGTTGTTCTTGGTAAAGGGAATAAGCAGAGAAAAGTTTACTTTGATGCAAGAACCAAGCTACATCTGCAAAAGTACTTGAATAGCAGAGAAGATTCTAATGAGGCATTATTCGTATCACTTCAAAAACCTTACAATCGTTTACTTATTAGTGGTGTTGAGATCAGACTTAGAAACTTGGGAGAAAAACTGAACTTGCATAAGGTACATCCACATAAATTCCGTAGAACGTTGGCAACAACTGCTATTGATAAAGGAATGCCAATAGAACAAGTGCAACAGCTTTTAGGGCATCAGAGTATTGATACGACATTGCAGTATGCAATGGTTAACCAAAATAACGTGAAGCAGTCACATAGGAAATTTATAGGGTAAACTAATCGCAATTTATCGAGATGTTCACAGATGTCAAAAAAGGCATATTAAGTGATATGGCTACCATCATCATGGGGCAGTCACCTGATGGGAAAACGTATAATGATGCTGGCGATGGAATGGCATTTTATCAGGGCAAAACGGAGTTTGGGGATTTATATATTCGTGAAGCTACTACATGGACTACTGCTCCTTCAAGGATTGCAATAGCGAATGATGTACTGATGTCTGTAAGAGCACCTGTTGGTAGTACAAATATAGCAACTGAAGAATGCTGTATTGGACGAGGTTTGGTGGCAATCAGACCTATAGAAGAAAAAACCACAACTATGTTTATTATCTATGCAATGAGGGTTATTGAAGATACCATAGCAAATATGGGTGTGGGGTCAACCTTCAAAGCAATTAACAAAGAGAAATCTACACTTCTTATCCTACGGATGGAAAGTACATTCTTGATGAGGCAAGACTTATCATCTGTCAGAGCAATGCAAAAACTACAGATTTGAAAAGCACATATCCAAATGCTGAAGTCAATCCGCTCGGTGATTGGACTGGTGGGATTGATGTAGATTCCGGTGCGACCAACAGAAAGCTAGGAAGTGACATGGCTGAGTCAGTGACTGGTGGAGGTCTTCATGGCAAGGATCTTTCAAAGGCAGATGTGTCAGTCAATATCTACGCATTCCTAAAAGCACAGGAAACAGGAAAGCCTGTAGAAATCTGCTGTGCCATTGGTGATGCTACAATCGACGGAATCCCATATCAGGACATCGTGAATATTGCAAAAGATTACATAGACTCCGTAGGTGGATTTGAAAAATTCGCTGAGTGGGGTCTTTTTTAGTGGAGGTGGCTATGAGTAAGACAACAACAGAAATGCAGCTTGTAGCTGTATCAAAATTAATTCCCTATGTAAATAATGCAAGAACCCATTCTGCAGAACAGGTCATGAAGCTGAGATCCTCTCTTCGTGAGTTCGGTTTTATCAATCCTGTCATTATTGACAGAGAATACAATGTAATTGCCGGACACGGCAGAATCATGGCTGCCAAAGAAGAGGGCATCAAAGAAGTACCTTGTGTATTTGTCGATTACCTTACTGAGGCACAGAAGAAAGCCTACATTCTTGCCGACAACCGAATGGCAATTGATGCAGGTTGGGATGAAGAACTTTTGCGAGTAGAAATTGAGGCCTTGCAAGGTGCTGATTTTGATATTGGTCTTACAGGCTTTGATGAAAATGACCTAGCTGATTTATTTGGTAATGATGATACATCGGATGTAAAAGATGATGATTATGATTTATCAGCTGCACTTGAAAAGGCTGCCTTTGTAGAAAAGGGTGATATCTGGACAGTCGGCAGACATAGACTGATGTGTGGTGATGCTACATCAAGTGAAGATGTAGATGCACTTATGGAAGGAAAGAAATTGTTACATTTATGCAGTAATTAACTTGCTATTATGTGCTTTTAGAGTGATATATAGTGTACCGAAAGGAAAAGAAAACACTTAGGAGGACATCACAATGAAGGAAATCAGAACATTTGAAAAGGCAATCGAAGAGAAGGTAAGAAACCTTAAGGACGCAGGAATCAATCCTACACTTTTCTGGGCATACAGAACTTCCAAAGAAGAATCTGGCAACGACCTTATTGATTTTAACGAGGTCATTTGGGATTACGACATCAAAGAGATTGCAGACTGTTTAAGAGCAGAAGGAATCACAGAGTTTACCATCAGTTCAACATTTTCAAGCCTTATCGAAACCCTCGCAGCATTTGAGAAAGAAGGCATTTACATGAACGGACTTACAACAGTCAACGCAAGACACAGCGATTGGAAGACTGGAGAGCATGCAAGAATTCCAGCAATCAAGATGGAGGTGAGATAAGCATGTGGTCAGAAGGAACAATCGGAATCCCTAAGGGGAATGGCGGATACAAGAGCGTAAAATACTGGGTGAAATCTTTTGAAGAACCTAGCGAGGATTACGGCATCAACGGTGGTATGATTTCTAAACTGAGCCTTAAGATGGACGGTGAGTGGATCGCCAACTACGATAGAGGCTGGGATATTGAGCCGACCTGCGAAGAGGCGAAACTTGCTCTTTGCATCCTGTTGAATGATTTTAACTAGACTGAATAACGAAATGTTATCGGGAACGGAAGCTGAAAGGCTTCTGTATCTCATATAGAAATATTTATTGGTGTCACCGATGATGGTGGCTATTTTTATTTGTGGAGGTGATGGCAAATGAGAAAACTGAAAAAGTATAAACCCACGAAGCTTATGGCGAAGTCTTCTCATTATGATGAGCAGATGGCGGATTATGCTGTCAGCTTTATTGAGGAACTATGCCATACCAAAGGAACGTGGGCAGGAAAGAAATTTGAATTGATAGACTGGCAGGAACAGATTATTAGAGATCTATTTGGAGTATTAAAGCCAAACGGATACAGACAGTTCAACACAGCTTATATTGAAATACCCAAGAAACAGGGCAAATCGGAGCTTGCAGCTGCCGTTGCACTTCTTCTTTTATGTGGTGATGGAGAAGAAAGAGCGGAAGTGTACGGATGTGCAGCAGACAGAAATCAGGCAAAAATTGTATTTGATGTTGCCGTTGACATGATAAGGTTCTGTCCGGCTCTTATGAAAAGAGTGAAGATACTGGAGTCGCAAAAGAAGCTGATATATAAGCCGACCAACAGCTTTTATCAGGTTCTGTCGGCAGATGTGGCCAACAAGCATGGCTTTAATACACACGGAGTAATTTTCGATGAGCTGCACACACAGCCAAATCGAAAACTTTATGATGTAATGACTCAGGGTTCGGGTGATGCCCGTATGCAGCCGTTGTATTTTCTTATTACAACAGCCGGAAATGATACGAACTCCATCTGCTACGAGATACATCAGAAGGCACTCGACATTGAGGCAGGGCGAAAAGTTGACCCTACCTTTTATTCCGTCATCTACGGAGCAGACGAGTCTGAAGACTGGACAGACCCTAAAGTGTGGAAAAAGGCAAATCCATCACTTGGTATTACCGTTGCTATAGAAAAAGTAAAAGCTGCCTGTGATTCTGCAAAACAGAATCCCGGAGAAGAAAACTCCTTCAGACAGCTAAGACTTAATCAGTGGGTAAAGCAATCGGTAAGATGGATGCCGATGGAAAAATGGGATGCCTGCAACTTCACGGTCAATGAAGATGACCTGGAAGGCCGTGTATGTTATGGCGGACTGGATTTATCCAGTACAACGGATATCACGGCATTCGTGCTTGTGTTTCCGCCACTTGATGAAGAAGACAAGTTTGTAGTTCTTCCTTATTTCTGGGTGCCGGAAGATACGCTTGACCTTAGAGTAAGAAGGGATCATGTTCCCTATGACTTGTGGGAGAGAAAAGGATATCTGCAGACAACCGAAGGAAATGTTGTTCACTATGGATACATCGAGAATTTCATAGAAAGTCTTGGTGAGAGATTCAATATCCGTGAAATAGCATTTGACCGTTGGGGAGCAGTTCAGATGGTTCAGAACCTTGAAGGAATGGGATTTACAGTTGTTCCATTCGGACAGGGATTTAAGGATATGAGTCCACCAACCAAAGAACTGATGAAACTTGTGCTTGAAAAGAAAATAGCCCATGGTGGGCATCCGGTTCTCAGATGGAATATGGACAACATCTTTATTCGTACAGACCCGGCAGGAAATATTAAGGCTGACAAGGAAAAGTCTACTGAAAAAATTGATGGTGCGATAGCAACAATCATGGCACTTGATAGAGCAATCAGATGCGGTAATGAAGTGACCGAATCGGTCTATGATACAAGAGGACTACTGGTCTTCTGATTTTTCGATGACAAGCTTACCGTTTTCACAATGGATAGTAACTTTATCTCCAGTATGAAAGCCTAGATCTTCAAGCCACATACCGTTGATACGAAGTGCTGGTACGTCTTTATTGTTGTACCCAACTACAGATGAAACAGTAAGATTTCGTTCTGCTTTGAATGGACGTTTTCTAGGTGTTTTATCTGCACCACGGATTTTGACAAAATCAACATCATATTTATACATTAGCAATCAACTTCTTTCTTTTGGAAAATTATAAAAACAATGGAGGAAAAAACGATGAGTATTTTCTCGGGATTATTTAGGACAAGAGATGCTCCTACCAACCGAACAAGCGGTAGTGCTTATTCATTCTTCATGGGTGGAAGTACTGCCGGGAAGAATGTAAATGAGCGAAGTGCCATGCAGATGACAGCGGTTTATGCCTGCGTCCGTATCCTTTCGGAGGCTATCGCAGGATTGCCACTTCATGTCTATCATTATAACGATGATGGTGGAAAAGAAAAAGCATTAAATCATAATCTCTATCATTTGCTGCACGATGAACCGAACCCTGAAATGACAAGCTTTGTTTTCAGGGAAACACTTATGACACACTTACTGCTTTGGGGTAATGCCTACGCACAGATCATAAGAAATGGCAAGGGTGAGATTATTGCTCTTTATCCATTGATGCCAAATCGTATGAGAGTTGACCGAGACGATAAAGGACATCTGTATTATGAATACCAGGTAAGTTCTGATGATGCTCCTACAAATAAAGGCTCCACCGTAAGGCTTACACCTGATGAAGTCATGCACGTTCCGGGACTTGGCTTTGACGGTCTTGTTGGTTACTCGCCAATTGCGATGGCCAAGAATGCGATTGGACTTGCCATAGCAGCTGAAGAATACGGCAGTAAGTTCTATGCAAATGGAGCTGCACCAAGCGGTGTATTAGAGCACCCTGGAACTCTAAAGGACCCATCAAAGGTAAGGGACAGCTGGTCACAGACATTTGGTGGCAGTGCAAATTCACATAAGGTTGCTGTTCTGGAAGAAGGGATGAAGTACACACCGATTTCCATTTCTCCAAACGAGGCACAGTTTTTAGAAACAAGAAAATTTCAGATTGATGAGATTGCTCGAATTTTCAGAGTCCCACCTCATATGGTAGGAGACCTTGAGAAGTCGAGCTTTTCTAATATTGAGCAGCAGTCACTTGAGTTCGTGAAATACACCCTTGACCCCTGGGTATCAAGGTGGGAGCAGAACATGGCTCGTTCTCTGTTATCTGCAGAGGAAAAACAGAATTATTTTATCAAGTTTAATGTGGACGGACTTCTTCGTGGTGACTACCGGAACAGATGATTACACTCTGGCGGAGTTATTAGAACAGATAAAAGAAAAATCAGCTAACATATCTAAGGCTGTAGCAGAGCTTGAAACACTTATAGGAGAGGTGAAAGAATAATGGATACAAAAGCATTAAGACAAAAAATTCTTGACCTAGCTATTCGTGGTAAATTAGTTCCGCAGGATCCGAATGATGAACCTGCATCTGTATTACTGGAGCGTATTCGTGAGCAGAAAATGCAGATGGTGAAAGAGGGGAAGCTGAAAGCTAAGGATATTACGAACGATACAATTATCTTTGTGGGTGAGGATAATTTACATTATGAGAAGTTCCAGGACGGAACTGTAAAATGTATTGAGGATGAGATACCTTTTGAAGTGCCGGAGGGGTGGGAATGGGTGCGGCTTGTTTCTATTTGCTTGAAGGTAACAGACGGTACTCATCATTCACCCGACAATTTTCCGACCGGTGAGTATAAATATATTACAGCGAAAAATATCAAATTAAATGGTATTGTGTTAGATGATATTACATATGTTACTGCTGAGGTTCACAAGGAAATTTTTGCTCGATGCAATCCTGAATTTGGAGATATTCTCTATATTAAGGATGGGGCAACTTCTGGGATAGCTACCGTGAATACACTGCACGAAGAATTCAGTATGCTTTCAAGTGTCGCCTTGCTTAAACCTTCCATTGGCATTGATAACTGGTATATGTGCTATGCTATGCAATCGCCATATTTTTACAACACAACACGTGGCGATATGAAGGGAGTTGGCATCACAAGAATTACGTTAAATATGCTTACTTCACGGCTAATACCTATACCACCTCAAAACGAACAACGACAGATTTCAGCGAACACCAGTAAACTTATTGAGTTGATTGTTTCTATCGAAAAAAGCAAAGTTGCAACTGTTGTTAGTAAAATATCTCCTATCTTTATGTTTGTTCGCTCATTTTCTATTTTATAATCACGTTGGCATAGATATCTAACATTTTCTAAATCCCATAATGTATCAAAGTTAATATTTCTTGAAGAAGCCATAATAAAAGGTGTAATATTATCCATATCTTTAGGTGGATTGTGAGAACCATCAATTATTTTATTACAAATATTTTTTAATCTTATCCACTCCCAGTTATCTGGTATATCAAATGGTATTTCTTCGTCGATACATCTTACTTCATCCCCTATCTTCTCATAATAAGAGTTATCATCACCTTTAAAGATAACAGATTTCTTCTTGTCACGCTTGATTTTTCCTTGCTTTATCAGTTCTTCTTTTTCGGCTCGTATACGCTCAAGCAGAATCGAAGCCGGTTCATCATTCGGATCTTGTGGTACAAGCTTGCCACGAATAGCAAGGTCTATGATTTTGGACTTTGCTTTCGAAACAAGGTCACTAATATCTACTTTCCCGATTTCAATATTATCAACCGTATACATCACTTCTTTAAGGCGTTGACTCATATGTTTTTGCTCACTATATGGGGGTAACGGAATAAGAATAGAATTCATATTATCCTGCGTCATTTTAGGCTGAGCAGAACCGGTTACATATTTTCCCAAACTAATTGCATTGATATAAAAGCAAAGGTATTCCAAAATAAATTTGTCAGTAGCATCAATGCAATGGGCATGATTGTTAACCCAATATTGTCCTTCAGCAAAAAAGGCAATCGGTTTGCTGCGTGTCACAAGATTTGCTCCATCTTCACCTATAAGCAAAAGTCGTTCACTGAAAATGTATTTATCAATTTTATCAATCTTGCCTGAAGCTCCGTAATAATCATAGATTTTAGCAACATCCGTTCGTTGAGATGACGATATGGGTTTTCGCTCGTTATCGCGATTAATAGTTATGGCTGAAAATCTCGTCCATTCCCACCCCTCCGGCACTTCAAAAGGTATCTCATCCTCAATACATTTTACAGTTCCGTCCTGGAACTTCTCATAATGTAAATTATGAATTCTATTTTTGGAATGATATTTGTTATAATAGCAAAAAAGAGTCACTGTAAGCGTTTTAGTTGTACAATCTTTGGAAGTTCACATTTAGCCTGTAAACGATATCAGCGGTCTTTCGATTGTATGAAAGCTATTGTAAAAATGATGCAACATGACATAATCGGATTGACTAAAATGACACAGATATTTATAATATAGACAAAACGAAAATGACATGAACGGAGGACGGGGTAATGGAGAAATCTGTAACACTTGAAGAGGCGTTAAAAAGAATTGAGGAGCTGGAAAAAGAGAATGCAGAACTTCGGGAGGAATTGGAGTATTACAGAAATCGTAAATTAAGCGGTCGGCAGAAACATAACGCAAAATGGATGGCAATTTATAATGATTTTGTTGTTGGATATGAGAGCGGCATGACAATGGTAGAAATTGCGAAGCGGAACAATGTCAGTGAGAGGACGATTTATAGGTATAAAGCATATTATGACAAAATGAAGAAAAAAGAGAAATAGAACAATAATAGCAAATCGGACATAATGCTGATGTCGGCAATATCTTCATATGAGAATTGCAGACGTTTTTTGACCGCAAATGGATGGAGGAGTTCTATGGCAGAAGATAAAAAGAAAGATGAAATTGCAGTAATTGAAATTACAGAAGAATACATGAAGGGTCGGCTTTATGAATTCAGAGGGAAAAAAGTTATGCTTGATTCAGATTTGGCAGAAATTTATGGGTATGAGACCAAAAATTTTAAAAGGCAGGTTAAGAATAACATTGCCAAATTTGAAGGTGATGATTTTATGTTTGAATTGAATGATGTAGAAGTGGAAAATCTTTCAAGGTGCAAAAATTTCACCTTGAATATGGGAAGAGGTTCAAATATAAAATACAAACCTTATGTGTTTACAGAACAGGGTGTATATATGCTTATGACGGTTTTGCGCAGCGATCTTGCAATTAAACAAAGCCGTGCACTTGTGAAAACTTTTAAGAAAATGAAAGATTACATTTTAGAAAATCAAGATCTAATCGGTCAGCGGGAAATACTTCAGTTAAGCATGGAGACTGCCAACAACAGAATAGAAATTAACAAAATCAACTCAGATATGATCTCTCTTGAAAAACAGATTTCCGATGTTGCAGAAGGCTTGAAGGATGTTGTGACAAAATCTGAACTTGCGGATATGATGAACAGCTTTGTTTCAGATGATGATGACAAGTGGCTCATGTTTAATGCAAAATTTAGTAGTGCAGATGAGGTATATGAGTCTATTTATAAACAGGCAAGGTCATCAATATATGTCGTTGATAATTATATTGGATTAAGAACGCTGGTACATCTTAAAAATTCTCCGACCGGAGTAGACATTATTTTATTCAGTGATAATGTTGGAAATAATAAACTTCATAACATAGAATTTACAGATTTCTGCAGGGAGTACCCAACAGTAAATTTGTCAATGAAAAAGACAGGTGGCATATTCCATGATCGTTTTATCGTATTAGATTATGGAACTGCTAATGAAAGGATTTTTTTATGCGGGGCTTCATCAAAGGATGCAGGGGCTAGAATAACCAGTATTGTTGAAGATTATGGAATATCTAAATATGCCCCTGTGATTGCCTCGCTGTTAAAAAATCCGACGTTGATTTTACCACAATAGAGGGGAGTCGCTGTAGTAGGAAATGTAGTAGGGACGTTGCTTTTGACTCCAGTATCGTCCACAATTAATCCCAGTTCGTAGTTGGAGAAAGTAGAATTATATGAGAAAAAAAGACAGATTTCCATTTGTTATGACTAGGAAATCATTGGTTGTGTATATTGTTTTTATAGTTCTTCTGGGACTATTTCTGTTTTTTGCCATAGGAGATATGGCTGGAAAATGTGCGGCATGTATTATTTGTCCGATGCTCATTGCATATTTGCTCTATGCGTATTGCAAGGAAAGTAAAGCAGATACGAAAGCTCGTGAGATGAAAGCACAATATATGAATGGCAATTATTTTGAAAGTCCTGAGTGGCATGAGAAATATGTAGCCTATCTCAATGAGTGCCCTTTTGAGAAACCAAAATATCAAAGCATGAAACTGGATTTATTAAAAAGATTTCAAAGACAAGAATATCTTGTTAATATGATATTGCCATTGTTCCTGATGTTTTGTACCTTGTGTCTTATTCCTTTAGGGCGTTATTATATGGCTATCATAGGATTTTGCCTATTCGGATTCTTATTTTGGCTAGAGTTTTCACTGTATATAGGAATGCCGGTACGGAAGTGGTTGAAGGGCGATATTGATTATGAGGAGCTTGAAGCGTCATATTTAAAAAGTAAGATGCTTTTCTATAAAACAAATGCATTAGCATTTGGGACTACACATTTACATGGATTCACAGAGAAAAAAATATACGCAATAGATTATCGATTGGTGGAAGGAATATCAAGAAAAATAGTACGCCTTAAGAAGTATGAGGATGGAATTTATAATGCGGAGGAGTATCAGCATTTTGCAGTTATTCATGTCAGACTGCCAAGAAACGGAGACATTCATGATGTTGAGATCGAGCTAAATGAGTTTCAGGTTCAAATGGCAATCGATAAGTTATCCGTCTATAAAATTGGTGAAGATTTGATGGAAAATCTTTCTGTAAATGAGCATAAAGAAAATGAGGCTGTAATATAGCCAATGCAGCATTTAGCATTGCCTGAAAAGGATAAAGAAGATAAGGAGTCACATGGACAGAAAAACCGAAGCCCTAAACTACCTGAAACAATACCCCAAGATGGCAAAATGGATGAATACCTGCAGTTGCTGTGGCTCAATGGGCTATAACCCTGATATGTCAGACAAGATCACTTCGAGAGATGGCAATGGAGAATATAACACTGTATTTTCAAGAAACATAAAGAAGCATTTTTTCCACTTAGAGTAAATGACATGGGGATGTGTGACATTTGTCAGAAATATTGGAGAGAAAATCATTAAGTAACTTGATATGATGAAATTGAGGCTTGCATCAATAAGCCAAATAGAAAAGGAGAAAAGACGATGGAATTTATATGTTACCCAAAGTGTTCAACCTGCCAGAAGGCAAAGAAATGGCTGGACGAGAATAAGATCGAATACACGGAGCGCCACATTGTGGATGACAATCCAACATATGAGGAGCTTAAGAAATGGTATGAGAAGAGTGGACTTCCGCTCAAGAGATTCTTCAATACGAGCGGCATGCTGTATAAGGAGATGAAACTGAAGGACAAGCTTCCGGACATGAGCGAGGATGAGCAGTTACAGCTTCTTGCGACAAATGGCATGTTGGTGAAGAGACCACTTGCCGTTGATAAGGAGTTCGTGCTGCCTGGATTTAAAGAAAAAGAGTGGACAGAGAAGATGCTGTAGTAGGGACGTTGCTTTTGTCACGAGGACTGTCCCCATGTCACGATTCTTATAAGACAGAGGGACGCTTTGTGTGACAAAAGGAATGTCCCCAATTTTACAATTTTAAATAAGACAGAGGGACACTCTTTGTGACAAAAGGAACGTCCCCGTGGAGAAAAAATGAAAAAAATTTATGTAAACAACAGTTGGGAAATGCATCGCGTAGGCAATGACGATTGGATTATGGCGACAGTGCCGGGATCGGTGTATGGGGATCTGCTGCAGGCGGGCAAGATGGAAGATCCGTTCTGGAAGGACAATGAGATAGAAGCACTGAAGCTGATGGATTACGATTATGAGTACCGCACCAGCTTTTCGTGTGATGATGAACTGCTGGGATCGGATGAGGTTATCCTTCGGTTTGAAGGGCTGGACACCATTGCGGATATCATGCTAAATGGTGTGAAGCTTGGACACGCCGACAATATGCACAGGACATGGGAGTATTCGGTAAAGGATACCCTGAAGCAGTCAGATAATATATTAAGTGTATATTTTTATTCGCCGACAAAGTTCATCGCAGATGCATTTGCGAAGGCTCCAACACGGGGAACCGAGGATGCCATGAACGGATTTGTACATATCAGAAAAGCTCACTGCATGTTTGGCTGGGACTGGGGCGCACATCTTCCAGATGCAGGAATATGGCGGCCGGTCAGCTTGCTTGGAATTGATACCGCACGGATAGATTCTGTTGAAATCCTGCAGCATCATGGTCAGGACTCAGTGGAACTTGATATAAAGCCGGAGATAGAATTTGCCCGGAAGCATATTGGTTCTGGATCAGAGACGGGACAGCTGAGTGCAAACGTTAGAGTAGTAGATCCGGTTGGAAACGAAATTATAAATAGAATATTAAATGAAGATATCACGAAGAATATACATATAGACAACCCACAGCTCTGGTGGCCGCGCGGGTATGGTGAGCAGAACCTTTACACTGTTTCCGTTGACCTTGTGAAAGATGATGGTACGGTGGTTGACAACTGGACGAGAAAGATCGGCCTGCGGACAATAACCATGGACCGCACAAAGGATAAATGGGGTGAGAGATTTGCCACCTGCGTAAACGGTGTAAATATATTTGCCATGGGTGCGGATTACATTCCGGAGGACCATCTCCTTGGACGTGTGACACCTGAGACCACAAGAGCTCTGCTTGAGAAGGCGGTATTTGCGAACTTCAATTCTATACGTGTGTGGGGCGGTGGATATTATCCTGACGACTGGTTCTATGATATGTGCGATGAGATGGGATTTGTGGTGTGGCAGGATTTCATGTTTGCGTGTGCTGTCTACGATCTCACACCAGAATTTGAGGCAAATATCACCGCGGAATTTATTGACAACTTAAAGAGGATCCGCCATCATGCGTCACTCGGGCTTATGTGCGGCAATAATGAGATGGAGCAGTTTGTTAAGGAGAGAAAATGGGTGAGCAAGGACAACGAGGTTCGGGATTATATTATTATGTACGAGCGAATTCTCCCTAAGATCATGAAGCAGTATGCTTCACAGGTATTTTATTGGCCAGCGAGCCCGTCCTCAGGTGGTTCATTTGATGATCCGAGAGACGAGAACCGTGGTGATGTGCATTATTGGGCTGTGTGGCATGGTGATAAGCCATTTTCTGAGTACAGAAAGTTTTACTTCAGATATCTTTCCGAATTCGGTTTCCAGTCATTTCCTTCAAAGAAAACTGTTGAGACATTTACGGATGATGAACGTGATATGAATATCTTTTCATACATTATGGAGCGGCATCAGAGAAATGGCTCGGCAAATGGAAAGATAATGAATTATATGCAGCAGACATATAGATATCCATCTGATTTCGAGACGGTTATCTACGCATCGCAGCTTCTGCAGGCGGATGCCATCAGGTATGGCGTCGAGCATTTTCGAAGAAACAGAAATGATGACAGGTGCATGGGAGCGGTGTACTGGCAGTTCAACGACTGCTGGCCGGTTGCATCCTGGTCCAGTGTGGATTACTGCCAGCGCTTAAAAGCACTTCACTACTATGCAAGACGTTTCTTTGCACCGATCATGATCTCCTGTGAAGAGGAGGGCTTGCTTGGAAGCGGACAGGAGCTGGTGAGACTTCCATTTGAATTCCCGAAGTCCATACGCCTCTGCGTGGCAAATGAAACCATGAACACAGAGAAAATACTTGTGTCCTGGCAGTTGAGGGATGCGTCAGCTCGTGTTCTTGAATCTCACGAGGAGGAGATCACTGCGCCAGCGCTGACGAGCGTATGGCTTGACAAGGTTGAACTTACTGGTATCGACATTTACCATCAGTATGTGAGCTATCAGGCAAGCATGAAAGGACAGGTAATATCAGAGGGGACTGTCATATTCTCATATCCGAAGTATTTCTGCTACGAGGAGCCTCATTTGCAGGCGACAGTGGATGGCGACTATATCACAGTCAGTGCGGATGCTTATGCGAAGAGTGTGGAGATCCTGAACCAGAATGAGGATCTTATCCTGTCGGATAACTATTTTGACCTGAATGCAGATTCAAAGACTGTAAAGGTTATAAGTGGAAGCGTGGATAAGCTGAGGCTTAGAAGTGTATATGATATAAATTGACCTTGATAGGATAGAGTTACAGATAGTAAATGCCAGCGCATAAAATGCGCTGGCATTCTCAATTTTCATAGTTTCGAAGATGAGAGATAAATTAGTATACCCCCGCAGGATACAGATCGCCATCCGGAAGAACAGGTGGCTCTTTTTCGGTATTCTCAGGTGTAACTTCCTTGCGTTCACCAGGGGCAAGCTTGATCGTTCCGGCACTTGACTGTACATAGATCACGCTGTAGCCGATATTTTCTACATATAATGGCTTTTCGTCTGTATATTCGGAGTAGAACTCGATATTCTGATAATGCGGGAAATATCTCACGTCAACAAGCTCATTGCATTCCAGCCCTTTATTGTATGCACTTATCAGAAAGCTGTCCTGAAATGTTCCGACGTGCGGGTATGCCGAATATTCGCAGGGAGTGTTGTCTTCAGAATCTTCTGGCACATAATACAGTGAATGAAAGTAATACTCACAGAAATTGGCAAGTACAAGAAGAACTTTTCCCGGTTCTATAACAGGTCTGAGCAGCGTGTCCATTCCTTTATATTTCATCTTCAGGACTTCATAGTCTGGAATAACATCTGAGTACTCATTCTGATGTTCCCAGTCGCAGTACGCAAGAGGACAGTGATACACGCTGTTCATAGTTGTGACAACAAGCTCATCGGCCTCGGTATCTACATGTATATCATTTACAACCGAAGTATGGATCCATGTGCCATCTGTGAGTCTCTGATGTCCGGTTACGACGCCGTGTCCCATCTGGTATCGTTCGCCTTCTGATACAAATGACTCAACATACCAGTAGTGAAGCATGAGCTTTTCGTTATCATTTACCAGATTGTCTATGTAGGAATCGATGATCTGCTGTCCCAGAAGCTCATAGCTGCTTCCTGGAAATGGTCTGGACATTCCCATCACTATCCTGCGTCCGTTATATGAAAATACCAGCTTGATCACCATGCCGTAGTCCTTTATGACGCCCTTTATATCATATTTATCTGAATATACATTTATCTCCTGCTCGAGCATTGAACTATCCATACCAGAGGCCACCTCACTTCTCTATATTTTATAGTATACTAATTATCCATCCTTTTGCCCGGATTGGTCAATCAACTGGTAGTTTAATAGAAATGAGATAATGATCGAATTCCTAATTATTATCTCTGTGGTATGATCATCAATCGAGATTTATATCTTTGTAGATATCGGATACATAGGTTTCTTTCATTGTATTAAATATTTGGTGCTTGATGTTTTCAAATATTACATCTGCGGATTCTTTAATTTGTTTATCGATGGTAGTTGCAGTATCAGGAAAATCGTAAAATTTCAGTAAATTGTCAGAAGGCTCTGCTACCAGTTCATAAACATCATAAAGTGAGAGATTGGACAGATCACAGTTTAAGTTCGTCCCACCTGGACCGGGTTTAGAAACGATCAAGTCCTTTTTCTTCAGGTCCAGCATGGTATATCTGATAATAGATGCATCAGCTCCTGTGTGGGCAGCGATAAAGTTGCTTGTTATTTTTTCATCCTTGTGTAAATAGCATATGATGAGGATCTGTAAAGCTAAGGTGTATTTTGTTGAAAATCTCATGTGTAAAATCTCCTTTTGAAAAAATGTGAAAAAAAATCACAAACCACTTGACAAAATATAAATCTGTGATATGATTACAACAGATAGTTTGTTGCAATAATATCACAAACTGCAAACAAGCTTAGTATAATACAAAAAACTAGTTAAATCAAGAGTAAAAAAGAGAATTAAGGAGGAAACAAGATATGAGCAAAGAGAATTTAAGTGAAGTAACTTTGCCTACTAACAAACGTAAGATTGAAACAAATTCATGGAATGAGGATGAGTTTCTTGAAGAAGTGGATGCGGAGGCTCTGGAGTACTATTATGATGAAGTGCTGGGAGCGTATGATGAAGATGAAAAGGGTGAGGTGAATGATGGCTATGATTTCTAACTTATAAGCTTCGTCTGATTATAAATTGGGCGATGCTTACAGACACAAGGTGTCAGGTACAGAATGTCGATGGGGTAGAGCTTTTACGTAGGGGAATGAAAAGGCTGCAAGGCTAATATTGGAATTCTTGGAGGTGTAGGAATTATGAATAGTATACGTGATCTATATGATCTAGTTCTCGAGGAGTACGGGAAGAGGGGGTGTTGGATATCAGAGCTTGCAGATGAATTGGGTGTTTGCAGAAGGGATGCAAACCACCTCACTTATGCACTGGGATACAGAAGAGGCAAAGCTTTTGCTTTGACAGCGTATGAAGACTTTGCAAGAGATGAAGGTGTTAAAGCCATCTTTAACGATATAATGCAAGCAAAATAGAAAATATAGGCGGTTGTCTCTCAGCAGTCGAAAGACTAAACGCACAAATTTACGGGCAGTTAATGCGAGTGCCCGTTTGTGTTGGCATCCTACATTGAGAGCCTGGTATGATGATATGAAGGAAAGATTGCTGGAAGATTATTATAGTGGTAGGGGGCATATACATGTATCATTATATTATTGCTGATATACACAATTCGATAAAAGAGTTTAATAGTATAATAGACCAGATAGCCCCCTCAAGACAGGATGAAATCGTCCTGCTTGGGGATGTCTTTGATCGCGGAGGGGAGAATTCAGATCCGGTTGGCGTTTACTTTAGCATTTTGCGGCTAAGCATGAATGTAAACGTGAAGTGGGTTCGAGGCAATCACGATCACATGCTCGCGGAGTATATTTATTCTTACTATGGTGGAAAGAAGAGATGCAATATACCACCATATCAATACAACTCGTTTGATCTGATGAAGGATAGACTTGCTCCAGTGGACATGCTGGACTTGGCTGATTTGATAAAGGGGCTGCCCCTGCAGATAGAGATCAATATTGGATCAAAGAAATATCTTCTTGCGCATGCCATGACATTTGATCCAGCACTTGTAGAACAGGATGATACGTTGTATCTGGAAGGTCTTTATGACATGGAAGAGTATTGGCGCCAGGGCGTGAAAGGGTATGTATCACTTGTAGGCCATACAGATTCAAGCTATCAGTATAACAATTCACATGGTAGATATCTTGATGGACAACATTCAATTTGGACGAATGATTTGGAAAATGTGTACATGCTGGATTGCGGATGTGGCTTGCCAAATGGGAGGCTGGCCTGCATATGTTTGGAAACAGGTGAGAGATTCTATGCATGAATTGGGCAGTCAAGAGCTTAATAATAAAATTGATCACACTTATGTGTCAGACACGCAAGGTGTCAGGTGCAGATGAACAGAACATGTATAAGTATATTCATGTGTACCTGATACCGTTCATGTGCTATGGAAAAAGAGTTATAAAAGGAAGTGAGATGATACACTATGGCAATTCAATTTAATGAGCTTAGGCAATACTTAGCAAGAAACGTTAGGTTGTCAATTTGTTTTGAGGATGGGTATTACCACAATTATCTGATGATTTCAGATGTTCCGGCTGAAAAGTATAAGAATCTATATGTTTATGGAGTTGGAATGATCGATGTAGAATTTAGTATGGATGTGTACGCTGCTCCAAAGGATTTGGACGGCGTAATCACTTCAACAAAAGATGATACTATAGAACCTGCGATTGAGATTGTTCTTCATGAAGCTCCGCGCAATATAGAAAGAAAAGCAGAAGATGTTCTTTTGTTCAAAGATATTAAACCGTACTTACAGATAGGTAGGAATTTTGCTGTCGTTAACAGAGAAGACTGGTCATACAAAGTATATGAATATCGAAAAGATATCCCTAGTAATTATGATGACATGTTTTTATATGGCATAGGCATGGAGGATAATTCAGATGAAAGTGATAAAAATATTATAAAAATGTTAGAAAAAAGAAAGTGTGATTCTTACATGAACAAGCAAATGGTAATTGTTTTGTCAAATACAGCGAGGACAGATATTGACGCAGTATAACTGTAAGACAGGTCATACAGATTCAAGCTACCAGTATAACAATCCACATGGCAGGTACCTTGACGGAAATCATTCAATCTGGGTGAATGATTTGGAGAATGTGTACATGCTGGATTGCGGATGTGGCTTGCCAAATGGGAGGCTGGCCTGCATATGTTTGGAAACAGGTGAGAGATTCTATGCATGAATTGGGCAGTCAAGAGGTTAATAATAAATGAGGAAATACATATGGGAAAAAAGATAAATATTGAAGCGAGTGATGAACCTTGTATGTTCCAGTTCTTTAAAAAGTATATACACCAGACAGACAAGAACGAATTTTATTGTGATAACAGGGTTGTTGATATCAGTAACCCTAATCCGGGAGTAGTTGTTGATTTTAAAAATATTGATCACACTTATGAAGTATTTGCAGTACTTGGAAATTATTGGGGAGGATGGAACTCTACGCCGACAGCAGCAGAGATGTATAATAGAGCTAAGGAATGGGAAGAGCGATTTGGCACGGAGATAGTTGGATTATCATATAACAGCGTTGATTTTGTATTGAACCGAAAGCTATCTGATATAGAAATAGAGGATTTGATCAAAGAATGTGAGGATATTCAGGCAGATGCGGCTTGTAGTGGCGGATATGAAGAAATGCAAAAAATAATAAGAGAAAAAGGCGAGCTTCATATATGGTGGGATTAATATTATAAATATTGGGGAGGCGGTTTAAGTGGCTACATATGTAATTTCAGATATCCATGGAATGTATAACAAATTCACCGAGCTTTTGAATAAGATCAAGCTGAAGGATACGGACACTCTGTATATTCTGGGCGATGTTCTGGACAGGGGACCAGATCCGATCAAAACATTGCTCAAGATAATGAGCATGTCAAATGTGATCTGCATGCTTGGCAATCATGAGGACATGGCACTTGACTGTCTTAAGTTTTTTATGACTACTGAGATAACGGAACAGTCGTTGTCTGAGGTGTCTGAAGAGATGCTGGAGAACCTGGTAACATGGCAGTACAATGGCAGCAAGACGACCATAGACGGGTTTCGGGCACTGGACAGAGCGAAGCAGCAAGAGGTCATTGACTTCATAGAGGATATGCCAGAGATAGAGGAGATATCGGTAGCTGGACAGAAATATCTACTTGTGCACGGCGGGCTAGGGGATTTTTATCCTGGTAAACCGATCGAGAGTTACACGATTGAGGAACTTATCTGGGCAAGCGCGGAGTATGATATTCAGTATTTTGACGACACTTATGTAGTGACAGGCCATACCCCGACACAAGGCATACCGGGTAATCCCAGACCTGGATACATATACAGACAGAATAATCATATCGCCATTGACTGCGATGCGGTGAGAAGAAGCGGGCGGCTTGCGGCGATAAGGCTTGATGATGGCAAAGAATTTTACACAGGAGACTGATGTTCAAGAGAACAGGGAGGAGTGCTTATGAGGATATATTGTATGAGTGATATTCATGGCTGCATAGCTGAATTCGTGGATGCTTTAGCTTTGGTGTGGGATCACCTGGATGAGCCTGATACTATGCTTTGCCTGCTTGGGGACTATATTCATGGAGGCGCAGATGGTTATGCAGTCCTGGATAAGATAATGAATCTGCAGAAGAAATATGGTCCTGATAAGGTAGTTGCTCTTATGGGTAACCATGAGGAATTTGTTCTTCTGGGAGACTCGAGTATAAACCGGCTGATCGGTGTCTTTGATGACGATGCAGATGATGCCCGGGAATGTGATGATGACAGATATATAAGATGGATCGAGAATCTTCCGAGGTATTTTACAGAGGGCAACACGATATTTGTCCATGCTGGCATTGATGAGGAAGCCGGTGACATGTGGGAATGGATGACCAGCGAGGACACTTATGTCAACAAGTATCCGGCGGAGACCGGGAAGATAGAAGGACTTGATATGAAGGTCGTAGCCGGACATGTTGGCACAGCAGAGATCTCCGGGGATCCAAGATTTCATGATATTTACTATGATGGTGAATCACACTATTACATTGATGGAACGGTGCTGGACAGCGGCGTTATCCCAGTCCTTCTAGTTGATACTGATGAGGACAAATATTACAAAGTCACAGAGTCTGGTGAATGGCTTGTACAACCATTTACTACTTAGTCCTTTCCCTTAAAATACAAAGGTGCACAGTTCCGTTGGGAGCTTGTGCGCCTTTGTACATTCATTTGCTGAGAACAATATAGCACGGCGGGAGTGAAAATCGAATCTAAGATATTGCAGTAAAGGTGGATATGTGCTACAATATCCGAAAAGTCGGAAGCGAAACGGGGGTACATTGTGAAGGTATACGAGAAGATATTTGCAAGGCTTGACGAACTGAGTATGAGCCAGTCAGAGCTTTCGAGGCGAACAGGGATTTCAACCAGCACGATAAATGACTGGAAAAAGAAGAAGATCAATCCACAGGCGGACAAGCTGGTAGTTATCTGTAGGGCGCTGGATATGTCGCTTGCAGAGCTGCTTGGAGATGATGGGGACGAGAGCAGCAGTGCCGATTACAGTGCTGAGGAGAGATATCTGATCGAGTGTTATCGCAGGTCGGATGATCAGGTGAGAAGGCATATGCTCAGATATATGGAGCTTATTGACAAGACAGAGACCAGGACACCACAGAGAAAAGTTGCCGTTATACAGGATGTGGATGGGAATAATATTGTGGTTATCAATGATATTATTTTTAAGGGAAAACGTTCTATAACATGGTCTGATGTCGAGGAATATCTGCGCCGGTATGTGGGAGAGTTTTATTCTATAGTAGAGACTGGAGATATAGTTTATATCGGTACAGATTTGCCGGACGAATACGCAGGATCTAATTACACGAAACATATTAAAGGAACAGTGGCAAAAGCAAAGGCAAGTGCGGCTCAGGCAATTACTGAGATAATTGAAATAGCAACATCCAAAACAGCGGAAGAAAATAAAAAAGAGAAACATAGCCGTAATGCTAAAAATGGATGGTATAGATATGATACCAGATTTGCGTTACCGGTTTACGATGAAAGTGGTGAGGTTGAGCGGTACAATGTGTTTAGTGCAAGATTATTGATCAGACATGCCGCTTCTGGGAAAATGTATCTGTACGATGTTTTAGAAATAAAAAAAGAAACGAGCAAGCCTTGTCAGGTATAAACCCTACCCAGTAGAAAACCCATTTCTTAATAGGATAAGAATAAATCATGCTACAGGAAAAGTCAACAGTTATATTGTGGAAAGGACATAGATTGGATTTACAGGAGACATTAAATGGAATAGTGGAGTGCTTGGAGTGAGAAAAGAGGGATAAGGATGGCGAAAACGATTAAGAAAGATACAATTCATGCGAATGGTTTTGATATAGGTATTTATACTACTGATTTTGAGAATGCACCGGAATTTAAATTGTATGTAATAAAGGATTATCAACGCCTAAAACATGACGAGAACAGCAGACTCTCCTTATCATGGAACCTTAATAGGGAGATATCAAAACTAAATTATGGAATTCACACAGATGCTATAAAGAATAATCTCATACCGCCAGAGCTTACATAATGGCAGATATCCAATACATACGCAAGCGAAGCTGACCTGCTCAATACCGTTTTATTTGGCAAGACGGCAAAAGAGTGGAGAGATGAGAAGAAAAAGAAGGATGCCAATATACGTGATGACGCAACACTCAGTCAGCTTTTGGTTCTGGCAAATCTTGAGAGCTATAATGCGATATTGATAGAGCAGGGAAAGGATCAGGTGGAGCGAATGAAGTTACTGCATGACCTGGCGGTACAGCAGATGATGACATAACATAAATATGAATGTATAATCATCTATACATAGGCTGATATTCAAGATCAAGGGAGGGTATGGTTATGGCAGAATATATAATTACAAGAGCGTCGATCATAAACAGGTGTAATAGTGATGACAAGCTACATTTCATGTTTACAGAAGCAGAGCGCCCATGCAGTGAGGCATATCTGAAGGAGTTAAGAGATACGGATGGAAATAAGTGCAGCAGGTATTTTATCCAGCTTGACACTATAGAGGATGTGGACCGGCTTGGGACAAAGTATGATGTGGATGTGATGGTCACAAGAAATGATTTCTTTGAAGATCATATAGCACTTGTTCTGTATGACGAGGAGATAGACAAGTCCCTGTTTGATTAACTGACAGGCGGGGGAAGGTACTTGGTCGGGGGAGAGCAACAGTAAAAGTAAGCAGTTATATTGTAGAAAGGACATGACAGGGGACGCTCCTCGTGACAAAAGAAACGTCCCCACGAGGATATGGATTACGGTTGGATAGGGGCTGTAAAGCCCGGAAAAGGAAGCAGCAGGTCGCAGACGAAGATAGCAAAAGAAGTAATAGGGATAGCAAAGGAACTAAGGATAGCAAAGGAACTGGGTGTAGAAAATGCCAAAAACGATTCCGATATCGCACGTACAACGGCTGCAAGGGCTAATAATCTGCTCGAATGTGAAGGAAGATATTACTACATATTGGGAATTGGTGAAGGCAATCAATCGTGGGCGTTGTCTACGTTTATAAGGGAGTTTAAGAATAAAGGAATTGATGTGACTCTTATATTACTTCAGGCTATAGAAAGTTTTGATTTGGATATTAGATGTAATATATGGATCGCTGATCTGGATGAGCTAAGGTTATTAGAAAAGAATGAATATAATAAAGATAGTGATGGTGTTGATGGTATTCCACTGCGTGCCAGAAAGGGCGCAGGAGATTATTATGAGCTGAACACATCGTATGCAGATATGCATGCGCGGATAAAGAATGGCAGAGAGATTACAAGTAGATCCGAAATAGAAGAAATATTGAAGAAAGAATTTGCAAGGAATGATAAATTATATCGATAAATTATATTGATAAAATAAAATGAAAAATTGAGTAGAGAGGAATCACTTAATGAGCTGGGGAAAAGATAAAGTCGATCCATGTAGCAGCTACGCCGATATGTTGCCACAGGAATGGATAAAGGAGAATAATTACATACCAGATAAGGCGTATATAACTACATATTCATTTGATACAAGGCAGCTTAATGAGGTGTTATATGAGCTTGGATTATTTGATCTCATAGCGGCAGATAAGCCATCAGAAAAATCGCCTGGAAAGCTTCATGTATTTTATGATGAGACTGCCAGGCATGCGGACAGCAATGAATGTCAGACAGTCTCATCCGCCTGCTTGCACGGAATCACTCTCGAAACAGCAGAAAATGTCTATGCATTTCACCCTAAAGTGATAATGATCAGATACGTGAGCGATACGTCTGCGCCGGGATATGTGATCCTTGTCATGAGCAAGAATATATCCAGGTCAAATATGCTGGAGGCTTATGCTGTGGCATGTGGCGTGGTGGAGGAAGACAGGATTGCTGAAAAAGATGTAGATAGCGATGTAGATCATAACATAGATTATAATAAGGATGATGATAATGATTTTAATGGAGAAGAACTTGCAAGGTTCTGGGAGAAAATTATTGCTGTAGCCTCGAAAGACGATCTCGGCACACCGAAGAACAACAGGTCGCATATAAATATGGATGATGAACTCAAAGAACTCAGAAAAGTCAGATTTGTTCAGCCGTTTAGTGGGAAAACTGTCAGGTTCTTAGAAGGTGGACAGGTCTTGGGGAAGCTTAAGGCTTCTACAGAGGTGATCATCGTCTCACCATTTTTGTCAGATGGATTTTTTAATAAGCACTCTCATGAAGAAAACGAACAGATCTCAGAAAATTCTGGGGTTGATCTGGGAAAGGTGAGAAGTCTTGTGTCCACTATGGATTCATTTGCAGATATGAATCTGCACGCAAAGATATATTGCTGTAAAATGGCAGATGGAAAAGCGTATTGTATTGTCGGCTCTTCCAATGCGACAGCCAACGGATGCAATCTGAACAATAAGTCTGGAAACGTAGAGTACAATATGGGATTTGAGATAAGCGGAGATGACTATGAGGCCTTTGATAAGCTTCTGAGGGGTGGGTCGTTCCAGATCGTATCTGATGAAGACATGAAGATGTTCGGAGAAAATGCGGAGAAAGGCGTAGATTTCCGCAGATACTATGCAGAATTTCTGAGACAGCTCAAGGTAGAAACTAGAATGATCAGTGATCAGGGCACAGACCACAGATACGAGATTGAATTTGCACCAGTGGAAGCAGAAAAATATAGTGTCGAACTCGCAATATGTGGCTCTGATCTGGAATCTCAGGATATATGGAAGAAACTTTCAGATGGAGCGACATTGACGTTGGGATTTTCGGAACCTGTGGCGGGGGTGTATGTGAAGATCGTTGCGAATAGCAATGGACAAAAAGAAAAGAGCGAAACTGCCGAAAAGATATTCTATCTGGATCTGTATGATCGCTGGCAGGAAGAGGCTCAGAGTAAACTGGACATGGAGTGCAGAAAGAATTACAGAGCGCAGCTTCTGGATCTTCAGAAACAGATAATCAATGGAAATAAAGTGAGAAGACTTCATCAGACAAGGAAAGAGAACGATTCTAATAATAGGTCTGGCATTGCTTCCAAGGCCATGTTTTCCAGGAGATCGGATAGAAGTTATGTATATGAGAAGATCATGAGTATATACCAGTATGAGGAAGATACGGCAACGAGAACTGAGAGACTGAAGGAACTGCGCAGGGTCACGAAATTGCTGGATGAGAGCGATGAGAATGATCAGTTTCAGCATGATCTTATGCTGTTGCTTTCGAAGTTGGAGGACACGGATGAACAGGATAAAATATCAGGAAGATGAAGCTAACAGAATTTACGGCAGGCTCTTCGAAAAAGATGGAAATAGTGAAGAATCAGTATCGCATAGATATCTGCTTGCAGATGAGGTCGGACTCGGAAAGACCATCGTTGCCGCTATGGTGATAGCAAAGCTGGCGGTGGACAGAATGAACAAGGGAGAAAGCGTCAGAGTTGCATATATATGCAGTAATGGAGCACTTGCAAATGAGAATATCAGAAAGCTGAAGGAAAAGATAAGAAGCATTGGTAAAGATGTATATGGTAAAGAGATAAACATAGATGACAGAAGTTCCGACAGACTTTCACTTGAATTCAGAAATGCATGGAATCCGCCGGAGAAAAAAATTGAAAGCTCTGTGTTGCAGCTTCACACTATCACGCCGTCTACTACAATACATGTTTCGACAAAGGGGACTGCAGAGGAGAGGGTATTTGCATATTATCTGCTCATGGGAAGAAAAGAAAGAAAATGGATCGATGATGGTGACGATTCAGGGGAGTTTTTCAAATACATGAGCAGCTGTGTGAAGGACGACGACCAAAACTCTGTGAAGGACACCCCAAAAAACTCTGCGTGGGACAAGGCCCTGAACGTTTTTCAAAAAGAGTGGGGCAATAAGTCCAAGAATGGATCAGAAGAGAAAGAAAATTTTTTGGATGAGATAGCGGAATCGTTTTGCGGGAAATTTAATAATATATGGAAGAACATTAAAACTGAAGTTTTGTCACTTTTTATAGATGTTGTAGTGAAAGAGATGCCATGTGACAAGGTGAAAAACCGCAGTGAGGCTGTAGAAAAGATAAAGAATTGGCTTGATCGTGATTATACACCACCAAAGCAAGAGGACAAGGAAGATATCCTAAAAATAAGTTGTCTGGAACATATATACAGCGATATGTATGAAGCAGTGAAGAAGTCAGTTGAAGAGAGTTCTAAGAATGGTGCGGAATCCAAGGATAAAGACAATGGAAAGAATAACGGGACAAACAACGCTGCAAAAAAAATAGAGATCAAGGAACAAAGTTCAGTCGATTGTGCCATATTAGACTCTTTCAAGAAAACAATATATAAAACGTGTATGTCAGAGGCAAGGCGATGTATGGTGGAGATAAGCCTTGACAAAATGGATATGGATTTTTTTATAGCGGATGAGATTCAGAACTATTCTGATATATTCAGAAGTAAGCTTGGAAATGCTTCGGACACTGATTACAGCTGCCTGATGGATCATTTAATAAAAAAGAGTGGTGACAGTAGACTGCTCATGATGAGTGCTACACCATTCCGTTATCACAGCCTGATGAGTGCGCTGGAAAATCCGGATAAAGATATAGCTGCAGACGGAGATCCTCTGGATGATTATGTGAGCAGATCGGAAAGCGAGAGATATCTTGGAACAGATACTGATATATACGGTGAATTTAAAAGTATCGTCGGTTATCTTGCCCCCCAATTTGATTTTGAAGAGTGGGAGGAGCTGAACAGACAAAAGCGGGATATATTGGAAGGCTTACTTGAAAATGATCCACAAGGTCAAGTTAGAGAAGATGTCCAGAAGAAGTCAGAGGATTATAAGAAAATAGTCAGATGTCAGTCAGACATGTTGACTGCAGCAAATATATCCAGGGTAGAACGATACAAGGCTTTCGTCAAGTATGGATTTCACAGGGCAGAGCGGGAACTTCCTATTGATGATGTTATGCGAAAAGAACTGGAATCAAGCCCACATGTTGTGAGGGAGCGGAGAGAGAAAGAGTCAGATATCTGCTATGAAGAATTTTCGGAGGATTGTTATGATTGCTATTGCTATGATGAATGTGAAGAACAGAATTCGTACGATGAGCCGGCAAAGGTGAATCTGGATTATATAAAGAGTACGCCTGCGGTGCTGTCATTTGGATGTGATTATGCAAGACTCGGTGGCCTTAAAGATGCAAGATATAAAGAAGGCCAGGAGCACAGTGATTATCAGCCACTCAGACTTTACTATGAGGACGTGGGCGAACATAAGCAATTGTTTGGGACAGACGGAGCAAATGGGGATGAAACACATATGCTCTACAATGCCAGAATAAACAGGTTATATAAAAAACTGTTTGATGAGGAACAGCAACACAGACTTCTGTTCATTCCACCGTCAGGCAAAAGCTCCAGTATACCCATTGATGGTGCCACGATGAAACTCAGCGGAGTTTACGCAGGAAAGAGGGGATTATCCAAGCGACTGTTCTTTTCTGACTACAGGATGACACCAAAAAGCCTGTCAGCTCTTATCACCTATGAAGCAGAGCGGCGTGTGATGAACGACCTTGAAGAGAAATATCTCGGAAAGAGATGTCAGGGATATAAAAATATTAAAGATAAAGAACATAAAGAGGAATACAGGGAATCGATTAAATTTGATTTGTTTGACAATAGTGAAGCTGGAGGTAAGGAAAGCTGTTCAAAGCTGAGTATAACGCTGAATGATCTTATGAAGAATCCGAAGACAGAGCTGGAGGATAAGAATATACTGGCAAGCAAGCTGTTTCATCATGACAGGGATACTTCGATTCCAGGAAAACTCAGAAAAGGTTCTGTGTACGATTATGCCATGTTCAGACGAGGCAGAAATGATCAGGAATTAGGAGATCAGGAATTTAAATATGACACTGCTGTGAAAAAGCTGTGTGAGGCGTACTATGGTTATATGTGCAGAAAAAGCTCTCTGCGGGTGATCCTGGCATACTATGACTTGGAGTGTGAGGAGTCAGGTAAAAAAGGTCAGCCGTCTATATTCGAGGCGATCCTCAAATATGGAGAGCAGGGATGTATATGGGATGTCCTTGAGGAGTATTCGGTGTATTGCCGGTGCGCAGGTGCCAGTAATACTAATTCGTTCACTGATTCATTCAAGTCAGTTATGGATATACAATTTCATACAGTCAAAGCTGATACAAATGATAATTCAAGATGTAGCAGTCGCTAGGATATGAATACAGATTTTGCTACAGGACATTTCTACGGTGATAGATCGACAAATGGTTCGGCAGCGAAGACACTTGAAAATAAGATAATAAGGTTTAATTCTCCATTCTGGCCGTTCCAGTTCATAACGACGTCCATAGGACAGGAGGGATTTGACTTTCATGTGTATTGTCGTAAGGTGGTCCATTGGTCTTTGGAGTGTGATCCAGTCAAGTTTGAACAGCGTGAGGGTCGAATAAACAGATATCAGAGTTACGCCAACAGACTCAGACTTGCTGAACTCATGGATAGAAAGAATATACGATTCCGGGGATGGAGATATGCGTTTGACGATGTCAGGAAGAATGACGCTGTAAAGGATATCGTGAAACAAAGTCTTGGTCTGTTTCCTGATTTTGTTGTGGGCGACACGAAAAACGCCGATGATCCGGATGCAGAAGGGGTAAAATACGACAAATTCGGTCTTGAGAGCGAGTGCTATTATTATCCGTTCAGTTTTGAAAGCCATGAATTTGATAAAGTCCTAAGGTGCGTAGGATATTACAGATCACTGCTTGGACAGAGTGGTGATGATACCTTCGAGAAGAACTTTGCCCATTTCCTTGAACTGAACAAGACAGATAATAAAGATGTTAAGCCAGAGGACTACTTTATAGACCTATATCCATCGGGGAAGATAATAAATGCAACACCAAAAGACAAAGAAGAGCTGCTCTCACTTTATCACGCCATGATAGGCGGACCGTGTGAGTGGAGCGAGAATTATCCTGACGAGAATACCATAGCATTTGACCTGAAGAACGATGATCTGTTTGTTATGAAGAATGATAAAGAGGAAATCGTAGCCACAATATCCATAGATCACGATGATGCCGTGGAGGCGCTTACGTGCTGGAGATCAGACCTGGTTCCATCGGGAGAACTCTCAAGGCTTTGTGTCAGAAAGGATATGCAGGGACAGGGGATTGCGAAAATCATGATGAACTATGCATGTGATGTCCTGAAGAGCAGAGGCATGAAGGGGGTTCATATACTTGTCAGAGAGGGGCATGTGGTGGCACTTTCGACTTATGCCAAGATTGGATTTGAAACAGTTGGCGAATGTGATCTTTTTGATAAGCATTTTATATGTATGGAACGGGAATTCTAATAAGAATTTTATATGTATGGAGCGGGGATTCCAAAGAGGTTGATATTGCAAGTTACAGGATGCAGCTGCGGCTATATTGTAATATAATGGGGGTGTATTGTTTGATGAGTTATAGAGATGAGACATTTCTATATATAAGAATGAACGAGCGGAGGTGCACAGAATGATAATTACAATAGGTAGAGAATGTGGATGTGATGGTGATGAAGTGGCAGCAAGACTTGCCTCAAAATATGGTATAGCATGTTACACAAAGAAAGAGATAATAAGGCTGGCAAAGGAGAAGGGTGTGTATGACAAATATCCGTTTTTCTTTGGAGAGAAGGCTATAGATTCTATGATGCAGTCGGTGTCAGATGACTTTGTCGTGAAGAGAAGAAAGACTCCGGAGGAGGTACTTGAGAGATTGCTTGACGGACAGGATGGTGTTGTAGTGGGAAGAGCCTCAGACTTTGCATTCAAGAACAGGAACGATGCAGTGAGAATATTCCTGTGCGGAGATAAAGACAGCAGAATAAAGAGGATAATGGACAAGCATGGTATATCAGAATCAAAGGCAAAGAGTCTTGTGGAGGAGACTGATGCCAGGCGGAGAAGCTATCATGACTATTACTCAGGAGAGAACTGGGGATATTCAGGACATTATGACCTGTGCCTTGATGAGGCGAAGCTCGGCGTGGACGGCGTAGTGGAGATGGTCGCAGCGTATATGAAGGTAATTGGCAAGTAGAATTGAGGCAGATGGAAGCGCGGTGAAAGACCGATGAAAGACCAATGGAGGTGAGACGGAAGCCCAATGAAAAGCCAATGGAAGCCTAATGGAAGGCCAATGGAAGGCAGATAGAAGCCGGATAGTGTGAGTTAGTCAGAGAGGTTTCTGACATTATGATTTGAAAGGTATAGATATGGGAGAAAAAGCAACAGGAAAATACAGCCTTTTGGTTCCGGAAGGAAAGTATTCGTTTAAAACACTGAGCCCTGTGACCATGCATGATCTGGGATTGGACATGATATGCAGGCAGTTGTCATCCAAGGAGGCAGAACAGAATTATATAATGCGCGTTATGTCGCAGATGTATGAGGATCCGGAGGTGACCCGGTACAGATGTGATATATTTGAGGACATTCTTGACCATAAACAGTTAAGGGAAGATATGATGGAGACCCTCAACAGGATAAGTTTTCTGAAGGATTACGGAAGCTTTCGCCGCGAATACGATGAAGGTGCAAGTGTGTGGGAGCTGATGCACAGGCTTGATGAGATAGGCGATTATATCAAGTGTGTTGATGCTCTATATGAATGTCTTAATAAGTATGAACTTCACTCTGACGGATTTGCCGGGCTCAGGGATTATGTGAAGAGAATATATAGTGATAATGGTTTTGGTGAACTTAAGGAAGATATATCCAGACTGAAATTTGATACCTCAGAGATAAAGAGTATAACGGTTGGAATCAATCTGAATGAGAGATTTGAAGCTGAGGGCGTAGGTCTTATATCAGTGAACAATAAATACTTCACCAGAGGTGGTGTTCTCAGTAATTTCTATGATCATCTAGTAACCAGAGACAGGATCAGCAATGAGGCTCAGTGGAAGGGAGATTATAAGTTCCAGCCATTTGATGCAAGAAGTGAGCTTCAGGTGAACGCTCCTATGCAGCAGATGGTGCAGACCGCCGCTGTGGGTACCGTGGCAGGTGCTGCTGCCGGAATTGGCGGAATACCTGAGGGCGACCAGGCAAAGGATGTGACCAGATATACGGACAGAGTAGTGGGACATATGGTATCCGGGATAGTGAAGAAAATGAGACAGGTGCTCAATAAATATGTATCCATAACCATCACAGACATGACGGATCTCATACCGGAGCTTACATACTATATAAGATGGGCTGAGTATATAGAAAAATTGCAAAGCAGAGGTGCGGTATTTTCCAAGGCAAGGGTTGTGAACTCTGCATATCAGCCGGACGCAGGTACATCTAAGGAAGCCAATTCCAAGAGCAGATATTATATGAAGGCTCGCGGTGTATACAATATCAAGCTTGCAGCATTTGATACGGAGGAGTCGGATCACATAGTGACCAATGATCTGGACTTTGACAGCGAGCACAGAGTGTATATCCTCACAGGTGCCAACAGGGGCGGCAAGACGACTATAACCCAGACGATAGGACAACTTTTTGTACTGGCTCAGGGCGGTATATATATCCCGGGTGATGAATTTGAATTTGCTCCTGTGGACTGCGTATTTACGCATTTCCCTGCTGACGAAGACAAGACCCTGGATCTTGGAAGACTTGGTGAGGAGTGTAAGAGGTTTAAGGAGATATTTGACGGTGCGGGCGACGGCAGCCTGATACTTCTGAATGAGACGTTTTCGACCACATCATTTGAGGAGGGCTATTATATAGCCAGAGATTCCGTGAGAGCTATTCTGACAAAGGGGACGAGAACGATATACAACACCCATATGCATAAGCTGGGCTTTGATGTGGATGAGATGAATGAAGGCCGTACAGAGGGCAAGGTATATTCGCTGATCGTACACAACGAGGGCTCACAAAGATCTTACAAGATCGAGATAGCGCCGCCCGCTGGCAGATCATATGCCAGTGATATAGCGGAGAAATATGGTGTTACATATGATATGCTGGTGAATAAAGAAAAATAGTTGGCTGTATGCACTGCTTGCGGATGATATTACAGACGATATGTGGGCAGTTTAGAGTCATATAATATGAATTGTCTACAGTGAAGATATTGGAGGGTATAGGATGACAGAAAAGCATACAGACAAGAGAACAATACTTATAGTGGATGATGACGCTGATCTGTCTATGCTGATACAGGATATGCTGGAGGACAACGGCTATGCTTTTCTGTACGCAGCCAGCATAGACGATGCATATGAAGTGCTGACAGATAACAAATGTGATCTTATACTTCTGGATATCAATCTTCCCGATGGTACAGGTTTCTCATTCTGTAAAGAACTCAGGCATACTTCGCAGGTGCCAATCATATTTGCAAGTGCAAGGACGAGTGAGGATGACAAGGTGAATGGTCTTGATATGGGTGGAGATGATTATATCGCAAAGCCGTATTCACTGAAAGAGCTTATGTCTCGTATCCGTTCGATACTCAGGAGAACTTATGGTGTTGATGACAATAAGTCTGAGATGTTGACCCTGAACACAGACGGGAACGAGATAGAGATCAACAGGCACGCACGGACTGTGAGCAGAAACAAAAGTAATGTGGATATGAAGCCGAAGGAATTTGACCTGCTTGTATACATGGCGGAGAACAGAGGCAGGGTATTGACCAAGGAACAGATCATGAGTGCTGTGTGGGGGCTGTACAGCGATGTGGAGCCATCCACGGTTGCGGTGCATGTAAGGTGGCTCAGGGAAAAGCTTGAGACAGATCCTTCACATCCGCAGCTTATCCGTACGGTATGGGGAACGGGATATGTGCTGGGAGATAGTGAATAGACAAAGGCAGTGAGGATAATATGAGCTTGTAAGGTGGATGTCCACTTGGCAGCTATAGGGAGTTTATATGAAGCGACATTCAGTAAGAAGCAATATAATAAAAATGCTGATCGTGTTCATGTGCGCTATAACCATAGTTTTTGGCTGGCTGTTCTACAGGGAGAAGCAGGACGAGACACGGCGGATAAAAGATGATGAATATGGGCAGTATATAGTGGAACTGAATGAAGTGAAACAACTGTATGATTCGGGATCCACAGATGCTGACGAAAAGCTTGACGCTGTAATGAATGAACTCAGGGAACAAAAGCTAGATACCGGCAAGTCAGGACTTAGGAATATAGTGATCATGTATATTGTTGTCCTGTGTGTTGTGATTGTATTATTCCTGTACATATACGTGTGTGTTCTCAGGCCATTTGACGAGCTGGAGGATTATGCATCACATCTGGCAGCAGGGGATATGGACACCGAACTTAAGTACAGACGGGTAAATATGTTCGGAAGCTTCACGTGGGCATTTGACCATATGAGAACGGAGATAGTGCATGCAAGGCGTAGAGAGCAGGAAGCGATAGAGAACAACAAGACAGTTATAGCCACGCTGTCACATGATATAAAGACTCCGATCGCATCCATAAGAGGATATGCGGAGGCATTGGTCATGAATATGGATGCCACCCAGGAGCGCAGGGAGAGGTATGCGTCGGTCATCATGAAGAAATGTGATGAGGTGACGTCCATAACGAATGACATGTTTATTCATTCCTTGCATGATCTGGACAGACTGGTGGTGAAGAGTGATGAGGTTGAGATAAAACCTCTGCTGGAACAGATCCTGTCAGATATAGGACTTGGTATGAATATCGTGGTGAATGGAGATATAACCGAGGCAGTGCTTGAGCATTCAGATTCGGGAAGAGTGGTCCAGGTGATAGAAAATATACTGTCAAATGCCTCTAAGTATGCCAGAGACACGGAGATAAGTATTGTTACGGAATGTATATCGCCCGAAAAACTTCCAAGGAATGTCCATGTGGGCGGCGCTGATATGATATACAGTCTGTCCATAAAGGATCATGGAACAGGAATTCCGGATAAGGATATGCCGTTCATATATGAGAAGTTTTATCGAGGGGAAAACTCCGGTGATGAACCTGGAGCGGGCCTTGGACTATTTATTGTCCATTATCTCATGGACAGAATGGGCGGAGATGTGGAACTTGTAAATCATGTTGATGGCCTGGAGGCAGTGTTATATTTTGCAGCAAGAAAGGTTTGTTAAGGACTTGTTAATAAATAGGGTGATATGGTTGTAGCACGGTGGCGAGGTGAAGATCTGTAGAGGATGTCTGAATGCCCCCGTGCTACAACTATAAAAAGGAGAGAAAAATGGCAGATATAATACTTCAGGCAAGAGACCTTTGCAAAAGCTTTTCCAGTGAGGGCGTGCAGAACCATGTGCTCAACAACATGGATCTGGATATCTATAAGGGAGATTTTACAGTCATCATGGGAGCGTCAGGCTCGGGAAAATCCACACTGCTTTATAGTCTGTCCGGGATGGACAGACCGACTTCGGGAAAGGTCATATATGATGGCGAGGATATAACAGAATATAATGAGAAGCGCATGGCAGAACTCAGGGTGTATGAGTTTGGATTTGTGTTTCAGCAGATACATCTTGTTAGTAACCTCAGCATTAGAGAGAACATACTTGTGCCGGGTTATATGAATAAGGATACGAGCACAAAAGAGACTGAAAACAGGGCTGATGAACTCATAAAAAAGATGAATATAGAAAGTGCTGCTGACCGACTTCCTGCACAGGTGTCCGGCGGAGAGGCACAGAGGGGCGCTATTGCCAGAGCGGTCATCAACAGTCCGGGTATCCTTTTCGCGGATGAGCCGACAGGCGCATTAAACCGTAGGAATACTCAGGATGTGCTGGACCTTCTCACCGAGCTCAATGTTGAGGGACAGAGCATACTCATGGTTACCCACGATGTGAGGGCTGCTATCAGGGCGAACAGGATCATCTACATAGAGGACGGAAGGATCATAGGTGAGCTGAAGCTGTCACAATATATTGAAGAAGACCGCAAGAGACGTGAGAGCCAGATAGATGCATGGCTTGGTTCCATGCAGTGGTAGGAGGTGCCGGGATGAGATATATCATGATGGTGCTTCGAGGAAATATGAGAAGAAACAAGGGCGTGCATATAAGTGTGCTCGTGCTCATGCTTATCATTTCTCTGGCATTCTGTTCAGTGCTTTCTTACTACACGAATTCCATAAGGCATGATTCGGAAGCTATGGAAGAGGTTGGTTATGGAGGTATGCTTGCCGCACTTTATGGGGAGAACAGGCTGGATGCCTATGGAACAAGTGCAGACAAGATAATAAAGAATATTGGCAAATGTGATGCGGTGCAGGAAGTGAAAGCAACAGATGTTGTATATCTGCTGCTTAAGGACTGCAATGGAAAAGGCGGAAACAGCAGCTTCGTTTTGAATGATACAGACAGCGTGCTCACATATGATCAGTATGATGTGGATAACAAAATGACAGATCGCCGGCTTGAAAAAGGTGAGGTAAGTGTGCCGTTCAGTTTCATAGGTATGTATGACTGCAAGATTGGTGATACAGTCGAGCTGGGCAATGATAACGGTTCTTATACCTTCAAAGTTGCGTCATTTTTCGAGGATCCATATATGGGATCTTCGGTCATGGGAATAAAGACGATATTGATCTCAGATGAGGATTTTGCGGATCTTAAGGCAAAGGCTGCGGAAGATCATAGAAGCGGACTGGAAGATGACAAGAGATCCTTTGAATTGTCAAAGCTTATCATAATAGATAAAAAGCCGGGCCTGGACCTCACGGAGATGGAGTTTGAGAGAGAACTGAATAATGTGAGTGATTTCGCATCATATTGCTGGATAACTTTATCAAAGGAGCAGGCGGGAAGTTACATGCTTCTTATGACAAAGGTATTCTCCGCGGTGCTGCTTATATTTGTTGTGCTGCTTCTGGTGGCGGCTATGATAGTTCTAGGACACAACATCGGCAGCAGCATAGAGATGGATTTTGTTAACATAGGAATACTCAAAGCGGTCGGAATGACAAATTCATCGGTGAAGCTGGCGTTGCTTGCCGGGTATATGTGCACTGTGGCGGCTGGACTGTTTGCTGGAATACCACTGGCCATTCCGATACTAAAAATTATAAATAGTGCCACAAGATCTTCTTCAGGACTTGAAGTTCCGTCTGATATTAATGTAGGACTTGTGCTGTGTGTCATATTGTCGATACTGCTTCTAATAGCAGCATTTATCATGTTGAAGACAAGGAGAATATCCGAGGCCACACCTATAAAGGCGATAAGAGGTGGACGGGACAGTGTGCATTTCTCAAGCGTTCTGAAGCTTCCGGTCTCAGGCAAGAAACTTGGTGTGAGTCTTGCATACAGACAGTTTATATCTGAGAAGAAACAGTATGCCGCAGCCATCATAGTGACTGCTATACTTGCCATGTTCATGATACTTATGAACGATATGATGCGCTGGTTTAATTCACAGAATATGCTGGTGGATATGTTTTCAGTCACGAAGTATGACCTGACTGCTTCGTTTGTCGATGAGGATACGCAGAAGGATATAGAGAATGTTATATCAGAACACACAGCGTATAGAAAATATCAAATGTCCAGCGAGTACCTTCTGTTCGATGATGTGCAGATGTATTGTTATATAGTGGAGGACCCTGATATGATCAACACGATAAGAAAGGGAAGAACCTGCACATATGACAATGAAGTGCTGATAACCCAGTATGTGGCTGATGGATTTCACATGGACGTAGGTGACACAGTCACAGTCAAGCGCGGCGGCGTGGCAAGGAAGATGGTGATCTCCGGCATATACGATTCGGCAAATGATGTGGGCAAGAATTTTGCAATTAGTAAGGCTGCATATAGTAAGTTTGCCAGCGAAGGGATCGTAAGTGAGTCTGGTGTCAGTGGAGCTGCCAAAAGCAGTTCAGATGAAGAGGAATGGAGCGGCAAAGAAATATGTTATGATCTTGACAATACTGATGAATGTGATGCGATAATCCAGGAGATAGATAAGAGATATGGCGATAATCAGGGCATCACGTATTCAATACATTCAGCAAAGGATGATTTTGAAGGAGTGGCGGGTACAGTCAACATTGCAATACAGGGACTCACATTGCTCACATATATGTTGGGGGCTGTATTCGTGATAGTCACGGTCATAATCGTGTGTGGCAAGGTTCTCATGCGTGAGCAGAAGGATATCGGAATATACAAGGCACTTGGATTTACATCCTTCAGACTCAGATGCCAGCTTGCGGTCCGCTTTATCGTGACGGCAGTTGTGGGTTCGCTGCTTGGTATAGTTCTGGCACTTATCGTCAGCAAGCCATTCTTCAAGGCAGGATTTGAATCATTTGGAATATACAGTTTTAATTTAAGTACAAGCGTGATATCACTGGTTATACCATTGGTATTTATGAGCGTGTTATTCTCTGTGGTAGCATTTATCAGAGCGGGGAACATCAGAAAGGTTCAGCCGCAGGTGCTCATCGCAGATCAGTAGAAGTATATAGGAGAGTGGAACTATGTATACAGCCGTAGTTCTGCTCTTTTTTTGTTTGCCACGAGTTCTTGACATTTGTCACTTGTTATGGTCATGCCCTATGGAATATAATGTCTGTATACAATGTCAGTAGACAAGGTGGGTATATATAATGGATAAGTTGATCATATATCTGATATGTATAAATATACTAGGAGCTGTTCTTGATGGAGTGACGGCTGCGAGACGCAGGAGAACAAGCCATAAGGCACTCAGTGTTCTGCTGGGGATCATAGCCATTGCCGGTGGTGCCCCTGGCATGATAATAGCATTTGCGTTGTGTGACAGGACTGCATCCAAGACAAATATGATGCTGAGAGTGTTCACAGTGTGCGTGTGTGTGATAGAACTTGCGGTGTTCATGACTTGGAAGCTTAGACCTGCGGGCAAATGGAGCTTTGCATTCTGGGATGTGTTTGTGGAATACAGATGGACATTGTGGTTCGTTGCGGCAGTGAGTGTTGTAACATTTGTCATGTTCGGAATTGACAAATACAGAGCGGTCAAGGGCGGATACAGGATCCCCATAGCGGTCCTTCTCGGTATGGCATTTGCCGGTGGAAGTATCGGTGCTCTGCTTGGAATGGTGGTGTTCAGGCACAAGATAAGGAAGAATTATTTCTCGGTTGGAGTGCCACTTATACTTGTAATGCAGGTGGTGCTTTTGATGTGTGTGGTTAATCTGCTGTAGGATCTGCAAATATCCCCAGTTCAGGCGGATAGTTGGTAAATGCAAAGAATGCAACCGCGAGAATTGCCAGGATGGTCATGGCAGCGTAGTCATTTATGCACATTTGCCTGGATTCTAATCTGTTTTCGGTGCGCAATGCATATACAACCCCAGCGAAATAAAGTGCGATATTCAGAAACTCATAATTCCTGCCCAATACACCATTTAGAGTGTAGAAACCGACCACAATTAAAGCCATACCTGACAGGATACCGACAGTCCTTGCTGGAAGATAATGTTCCGGCAGGGGCTTATCTTTTATATGAGCCCAGAGAAATTCAATCATTGTCAGCAGGAGCATTGGAAAGAATATAAGTTTCAGGTGTTCCCAGGTTGACTCGTTCACTGCCGAGAACAGTCCGATTGCGGGATTGTCTCCCGACCATTCGTAGGTGAAGTGTAGCAGGACTCCAAGAATCGAAATGAAGATAAAGCGGAAAAGGTTGAGTCTGGTTTTTGCTTGCATTAAGGACCCTCCAATGAAACAGGTGCTATATTATATAGTGTATGATGAATTGGGCATAAAATATGTAAATCTGATAAAAATCCTTGTCTTGGAGCAGGCTCTATATGTTATCTTTAACCCGCAGGTTGATTTCTTACTCGCCGCATCTGTGCTAAACTATAGGCAGCGATATAATAAAGAAACGGAATTGCAAGAAAGGAGAACTGTGCATGCGTTTGATCCATTTATCTGATCTTCACATAGGAAAGCGTGTAAATGAATTTTCCATGCTGGAGGATCAGGAATATATATTGAAAGAGATCCTGGGGATTATCGATGATGAGCAGCCGGATGGAGTCATCATAGCCGGGGATGTATATGATAAGTCTGTGCCGAGCGAGGAGGCGGTGAAACTGCTGGACAGCTTTCTGACCTCGCTTGCAAAGAGAAAGCTGCAAGTATATATCATCAGCGGCAACCATGATTCGGCGGCCAAGCTGGCATTTGCATCAAGTCTGATTGATCTCAGTGGAATCCATATATCGCCGGTATATGATTCGGCACAGATAGCCATGATGGGAGATGGGGTGGTCAGACCATATAAGCTGGAGGATGGAAAAGGACAGATGGTGAACATATACATGCTGCCATTTGTGAAGCCGGCAATGGTCAGAGCGGTGTTCCCTGATGAGGCGGATGATATAAAGGATTACACGGATGCCTGCCGTGTGGCGGTGGAGCACATGGATGTTGATGAGAAGGTTACAAATATCCTTGTGGCCCACCAGTTCGTGACCGGGGCTGTGCGCTCGGAGTCGGAGGAGAATGTGGGCGGCCTGGACAATGTGGATGTGTCGGTATTTGACTCATTTGACTATGTGGCGCTGGGGCATATACATGGGCCGCAGAAGGTGGGCAGGGAGACCGTCAGATACTGTGGAACACCGCTTAAGTATTCACTCTCTGAGGCTAAGCATACGAAATCTGTGACGGTTGTTGACATCCCTGAGAACAAGAAAATAGAGATAAGGACAGTTCCGCTTGTTCCGATGCATGAGCTACGCGAGGTAAAGGGAACATTTGACGAGCTGATGGACAGGCGTAACTACGATGGAACCGCAGTGGATGATTATCTGTATGTGGTGCTCACGGATGAGGATGACGTGCCGGATGCTTTGGGAAAACTCAGAACGGTCTATCCAAATGTGATGAAGCTTGGATACGACAACACCCGAACCCGTGTGACACAGACGATAGACGATGGCGCTGTGCTTGAAGGGAAAAAGCCTATAGATCTGTTTGAAGAGTTGTATGAGAAACAGAACAATCGGCAAATGAGTGATGAACAGAAGAGTTTTGTTCAGGATATTATAGACGTTATATGGAAGGAGGAGCGCTTATGAGCGAAGCGAATAATTCAAATGCGCTCCGACGACCTGCCCCGCTCGCGGAGGCGAGAGGGGCGATACATTGAGAAAGAGAGGAGCGCTTATGAGCGAAGCGAATAACTCAAATGCGCTCCGACGACCTGCCCCGCTCGCGGAGGCGAGAGGGGCGATACATT
>ERZ1027038.75-NODE-75-length-50998-cov-9.428499_pt1 | contig 50998 bp, 74 predicted proteins | sample MGYA00519439_ERZ1027038 | MGnify/ENA primary metagenome ERZ1027038 (study PRJEB26926, sample SAMN06164807) | human gut metagenome | biome: ENVO:00009003; feature: ENVO:2100002; material: ENVO:00002003 | host: Homo sapiens | place: USA | collected 2012 ... | reverse complement strand
GTCCCAAACCAGGCGCTCTAGCCAAGCTGAGCCACACCCCGATATGCTGTTTTGCCGTTTCGTTTTTGTTGCCTCACCGAAGCGACTTCGATATAATATCACCCTATTCCATACTTGTCAACACTTTTTTACATTTTTTTGAAATTATGAAAAGTCAAGCAATAAATGCAAAACTTTACTTGCGAAACATCATTTCATCATTTTGCACAACTATGTTTGCGTTTTGTTGGCAAATTTGCACAGACTGCCCCTCTTTTCGTTTTGCTCTCTGCTTATTCTACTCTTTTTATGCCAGTCTCGCCAGTTCTTTCTGGAACAGTTCGCCGGAGGTTTTCCATCCGAACATCTCCCTTGGGTAGTCGTTGATCCAGTCCTCTACCCTCTGGATATCGTCCTCTGTCCGGTCATCGAAGTTCTCTCCCTTTGGTATCTTCCTGCGCACCAGTCGGTTCTGGTTTTCGTTGCTGCCACGCTCAAAGGAGCAGTATGGGTGGCAGTAGAACACGGTCACTCTCTTTTCGGACTCATCTGCTGCCGACTGCTGCATTCCCTCCCAGTCAGCGAACTCCGAGCCATTGTCCACGGTTATGGTCTTGAACACCTGCCCGAATCGCTCTCCCCATTCCGCTTCTAACTGATCCAGTCGCTTGCAGACCTGCTCAGTCGTGTGCTCATATAAAAGGTATATGAGTTCGTTCCTGGTCTTTCTCTCTGTCAGTACCAGAAGGCTGTGTTTACTTTCCCCTCTCTTGCCTACCACTGTGTCCATCTCCCAGTGTCCGAATTCCTCTCTGGTGTCGATGTCCTCTGGCCGCTTCTCTATGCTTGTACCTGCGTTGGCTCTCGCCTGCCTGCGGACTTTCTTATTCTTCTTTTTCCGTCTGCCTTTTACTGGGAGTTCCTTATTTGTGATTGTGAGGAATATCCCCTTGTCGATGTAACTGTAAAGGGTCGGCTTGCTAATCTCTGTTTCAAACTCCAACCCCTTGGCTTTAATTTCTCCGAGGACTGCTCCGGGCGAGTATCCGTCCTCTGCTATCTTTGTTTCTATGTACTCTGCCAGTCTGTGGTCTTTGCCTATCTTAAGGTCTGGACCCTTATCTCGCAGGTTCTGTTGATACTTATCCTCTGCGATGTCTGGGGAGTACCGTTCTTCCTCTGTCAGATCTGAATTGGTATGTGTGTATGTTCCTCTCTTTATCTCACGGTATATGGTGCTGACATGGACTCCTATCTGGTCAGCGATTTCCTGTTTGCCGTGTCCTGCTTTCAGCAGTGCTTCTAATTTCAGCCTGTCGGCTCTGGATAACTGTTTAAATCTGCGCATGGCAGCACCTCCTTGTCTCTTTCTACTATTATCGGTGTTAAAGTTATAAATTTCAATAACAAAACACTTATAAATAAGGATAAGATACCAACAAAGAAGTGGTGCTTTTATGGTTATATTTTTGTTGAATTTATGGGTTATAAAAGACTTGAATACCTCCGCAACCCAAGGTAATATACAGACAACCTAAAGGAAAGGAGGTGCATCCGATGAATTTGGATGATTTGGTTTCTAAAATAAATAAGCTGAGTAAAGTTGTTCGAGCCCTTACTCAGCTTGCATTGGAAATCGGAACGCTCGTAGCGGTTATCCGATTCATCATCTTATGATGATGGCTTGGGGGAGGGGTCCACCTCTCTCCCTTGCTTCTCAAAATATACCACACGATTGGAGGTCTTGTCAATGAAACGGTTATGTGTTTCAGTTTCGGTTCTGGCTTTTCGGATAGCGGAGTTGCTTATCGTGGTTTCTGGTCTGCTTCTCCTGCTTTCCAGAATGTAGCCGGTCCGTCCGGGGCAGTACATCTGCTCCGGCTCTAACCCACCGATGTCTGGTCCCAAGTCCAGAAGGCGGAAGCGTGAGGGGAGCAAAGGACAATGCCATGTCTGAGTGATGTCTGACAAGTTTGCCTGGTTTTTAATGTGAAAGCCTTAAAGGTAGGAGGAGTTATTGGTTTTTACCGATTGCCTATCGCAACTCGTTGATTTTGTTTCCTGCGTTGCAGAGAAAGGGTTAGGTGATGTGTAGCCGAGCACGAGGTCTTATCTGGTGTACCGTAACACTGGACGCTCTCTCCAGTCGGGCGAGACCGATGGGCGACATGGCTTATTGTTCCTTTTTGAAAAACGGCGATAAATTTCCGGTGGTAAAACTCCGGCGATAAAATCTGAAAGGATCTGATAAAATGATTTATATTGATAAGTGCCGCACCGACCTCGGTGTTACCGTGGACGAGTGGGCGGTTGATGATAGATGTCGGTTCTCTGATTCCGGCAAGGTCGGCATAGGGACTGGTGTTCGTGTGCTCGATATTACTGACAAGTTTGGCGATGTTCTGGTTCGCCTTGTGATTTCGGATTCCTGCTCTGACAATGTCAGCAGGTTCTCCTGCAGGGAGGTGTTGTCTCATGAATAAAGAATTGCTTGAGCCGATCATGCGTGCTCACGGAGATAAAAACAAGGACTTGGCTGCGGCCATTGGTATGTCCGTTCCGAACTTCTCCACCATCTGGAATGGTCGTGGCGAGTTTGCTCTGAAGTATATCCGTCTCATTGCCCGGAGATATTCTCTTACCCCGGAGCAGGTCTATAAAATCTTTATCTTTCCGCAGGGGTAATCATTGCCCCTGCTTTTTCTTTGGCTTTCAAATCTGCCCCATTTAGGCAATAAAAAAGACCCAGTGGGTGTTTGTTCCACTGGGTTGCTTTTCGTCTTATTCTGGCTGTCACGGTGCGCCACGCTCTGGGTTCTGCGTTGCGGTGTTCCCGACATTTATGTCGGTCACATCGTCCGGGTGCTTACCCCCTTTAGAACCCCCTCTGCGGCACATCATACCTCCACTCTTTTTATAAGTCAATCGCCAATTACAGAAGTTCATTGACCTTCTTCTGCACGGCTGCGTAGTCGTATCCGGCTGCCTTCAGCTTCTGCTTTCTGGTTTCGCCGTTGCCCCACTTACCTGCGATCACTTCCTTGGCTACCTCAGTAACGCTTTTCTGCGGTTTTACTCCAAGCTGTGCATTGACCTCTTTCTGGACTGTATCGTAGTCATATCCTGCTGCCTTGATGCGGTTCTTTCTGTCATCGCCATTTCCCCACTGTCCTGCAATGACTTCCTTGGCGATTTCTGCCACGCTCTTTTTCGGTGCGGAGGTTGCTCCTGCAAGGCGGTTCACTTCTGCCTGCACCGTTGCGTAGTCATATCCGGCAGCAGCCAGTCTATTCTTGCGGTCATCTCCGTTTCCCCAGTCTCCTGCGAGCACTTCCTTTGCCACCTCAGTGACGGATTTCTTCTCGCCCTGGTTCTCTTTGATTTCCTCTCCGTAGTAGTAATCCATATCTACCTTGCCATCGATGCCGCTTACTGTTCCGGAACTGGTGTACTGGTGGAATGCGCAGTCATAGTCCGGAGATCCTGTGTAATCTGCGAGCCAGTACACATACTTGGAGAGCACTTCGTCCGAATACATATTTCTGTGGTAGTCGATGTTGGAATAAACACCTGCCTTGTATCCATGGCTTTCCACATACTCGCAGAATGCCTTTGTAAATGCGATGCACTCATTCTTTCCGAGGGTTACTCCCTTTGCCTTGGCTTTCTTTACAGTGTCGTACTCAAAATCGTAGAATACAATCACATCTTTTCCGAGACCTGCCTGCTCCATCTGCTTGATGCAGAATGCCGCCTCCTGCGCTGCCTGCTCTGCGTTGATCGCATAACTGAAATGATATACTCCCTTGATTTCGATGCCGTTCTTTCTGCAGCCTTCCACATACTGGCGGAACTTTGCGTCTACCGTCTGTGCGTATCCTTCACGAAGGATTGCGAACTTGATGCCGTCTGCTGCTACTCTGGCAAAGTCTACATTGCCCTGCCAATATGAAATGTCCATACCTTTGATTGTCATATCTGTTTCCTCACTTTCTGTAATAAAATAGGGCAGCCTACTGGCCGCCCTGCTGCGTATGTTTCCTGTTACTGTTCCTCGGCATCATCCGAAGCACCGATGTTGGCGGAGTCGGTCAAGCCTTCCCCGATGATGTAAGCCACCACGGACGCTCCTGCCATGATGAGTGCAGTTACCTGCGTTGCCGTGTTGTCTGTTCCGCCTGTGGCGAGGATCATCATTGAGACGAATGATGCCACTGCCGTCCACAGTTTTCTGCTTGTGAGTTTTCTTACCCAGTCGATTTTCTTCATTGCTTTGTCCTCCTGTTATACAATTTGTTTTAGTGCCTGTTCGTTCAGAAAGTCCTTCTGTTCATGTTTGACCTTCTGAGCGTAGTCGAGTGCTGCGTGCATATCCCCATTGCAGTGTGCGTCTGGGATTCTCTGCACCGCTCTGGCTGTCGCTTCTCCGAGTGCCAGGGAAGCATTGACGCAGTTGATGATGCAGAGTTCATTCTTCTCTCGGATCTGCTCTCTGGCATCTACTTCCTTCTGTCGTTCTTCCCGCTCTGCTTTTTCCTTGTCGGCACGCTTCTGTATGCTCTGCTCGATGAGCCAGAAAAAGAAGCCAGTCAGTGCCGATGGGATACTCGCTGCCACGATGATTGCTGTCACATCCATGCGCTGCACCTCCTCTCTAAAAAGACCGCCTTGTCCAGACGGTCCTTAATTCTGATTTAATTTCTCACACCACTTGCATGGGTACTGCGTCATCGGTATGTGGTAATTTGTGCAGTGGGCACAGGTGCCGCTTTCCTTGCAGTCGAGGTCACATTCTTTCATGTGCTTATGGCAGTACCTGCTCCCATGTGCGTGGGTACATTGGAAGTTATTTTGCCTTGGTTTCTGCCTTGTACTTCTCGCCTGTGATTTCCTCGTACTCTGCTTCATCAATAGTTCCCTTCTCCACTCTGACCGCGATCTGTTCCTTCGTCAGCCTGCCTGCGGCATAAAGTCTTTTCAGACTGTCGATTAATACTTTCATTATAACAATCCCTCCTCGATAAGCTGTGCGGTGTAATCATCAATCGCCTTGTCGGTATTGATCTGCTTAATGGATTCCAACATCTGGTATTCCGATACAGTGATTTCCCTGCTATCGCACTCCCAGTCGGTGTAGGCTTCCATGCCCTCGGTTGCTTCGTGCTGCACTTTCTTGATGTTCTTTCTCTGGATGTAGATGCCGTCAGCCACAAGCTGCAGCTCCTGCGGCTCCTCGGAGCATCTTTCCTTGGTCCATTCCTTCATGGTTCTGCCTCCTTTTGATTTTTGATATTATTTTCTTAAGCCGGCCCACATGGATATAAGGTTTTATCCTGCTCTGGTAACAGTCATATGTGTCCGTGCAGGTAAACCATCCCATGTACGACAGCATGGCTTCGATGTGTCTGTGAAAGTATCCACGGTTCGCTTCCTTTGACCTCTCCATCTTCTTTGCCAACCGTGTTGCGGATAGCATGATGTTCTTTCTGATCAGCGTCTTGGTTCTGTAAAATATAAAACCCATGAAATCCAGTGCCCTACCTATCTTCCGCTTGCCCTTCTCGTAGTAGAATTTGCATACCTGGTAGTTGTGCTTCAGCTTTAATCTGAAACGCTGACCGAGCATCTTCCTTATCTCCACGATGGCTCTCTGGAGGACTTTCTTGCTGCTTGCGAATATGACGATATCGTCCATGTACCTTTGCAGCTTTGGCAGACCGAGCACCTCTGTGATCAGTCGGTCGAGTGGTTCTAAGAGGTAATTTGCCAACCACTGGCTGATGTAAAATCCGAGAGGGATTCCTTTATTAAATCCCTGTAGGCATAATCCGATGATGTATAAAAACCAGTCATCCTTGATTCGGATTGCCAGTTCCTTCATCAGAATTTTCAGCCGGATACTATCATAAAAGTGCCGGATATCCATCTTTGCGAAGCACCGTGTTCCCTTCGGGTCATGCAAAAGCCACCGCTCTATCTGTCTCTTTCCGTAGTGTGCTCCACGCTTTGGGAACGAACCGCAGGAGTATGGATAGGCTGTGGCTGTGATGATTGGCTCTAATACCAGAACGATGATGTGGTGCAGCCATTGTTCATGAATTTCCGGCATATAAATTTTTCGTCTTTTCCCATGTTCGAAGATGATCTTCGGGGTTCTTTTCTTTGGCTTGTATGCCAGTTCCGGGTGTGGGACGTCCACTCCCTCCGGCTTTGTGTTTAGGATCATGTCGTACATTTTCTGCACCTCATTATCGAGGTGTGCGTCTATGTACTGGATCTCTTTTCTCTTGGTTTTTCCTTTGCGTAATTTCTTATATGCTTTCCGAATGATATCATCCTTCAGCATTTGTTGATACAGATATTTGTACTCTTTGTGACCGTGTTTCGGTTCATTACGCAGATGGATTTCTGTGTGTGTTTTTCGCATTCTGCTGAGTACTCCTATAAGATATTTTTTCTTCTATCTCCTACGCACGGCAGGTGCGACCGCTTTACCGTGCGTCCTGTGTCGGACTCATTTCCACTCATCTTCCCAGTAATGGTAAGTAAACCTTGTTTCAAAGGTCAGCGGTGTAGGAAGCAGGACTGCTTTGGGTTGTTATTCCGTTTAAGATAGAATAAGGCGGCCCCGATGTTCCAGTTGGCATTCCCGGCAGTGTTGTTCACATTCAAGTAGCGCAAACCATCATTCGTACCGTTGTTGCAATTACCGAACCGAAGGGCGACCGCCCGAGGTGACGCAGTCCTGCGCCCCTGTTATTCTTCCTTACGCTATTAAAATCCGATTTTGTTCCACTGGGGGAATTCTGCTAACGCAGACCCCCAGACCCCCTATCACGGTGTCTTGCTTACGCTGCGACCCCGACAGGTGGTAAAAGAAGGACGGCGGCCCCGATGTACCAGCCGGCAGCCCCGGCAGTGACGCCCACATTCAAGGAGCGCAAACCAGCAGTCGTACCGTAGTCGCAAGCACCGAACCGAAGGGCGACCGCCACAATCTCGACATTCTGCCATAATCCGTCACAGCCGCCAGTGGATGTGCTTCCCTTGCACGGATGAACCGGAACTGCTCCGAAGCCGGGAACGGTCTGATACTTGTGCGGATAGAAAATACCGTATTTCTGTGTGCTTCCATCACTCTCGAACATCTTCGGAAGGCTGATGCCTGTATCCTGGTACTTCGCTCTGGTCACATCGTAGGTGTAGTTCTTGCTGACCTTGTATCTGCCGTTCACGAGCAATGTGTACGGGTCACGCATCCACTGCTGATATGTTCCAAGGACGATGGAGTGGAAGATCTTGTTGAGTGACTTCGCATCCTTGGTTCCGTAGAACTGTCCGCCACCTACGACTGCATTCTGCTTCACTCCGTTGGTCGGCGCAAGGCTCGCATCGTATCCGCTTGAATTTCCATAGCCGTATGCTTCCTGTGAGTTCGTGCTCTTTGCGAACATGATCAGAAGGTCAGTGATTGTCTGAACAATTCCGCCACCGAGGAATGCTGCACGGCTTGAGAAGTTTGCGATTGCGGTATGCTCTTTGTCCGTGGTGTTATTGTAGCAAGGCTGCAATCCTGCCAGAGACACCATCTTTGGTGTGGAGGTATCTGCTCCGAGGATTGAACCGTAAAACATCGGAATCCATACACCCTCCAGTACATTGTTGCTCGGGTCTTTAAATCCGACAGGCTCGAATCCGTCTCTTTCCCTCATGGAGAATTTAACGACACGGTCATTGCCGAGCATATACTCCTGCTTGTAAATCTTGGCAAGCCACGAGAACGCTCCGCCGTTGTAGCTTGTGTTGGAAACATCCGAAGCAGTGCCGTCCTCTTTCTTGGTGTAGTCGTTCTCATCCAGTCTGTAGTCCGGTGTTCCGTCTGCCCTTACCATCCACGGCTTATTTGCCACGATGATCGGGAAGTCTGCCCAACTGTTGAGTGTCATTGTTCCGGTGTCCTTGTTGAGTGAAATCGGAGTGAAGTCTTTGTTCTGTCCGATGTATTCGATTCGTGCTGTCGGACTTAAAACATCCATGTGCTCAATAAAGCCATAGATTCCGTCTGCGGATAAAATCGCATAGCACTTGTCGAGGGTTTCCTTGTCTGCGATGTATGTCTTTCCCATTATTCCTCTACCTCCTCGTAGTATAAAAGTCCTTTATCTACACCAAGCACATACTTATCCCCAGTGGTCTGGTCGTAAAGGTACATACTGTTTGGTGTTACGATAGTTACATCTGTTGCGTTGGCGACCTCGGTTAAGAAGTCCATGGTAATCGTGGACGGGAGGAGGTCGTTGTAAGCGGGCATATAATCCCACTGGTTTGCGACTCCGACTGCCAGTGCGTAGAGGATTTCCCCCTCGTCCGGGTCCTGTGCATAAATGCCGACCTCTTTCACGTAGTAGCCATTCTTAAGGTTTCCGGTGTCCTGCTTGTTTGTGATGATAAATTTCACATATACATTGGACTGGTTCTGGGTCGTCACTGTAATCAGTGCGAACTCCTGCTTCTTGGATTTGAGAGCAGTTCTGTTTGTGAGTGCTTCGCCATCTGAATATGATCCGTCTCCGGTTGCGGCCTTGGTCAGTTTGATTGTGCATCTTCCTGCCTGTGCCTTGGCGAGCAGGGCGATTCCTTTGGCTGTCAGCACTGCTTCTTTGAATACTCCTGCCATCGTTGTTCCTCCTTTATGTTGTTATTTTGGAATGTGATGCCATTCCCACTGCCACCCTCGGCACAGTGCCGTGTACGCTTGCCTGTGTTCGCTGTGCTCCGTTTAGAATTGTGGTCTTGGTGTTTCTTACCACTATCGCTGCAAAACCGCTCACACCGCCCGACAGCGTGCCTGTGCGTGGGTTGACATTATTCCCGATAGTCTCATGCGGGGAACTTACTGCACCTGCTGCAGCGTTCCCTTCCATGCCGATATCTCCGGTGCGTCCTTCCGGGTGGTTTGTTACCGTTCTGGACGGTGCGGAGGTTACGGCTGATGCAGCCGTCTCCTGCATGGTGTAATCGTTTGTGGTCTGGTGGTGGTTCAGCACCTGTTCTTTCGGACTGCTGACCACCCCGGATGCCACTGTCTCATGCATCTCCATTTCTCGCTCCACCAGTATCCTGCGGATATGGGAGCGGGTGTTCTTTACTCTCTGAATGATGGAGAGGAAGTAATTTGCCATTTCCTCTGTCATTCTGGCATTGGTTATGATGTCGAATGTTCCGGGGGTGTATGGACCCTCGGTGTAATCGAACCATTCCTCTGTCCTGCCTTCCCCGAATACAATCTCTATCAGTTCTGATACCGCACTCGGAGTTCCTGCCTTGGTGTGCCACAGGAGCGTCCTCTTTATGATGTTGCGTTTGGTTTCCAGATTCATGCTCTCCTGGTAGTATGGTGTCCTTAATTCCACCGCCAGTACATCCAGTATCCGCTCCGGCAGTTCATCAATGACTGCCATAGTTCTGGTATGCGCTGCCAGCCGGAGCATCCTCTGGTGTTCCTGCTGCACTGCGTAGGATATGCAGCGCACCTCAGTGCTCTGTGCTATCTTCCATGGCAGGAGGTCTGTGATCTGTCCGTCATATAAACTAATCATTCTCAACACCTCCGTATGTCACGGTCTGCGTTCCTATCCTTGCGACACTGGTATCCGGCACGGTCGTAAATACCGGAGAGGTTATCTCCGCCCTCTTTGCTCCGGCTGCCACGATCCGTTTCATGAGTTCTGAAGGGTTGATATCTCTGCCGATGGTTCTGGTCTGCCATTCGATGTAGTCAGCCACCGCCTGTGCCACCTCCGCCTGTATAGTTCCTGCCTTGGACTGGTCACTCAAATTTACATAGTATGTGAATGCAATGTTGAATTTGACCGTCTCCGGTGCGAGCACGGTTACCTTGTCGGTAAGCGGGCGGATGTTTTCATCCTGCAGGTATGCTGCCACTCCGTCTATGACAGTCTTTGTCGGGAGTTCTCCGTTCGTCATAATGAAACGAATTTCTACCTCTACCGGGTTCGGACTGGTTACCTTTACATCTCCGATGGTCTGGCTGTAGGTCTTTGTCCAGTATTTGTATGCATCGTCCGGTCCTGCGACACTGTATCCGCTTGGTGCGAGGAATATCCTCTCTGCAAGGCTCTCGTCTGATTCGAGGTCTGCTCCACCGCTTGTCTTGGTCGTGTTGCTTACGCTCTCCACATACGGTATCAAATCAACCAGTACATTGACCTGCCCCGGCAGCAGTTCGTTTCCGTCCACTCCGTTCTCGGTGCAGAGTGCCCTCACATCTACATAGGTTTCCCCTGCGGGGATTTCCTCGTATCCTACTGTGGCGAAGTAGTTGAGGTTGCCGTCCGTGACCTTTGTTCCTTCCGGTATGCCTACGGCTGCAGGCCGCTTCTCTGAAAGAGTGAACCTCAGTGTTGTTTCCGCAGGGGACGGCTGCTTTCTGGTTACTCCCCTGCCTGCTCCGAGGTTGTCGAGGAATTCGCCGTAGGAGTATTTGATTAAGTCCTGCTTTCCGGCTCTGTCTATGTACTGTTCGTCCTGGTATAATTCCAGTGCGATGGCATATAGCATGATGCGGTTCGGATCTGAAGGAGAGAGCGTTATCTCCTGTCCTGTGATGCGCTTCCATTCGCTCTCAAAGTTTGCCACCATTCTTGTTTTCATTGCTTCCAGTGTGTCATTGTCAATGAACGACACCTCTGGGAGGTCTTTTACGCTTTGGATTGTGTCAGACATTTGTTATTACCACCTCCGCCTGCAACTGCCCATCCTCATTGAATGAGAAGTTGATATCTTTTACTGTTGCCCTTGGCTCGTACCGGTCCGTCTTGTCGATGATCTCCACTGCGAACTGGCTCTTTGCCACATCCATCGGCATCCCTACGAAGTCCGTGTTCAGACCGAATTCCCGGTCAAGTGGGCACGTTCCCTCTGCCGTCTGGTATAAGCATTCCAGACATCTTTTAATATCTGCGATGTCCCCGCTTGCGTAGTCAAAGGCTACGGTTATGTGTTTTAAGTCTATTGTCATTCCGCTGCCCTCCCTACAGATATTCTTCCAATGAAAGATTGACATCCATCTTCTGGATTTCCCCAGTACCCATAACAATAAGGTTTGACTGGGTAGCCTGTGTGATCTTCCACCTGTTCGACCCTACGGCATGGTTTCCGATGACCAGTTTCTCCACTCTTCCCTGTTGCACTGCTTTTGTGATTTCGTGGAATGTTTTCCATGGCTTCACTCCATGCTGTGCGTTCAGTACGACCTTGAATTGTACGGTCATCAGTTCTGGGTTGAGGAATTCTGACTGCGGCTTTTTCCCGATGCGCTCATGCTTCGCCCAGTTTGCTGATATGGTTCTCTGGTAGTCTGTGAAGTTGAGGATTCTGCTGTCGCTCGTTTCAAAGACGATCAGTTTTCCAAAGTTTCCTATTCTTCCCATCCCATCAACCTCCCAGTGCCTTTACTCTTTTTTCCAATGCGTCCAACTGTGCCTGCAGGGACGGCTTTCCTTTTGTCTTGGCTGTGTCATCCTGCAGGTTGGATATCCCGGTCTTGTTATCATCAATGTCCGAGAACGCATCGTTTATCTGTTCCAGTGTCACATACGGCTTGTCCTCGTATCCGTACCCTTCGAATTCTATCTTCGGGGCACGCAGGATTATTGTCTGCTTCTTTTCTGAATAGGACATGACTGCTTCATTCACATTGTTGCTCATCTCCTGCCGGAAGATGCCTGCGCCACCCTCATGTGGTGTGTTCGCTGAATTATACACCGGTCCGAGTATGACCCCGGACACCGTGCCGTTGGAAAAGCAAGCCACGACCACGAGGTCGTCTACCTTTGGTATGTTGTACTGCAGGGCGAGGAATGGAAGCTCGCTTGTCACGGAGTCGTCTCTGTCCTCATACACCACTCTGGCTTTCCCTGCTGTGTAATTGATTGAGGATATCTTCCCCAGTCTGATTGTCGCTGCTGCCATGCTCTCCACCTCCTTAGTTTGGGTTTATCCATGACCCCGGCACTCCTGCCTTGGTCGTTAGATTCAGCATACCCTGTGAAATGTTGAATATCGTATATGTTCCAGGTCGTCTTGTACCTGTCGGGTGTCCTCCAGTTACCTTGCCTGCCAGTGCTTCGGCTGCGGTGTAGTAACCCTTTTTCGTAGTGGTCAGTGTGTACTTTCCGCCCTTTACCGGTGTCTGCGTTCCTGTGGACTTCGTTGCCGTGGTAGTCGCTGTGGAGGACTTTGTCTCCGTCTTTGACTTCTTTGCCACAGCCTTGGTAGATGATTTGGCATCCGTGAAGCGATCCGCCACTCTCCGAAGGTCGAGTTTCTGCTTACATCCGCTTCCGATATCCCATGTGACCTTTTCCACATAGTACTTGCCGTCCAATTTTCCGAAGCCTTTTATGGTCACGCAGGAGGTCGCTATGATCTTCCTGTTGGCTCTGGTCATTGTTACCGACATGGTTGTGTCGCCCTTGTTGGCTTCATTGATTTTTGCCAGTGTAATGCGCTCTGCTTCCGATGCGTTGCTCGCTGCATCCGTGACCTTCAGTATCCTGTTTCCGCCACCGACCTCGACCTTTATCGTCTGGTTCTTATCATTGTTGGTGTACTCATATTTCGCCCCGGTGTAGGTTCTGCACAATTTTGTGTTCCATGACCAGTTCGGTTCTATGTTCTGTTTCGTCAGCGTTGCCACTGATTTCTTTTTCTCATAGGTGGCTTCGTTAAACACCACGATTTTGTTTTTATATATCTTCATGGCGAAGCCGTAGAGTTTTACCAACTCGTTATAGAATGAGCAGTCATCCTTCTCGCTCTGCTCCACCTTTTCTATTGGTATCCTTGGTGCTTCATAGTACAGTTTGATGCCCGCCCGCTTTGCGACTTCCTGTCCGATATTCTCCAAGGTTGTTTTCTCATATGTTTTTGTTCTCTGTGTTTCCTTGAAGCTGCTGTCTGCCGGAAGTGCCAACGCTTCCAGTTTCAGCTTGACTGGTGTTCCAGAAAAACTGAAATCATCAATCACAAAAGACCCGCAGCTTAATTTCTGTGTATCTCCCTCTTTGCTCCAGTTTTTCATAATAATCGTGGCCGCCATAGTGTCTCCCTTGCTTGGAAACCATGACTTGATCCACTTCCTGTCTCTGTCATTGATGTTGAGGGAGAGGCTGTCGCTCTCTCCCGATGCAACATCTGTGTAACTGAATGACTGGAGGTACTCTGCGAGTTTGGTATCGATCCGCTTTCCGTTATATGAAACGGAGGCGGTTGCTTTCCTTGGGTCCATGCTTAATCCCTCCATATTGGCAGATCTTCGTCTACCTCATCTGCCAGTTCCGGTGTGGCGAGAGTGACCCCGCCCGGGAATACCAGGTATTCCAGTAACAGGCGGTTGTTCTCCATGAGGTATCCTGCGTACTTCTCATCTCCGTAGACCTGGTACGCTATCTTATCCCATGTGTCGCCCTGCACCGTTTCGTATGTGCCTGCCATTCTCTCGCCTCCTTAGAACCTCTTTCTGTCGTTGTCACGCTGCCACTGCTCCATCATTTCATTGAATTCTGCTTGTGACATACGCTCTGCTTCCACCAGATCATCCTTCGTAGGTGCTGCGCCGTTGAAGTTATATACTGGTGCGTAGTTTATTGGTGCTCCGTTTGCTGTCGCAGGTTGCGGTTCGTTTCCACCGCCACTCAGTCTGTCGAGCAGACCGGATATTTGTGTCTGCGTGCTTCCCTGCATTGCTGCCCCGACCTTATCCACCAGTGCCGACAGTGCGTTGCCTGCGCCACCGTTCTGGCTCTCTGCGAGAATGCCTTTTAGGATGGTCGTCATTTTCTCCCATAACTGGGAAAGAGGCACGATTGCTTCTGGTCCTGCTTCTCCGCCTGCCATTAAGTTTCCGCTTTCCGGATTGATTCCGAATGCGGTAGGCTGCGTCATAATACCACCATTTTTGTACCATTCGATTGAGAACTTAGGCAGTGAGCCTTTTCCTGCGATACCGTATGGTGCTTGTCCTCCACTTACACTGATGTGTGGGAGGTTGAGGTGCGGCAGTGACCACTTGAAGTTAAATGCTCCCTTGATTTTGTCCAGTGCTCCGGTTACCACGCTTTTCGCTGCTTCCAGTTTGTCACTGAATGCCTGCTTGATATTCCCAAGGACATTCGTGACGGCTGTTTGGGCTGCGTTCAGTTTGTTTGTGAATGCACTTGTAATGGAGGATAATTTTCCTCCCGTCAATGTATCCACGGTGCTCATCACACTGGAGAAGGTGCTTTGTACTCCTGCCATTGCTCCTGCAACCACTCCCTTAATGCCTCCACCTGCGCTGTCATACGCAGATTTCATGGCATCGAGTTTTGCCCCTACATTTGCTCTGGCTGTTTCCATGAGGTTTCCGGCTGTGTCTTTGACATTGTTGAATGCTTCCGAAACGCTCGCCTTTACCTCGCCCATCTTGGATGTGAACTTATCCTTGATGGCTGATAACTTTCCGCCTGTCAGATTGTCTATGAATGTGTATCCGGCTGTGTAATATCCTTTGACACCCTCGACCGCTGCGGCTGCTACACCCTTGATTCCGCCACCGTGTTGCTCGTATGCGGTTTTCATGTTGTTCAGCTTTTCGCTTACAGTGTCCTTGGCTGCCTGTAATACTGTACCTGCCGTCTGCTTCACATTGTTCCAACATTCGGACGCTTTTTCTTTAATTGCCGTCAGCTTTCCGCCTGTGGCTGTGTCTATGGCATTAAATGCTCCGGTTACTACACCCTTCAGTGCGTTCAAAGGAGCGAGTGCCAACGATTTCAGCGCATTAAATGCTCCGAGGAAGATGTTTTTCAGTCCATCCAGTGCCCTGCTCCAGTCTCCGGTAAATACCCCGGCTACGAAGTCAATGATTCCCTGGAATACCTGTTTCACTCCGTCAATTACTCCCTTGACGGTTGTCCACCATCCATCAAATACACCCTTGATAAATTCGAAGGCTACCGGGAATTTATCTTTGAAACCGTCCACCGCATTGCAGACCGCATCTTTCAATGCGGAGAACTTTGCGGAGATCCACTCTCCGAGTTGCCCTGCCTTTTCCTTTACCGTATCCCAGTTTTTATACAGTAATACACCGATAGCGATTACTGCTCCGATTGCCAGAATTACTAAGCCAATCGGACTGGTTAAGAATGTAAACGCTGCACCCAGTGCGGTCGTTACCGCTGTCGCCGCCGTGCAGACCACGTTCCATGCGGTTGTGGCTGCTGTTTGTGCCCATGTTGCTGCTGTGGATGCTGCTTTCACGATTGCGTCCTTGGCATATAGTGCGTTCAGATACAATGTTTCCGCTTTATCCTTTATCTTGGCTACCCGAAGCAGTGTCATTGCCTTGGTAACCTTTGCGATCTCTATCGCTGTTTTCGCAAGTTTAAATCCTGCGATGGCTGTCGCCAGTGTGGTCACGGTAGGTATAAAACCTTTCCATTCCACGAATTTGTCGAGTACATTTGCCGCTGCGCCCAGTACACCCAAGAGTGCCCCGACCAGTGCCGGAAGTCCTCCGCTTACCAGACTGCTTGCATCATCACTTGCGCCCCCGAAGGCTTCCGAGAATTTCTGCTGCACATCTGATAACAAATCCATGATTGCCTGTAGCTGTGGCTCATGCTCTGCGATTGTATCTTTTAATCCGCCCAGTGTTGCTTCGGCGGTGCTTCCTATCCATCCAATGAATGACTGGAAATCATCCCACAGGTTTTGGATCACTCCAAGGAATGTCTGTACGCTTCCGGGCAGTTCTACACCGAAATCTTCCGACAGTGTTGACGAGAATGCTTCGGAGAAACTCTGACCGTCCACTATCTTTCCGACAAAATCCAGAACACCGCCTGCCATCTGACCGACTCCGTTCATGAATTCTTGGATTGGTAGTTTCTGAATGAGTTCGCTGAACCCTGCCGTAATATCCGGGATTTTCAATGCCACCGCATCTATGATCTGCATCGCATACGGTCCGAAGTCCTCTACCATGCTTATCTTTAGGTCGCTGATTGCCGACTGGAATCGTGCCAGTGCGCCTTGTAATGTTCCGGTCGCTGTTGCATCCATTGCATCCAGTGCGCCAGTTGAATTGTCGATTGCTCCGGCGAGTTCATCCCATGCTGATGCAGAGCCGTTTACTCCCTCTTTTACTCCGTCCAGTAAGTAACCAAACTGTGAGTAGTAGTTCGTTCCGGCAATTGCTGACATATAGGAGTTTTTCTGCTCCTGCGTCATTCCTGCCATTGCACCGTTTAGGTCCACGAGGATATCCCTCATGTTCCTCATTTCCCCGGAACTGTCGTAAACTGCGACACCTAAATCCTTGAATGCCTTTTGTGCTACATCCTTGGTGCTGATTCGTACAAGCATTGAGTTCAACGCTGTACCTGCTTCACTGCCCTTGATACCGTTGTTCGCCAAGATTCCGAGTGCTGTGGAGGTTTCCTTGTAGTTCATACCTGCGGCTCTGGCTGCACCACCGCATCCGATGAATGCATCCATAAGGTCTGCCGCCGTGGTATTCGCCTTGTTGTTGGTTGTTACGATAACATCGAGGTATCCCTGTAAGTCATCTATTCCAACTCCCATGGCACTCATAGAATCTGTTACCTGGTCACTGGTGGTAGCAAGGTCTGCCTGCGTTGCTTCTGCGAGTTTAAGCACTGGTGTTAAGGCTGCGGTACTTTCTTCCACATTCCATCCCGCCAGTGCCATATATCCCAAGGCATCGGCCGCCTCCGAAGCCGTGAAGGTTGTCGCTTTACCTGCTTCTCTGGCCGCAGCAGACAGTTTCGCATAATCGTCCGCAGATGCCCCTGCGATAGCAGAGGTGTTTGCCATTGCCTGTTCAAATTCCGCATACTCATCAACCGCACCGGATATGAAGTCTCCGACCTTAACGGCTGCGAATGCTGCGGCTGCCACTGCTGCGGCTTTCTTAGCAACGCTCGCTATTTTGTTTAATCCGTCCTCGGTTACTCCGAGACTTTGCTTGAAAGAGTTTTCGACCTTGCCTGCGATTTTAATGGCGAGTTCCTGCTCTTTGCTGCTGCTTGCCAATGTCTGCCACCTCCTCGGCTATTTCCCGCAATTCAAAAACGGACAGAGATAGAAAGAAATCTATCCCGGTCCGTAATGTCATTGATAACTGTATTGCGAGTTTCCGGAGGTTTGCACCGTCAGTTGGACTTATTCCGCTCCGTAGAAAAAAGCTGTCACACGGTTCTTGACCTTGACTGCTTCCTTCGGGTGTAATCCCTTGAAAAATTCCACCGGAAGTTTGGTTGCCTTGGCAGCGATGATGCACGCATACTCCAAGGACATTTCCGGGAGGAATGTGAATGATCCGGTTCTGTCCAGAATCTTATTTGCTGCGATCATGTCCGCTGCTGTCAGATTGTCCAGTCCGCTCAGATCGATTTTGTCATAGGTTTCGCCCTCGAATGTGTACGGCTTATTAAAAACTACCGTATACTCGTTCTCGATCACTTCTCCGTCTTTGTCCAATACCTCTACTGCTACCTCTGTTTTCTTTGTCTCTTTTTCCATCTTGCTCGTCCTCCTTGATTAACACTGCTTTCTGATTTTTGCCAGTAAATCCACACCATTGACCTTGTAAACGTTGTTGATCTTGTCAAGTTCGATTCTCTGCTTTCCGTCCAACTCAATCATGATATATGTGATCTCCACTGTCACTGCTGCGTCCATCGCTCCGCCCTGCTTCACGGTGCCGCCTGTGAGTTTCTTCTGTCGTCCACGTACAACTACTCTCATTCCCTTATAGTCAATACCGCCTGTGCTCTTGACTGTGAACTGCTCACTGGCTCTGAGTGTCAGATTCAGCGAAGTTGCCGGGGACATGAGTTTGAATGCGTCCTCATCGAGGATGCGGAACGGAATCTCCAGTTCCATGCTTCCGAACTGTCCGATGATTACTTCCTCGATTTCTCCAAGGATACCGGGACCGCTCAGTGTCTCGGTCATTCCCTCGAAGTCCGGCAGGGAGATTTCCCCTGTCAGACCCACGAGTGCTGTTCCGTTGTTGTAAAGGTTGAAGTTATTAATAACTCCGGGAATACCTAATGCGCCCATTCTTATTCACCTCCGTTTAATGCTGCGGATAACATATCCGGGTCAAATTCCAAAATGTTGAGGATATCCTCTGCAGGTACATACGGTGCGAGGTACTGGTGGAACTGGATCTTGCCGTTGAGGATGTCCGTTACCGGGTTTTCGTCCTCGCTGAATTCAATTCTCGCCCCTGCACACTTGCCCTGTGATACATAGGAGTTTCCTCTGATGTTCTCGCTGTCTACGATGGACTCGATGAGACGGTAGTTGCCCGGTTCATCGACCTTCTGCTTGTAGGTCAGAATGAAGCTGTTGCCCCACCATGAGAAAAATCTACGGCAGCAGAACCATCTGTCTTTCGGGTCTGTATTCGCCGGATAGCACGCTGTGTTGTTGCCCCATGACTTCCATCCGGAATCATTGATTGCGGTAATGATTCCCTGTCCGTTTAAGATGTTCGCCTGCGGCTGATCCAGTGTTACCTCTGTTCCATCTTCCAGACAGAGACCAGTAATTCCGATCAGCTTATTGGAAGGGGAGAGGTTCGGCACATCATCGTTGCTTGCGTCTGTGTACGCTGTCAATGCTCCGAAGATAGCGGAATATGCATACTGCTTCGTTCCGACCTTTACCTGCGGCCAGAGAAGTGCTGCGTGCTTGTTGGTGTATCCGTTCTTATTCTTCCAGTCATTGCAGTCTGTGTACTTGGTTGCTTCTGCGGTGTCGATATCGAGGATGCATTCGCAAGTGAATACTCCGTTGATTTCCTCGCACTTTGCTGCAAGGGCGATACCTACATTCGGCTTCTGCGTCCATCCTGGTGCTAAGAGCAGACCCGGTGTCATGCTGAATTTCGGATAGATGTGGCGGATTAACTCCATACCAGTCTCTGCTCCGGTGCTTGCATTGTATCCACCGATGATGTCGCTCTCTGTTACGGCAGTCGGGTCGATGCTTGTGCTATTGACTGTGAGGGTCTTGGCTGATGCACCCTTGCCTCCTGCGGTTAATGTGATCACAAGGTATCCGTCATCATCGAATGTCGTGATGTAGTCCGTTCCGGCTGTGAGTGTGGCTTCGTTTGCCTTTACCTCTACGGTATCTGCGAGGATGCCTGCCACCTTTACTGTTGCCTGCATTTTCTCCACATTCACGGTCTGTTCCTCGTTTGCTTTCTTGTGTTTCTTCGGGTCGAGCACATTGATTAAGATAATCGGTGCGACATTGAGAACACGGAAGCAAGCGTCCATGCTCTGGCAGAGCGTGTAATTCTTGAAATCGTCACTGTATCCAACCTGCTCCACGGCTTCACTGAAACTGTAGGCGATCATCGGTACATTGGTTGCCTTGTACGGGTCGGCTGCGAGGTTCACAGGTGCTGTTCCGATGATTACCTGCAGTCCGGCTGTTCCTGTAACGGGTGCGACCAGGCTCGTTGCCTGCTCTTTTACCCTTACTCCATGATTGTAAGCCATTGCTTTTCTCTCCTTCCTTAAGCCTTATACTCGGCTGCTTTTTTATAAAATACATAAGCGGCACCGCTCTGTGATGCGATGTCTGCGTTCACGGCCGCCAGATTGCTGATCGGCACGACCAGATTGTAAATCGCAGGTTCTTTCTCCATTGCGGTTTTCAATCCGTCCGGCAGTCCGTTGTTGAAGAACTGATTGTGTGTTGCCACTCCCAGAATTGTCGGGCCGGCATACACCATCGTTTCCTGTGTCTTGGCTACCGTCTTTGCTTCCTGCTTGGCTTCCGCCTGCACTGCTTTTGTCTTTGCTTCGCTCATGCGAATCTATCCTCCTTCCTTATTGCTGCTGTTGCAAATGTCATGCTCGCTGCTCCGAAGAAGTAAGGGAATGATTCTTCGTCCTGCAGTGCCCAGTCGAATGGGTGCTGCTCATCATTCATAAAATAGAATTGCTTTGCGAGCATTGGTTCTTTCATGAACCGTTCCTGTATCTTCTGGATGATTCCAAGGACACCCTTGTGTCCGTTGTTTCCTGCGTCATCGTCAAAATATCCGATCAGCAGTGTGACGAACACTTCCTGCGGTTCTGCACCGCCCTTGGCTTGCCCTGTTTCCACTCGGACGATCACATACGGAATCGGGTCCGGTGCATCTTCGTCCTGTCTGATGGGGAGGTTCTGCTCATAGACATTCATCTTGATGTACTCCCCTGCGGAATCCTTGAAGAGGTCATCCCTAAAAATAACCCCTATTTCCTTTACAAGTTCTTCCTGTAAAATCTGCGCCGTCATTTACTTGCCTCCCAGTATTTTGTCGATCTGCTTCTGGATGTTCTTCTGCAGGTTCTTTTCTATGTTAGGCTTTACGATGCCATATACCTTGGCTTCGTTTCCTACCATGGTAGGAATGGACGGACTGAGTAATTTCTTAAGTGGCAGCCTTGATGTTCCTTTTCTCTGAACTACAGAAACATGACCACTTCCGAATTTGGTAATAAAAGCCTTGAGGTTACCCTTTTGCAGACTTTTCAGTCCACTTGCTTTCAGTACCTTACCTCTGGCCGCATCTGTTGAAGTATTGTCTTTGTACTTGAAGTCCGCCAACTCATTCACTGCCCCTGTAATTTTCAGAGTGGCTGTCGGATTGGATGCCGTTGCGTTCTTCTGGGCGATAGCTTTCTTAAACCTTGGACTCTTTACCGCATAGGTTTCCTTGGCTTTGTCAGCCAGATCCTTTTTGGCATCTCTGGCGGTAGCATTCACGGCATTCTTCAATGCCTGCGGTGCTTTCGCTTTCATGTCCTTCAGTTTCAGTTCTATCCTCTGGAGTTGAGTCTGGTCGACTTCAAACTCTATCATTCCGCTCTGCAATCCCATTACTTCGTCCTGTTAGCCTCCATGGTTATTGTGTATACTCCGCCCTCGTCTGTGGAATCGGTTACCATGTACCTCTTTCCATCAAAGACAATCTGCCGACCGATGGCAGGCAGTGATCCGAAGTCATCCGCCTTGACATAGATTAGTTTCTGCTTCACATACACACCGTCCATGTTGGATTTCATCTTCTTTTCTCTTTCGATGATTTCATTGTCATCTACGAGAACCGGGATTTCTTTTCCGTCCACGGTGTGCATATCTGCGAATTCATCCACATTCATGAAGGTGTTATTCACATCGTCCTTCATGACTTCTTTGAATGATTTTCTAACCATTCTTTTTCGCCCCTTTACTTCGGGTCGGTGTCTTTGGCACTCTGCCGACTACATTCTCCGGGGTTTCTCCGTTCTTGGATTCCCCTGCCAGTCCTGCTGTGGCGGTGGCAGGAGTCGCTTTCGCTTTCTCCTGCTTGCCTTCGCTCCACACGGCTGTTCCTGCGTCAAGCCATGCCTGCACCATTGATTCATCGTCTGCCGGGAGGCTGTCTCCGACTTCATACTGGTGTGATCTGTAAAGGATAGGGTATGTTGCTACCAGTTCCATGGCTGCACCTCCTTATCCAATTTTTACAAGTACCTTTGCGTCTCCTGCGGCCGCTGCCTTGGCTGCGAAACCTGCAGGTGTGTATGCGACCTTGCTTCCGCTAGTCTCTCCGTTGTTCGCTGCGTCTGTGATGCCTGTCTTGTCGAAATAAACAGGCTGTCCGAATGCGATCTCGTTCGTTCCAGTCTTATCGAACTCAAAAACACCGCACACATGAAGGTCGCCTTCTGCTCCGGGTGCGATGTCAGTTCCTGCGATACCCACTCTGCCAGTAAGTTCTACGACTGTATTGGCTTCGATGGTGGATGATCCAGTATTTTTATAATCGAGGGTTTCCCCTCTCTGCCAGTAACTTGCTTTGCTCATGGCTGCATCCTCCTTCTGTTATGCTAACTCAATCGGGTTCTTTACTTCGATACCAGGGTTCTTGATTGCTCCACGGTAATCCATGACGCTGATACCCCAGTCGAGGTAGATATCCCATACGAATCCCAATGTGCCCGGAGTCTCCATTCTTCTGATTGTCGGGATCTCCTGTCCGTTCAGATAGTCAACCTCGATGAAGTCTGTGTCGTCCTTTGCTCCAAGTAACCACCAAGGCATTACATTTCCAAAACCACCGCAGAGTGCGTTGATTGTAGGATCTTCCACTACCGTGATGCTGTCCTTGTATCTGTAGAGCGGGTTCACTGCCTGTGTGTTGCCGGATGTGCTGATTGTCGGGCTGTAGAACAGCGTGTACATATCGAACATATATCCGCTTGGCACGATAATGATTGCAGGTCTGATGATAGTTGCTTCTCCGAACTGGTCTGTCTGGTTCTGGAGTGCGAGGATCATTCCCTGCACGGCTTCCTTCGTGATTCCTGTACCCTTTGCCAGTAAGTTGGAGTGTGCGCTGCTGAATAATGCAGTACCGTCATAAATCGCCGGGTTGTTTACGAGGATCTGGTAACACTGCTTATTCTGGGTCTTTCTTGCGCTCGCTGCGTACTTGGCAGGAATTCTGGTTACAAGATCGATATCATCGTTGATGAATGCCTGTCTTGTAAGCGTGAACTGGCGGCCGTATGTTTTCAGCTTTCTGGTCGGGAGTTTCTCATCTCCGAACACATCATGCTTTAACTCTCCACCCTCCGGCACTTCGAGGAACTCGCCTACCGGTCCTGCTAAGTAGTTGTTGTCGTGGGTCTTGAAGTCCTTAAGAGTTCCCTTCTTTGTCCACTGGTCGAATGTTACGGCTACAGTCTTGTGTCCTTCCACATATGCCTTGTTGATGGCATTGTCGAGGATAGCAGGGAACGCTGCTGTCGGATTGTAGAACTGTCTCTGTAACATACCGTAGAGTTCATCAGAGGATCTTCTGTTGAGTCCGGACTGTCCTTCATTGGTCAGACACTCAATGGCTAAGTCACGGAGCGTCATTCCCATCATCTGTCTTGCACCGTCTGCCGGGTTCTGGAGTTCCATCCCGCTTCTCATCACGATAGCGTCTGCTGCTGCCGCTCTGAACTTGTCCTCGGCACTTTCTGTGATACTCACTCTACCGTTTGCCGGAATCGGTGCACCGTGCTGTCTTACGTGCTCCAGTGCTGCTTCTCTTACGGAGTCCAGTGTCGCACCGCTCTCGATATAGCTTCTGGCTTCCATTCCGAACTCTCCGCAGAGTTCTGTGATGGAGCGGATTCTGGCTCTTTCTTCCTGGATTGCTCTCTGGGTGTCTGCTTCCGGGTTTGCCGGATTCTGCGGAGGTGCGTTTGCAGGCGGATTCATACCTCTCTGCTGCTGTTCCTCTGCTTCAATCTCTCCGTTCAGTCTCTCGATTTCTCTCTGAAGGGAGTCGAACTCTGTCTGCTCCTCCGCAGTAAGATCTCTGCCTGCTTCTTTGGCGGCATTTACGATTTCCTGCTGACGGAGCATTTTCTGCTGTCTCTGCTGCTTTTTGTTCATCGTCTGTTACCTCCTTGGTTGATGATATTTTTATTTATTTGAAGTTGCCTTTCGAACCAGTCTGTAGAGCGGCTCTGCGTTCCCTGCTCGGTTTCCTCCTCCAGTTCCCTGCCTACACCGACCGTTGGGTCCGCAGGCACGCTCACGATACTAATTTCGTAAGGTGTCCACTTTCTTGCGATGTCTGCCGGTCCTGTGAACCTGCCATCTGCTGACTGTTTGTTTGGCATTACTTCCTCCCATGAGTCTATCTGATAGCCTACGGACGTTGTTTTCAGCGTTCCGCTTTTGACTTTCTGATAGATGAGGTCTGCATCTTCATCGCTGTCGAATTCAACCTCTGCCATTCCACGCAAGTCCTCAATCCATGCCCGGTTTACTTTTCCAATGACACGGTTGCGGTCGTGGTTAAAGAGCAGCACACCAATTTCATTTAATCGTGTAAGGTCTACTGCTCCATCTGAGTGGTCGAGGATTTCTGTTCCCCACCATCTCTCGTATGGTTCTTCAGAGGAAAAGGAAAGAATGAACTTTCGCTCATTCCCCTCTCCTTCCATGGCTCTGATAGAATTAACTGTCAGTTCCCTAGTCGTCTGTTTTTCCTTCTTCCTCTGCTCCATCGCCTTCTTCTGATTCCTGCCCTGTTTCTTCTCCGGTTTGGTTTCCGTCTGTCTGCTGAGGATTGTCGGCAGGTGTTTCCTCATCCTCGTAGAGTTCTGCTGCTGTCTGGTCAAAAATCACACCTCCTAAATCGATACCCTTATCCTTTGCGTATTCGAGTACCTCTGCCATTTCATCTATCTGCTCTTTCCAGTCACGACCCTGTTCTGCGGCAATCTGCTTGAAGGTCTTTTGTCCTGTGTTCAGAGCAATCTTGTTTGCGTTTGCTTCCTTCTGAGGGTCAATCCATTTCTTCGGTGCTGTGATCCATGCGTGCTCGAAGTATTTATCCTTGTTATCCCAGAAGTCCTTTGCGTCCAGTTCCCCTGCGAGCCACAGCGAAATAATAAAAGTTTCATATATTTCGTCCATGACTTCCATCAGCATCTCTTTTTCCTCTGCGTAGGTCATGTCATCTTCGATGATGCCCTGTCTGGTTGAGGAGTAATTGCTCTCTGACATATCACGGCTTGTGGCTTCGTAACTGATGCCCTGTCCTGCTCCGACAAGTCTCTGCTGCAGCTTGATGTAACTCGCCGCATCCGTTGCCTGTCCGGTCGGGTTTACGACCTGTATCTCATCTCCGGCATTCAGTTCCTTTATCATGCCGGGTGCGATGGATTTGCCCTGGTAGTCCTGGTGCGGTCCCGGTACGCTGCCGTTCTGACGACCGATTCCGGTTGTCGGTAACTGCTTTTTGATGAATACTGAAAGACAGGCCGCTATTCGCTCTTTGACCGATACGGCTATCATGAATTCGTTAGCGTCTCGGATTCTTGTGATTGTCGGACTCATATCGGACATCTCACGCACCTGCGATGGGCGGTGTTTTGTGTATAAAAAAATGACATCTTTCGCATCCACATATACGGGATTTGAGAGTGCCATTCCGTCCACGGAATACTGTCTGATCCAGTACCCCATCGGCTTGTTATACTCATTCATTTCAATACCACCGACTACCTTGTTCCCCTTTTTCTTCGGGAGCATCTGCGAGTTGTCCAGTTCGTCCACCTCGAATGTCTGAAGCTTGAATGGGAGGTATCCGTCCTTGGTGTATCTCTTTATGATAAGGATTCCGCCATCAACCTTCTTTCGCTTCACGCACATTCTCATCATCTGCGTGAAGGACTGCGTTCCGGTCACATCGCAGTTCTGTTTCTTGCACCATTTCTTCCAGGCGGTCTGGATAATCTCGTTGGTCTTGTCGCTGCCTGTCTTTGCCTGCAGTGCGTAACCGCCGCCAATGACATTTCGCTTGTATGCCCCGATGACTGAATTCATCATGTCGGAGTTTCGCTCCAAGTCTCTGGCTCTGGCTCTGACATTGTCACGGCTGTACCGGTCCGTAAATTCTGCCGACTGGTTGAGTACCCTCCAGTTTGCATTGCCCCTGTCATAGTTGCCTGCATCGTAGTTCCTCATCTCAGTCAGACTCTGCCGCCATGCTTCCCTGCGTGCTCCCCACTCCGGGGATATAAAACCTATAATTCCATCTAACCAGTTCATGTTCTACCTCCCATCAAATACTGCGACATAGGTATCATCCAGTAAACTGGTTGAACCCTCTGCTGCAATCTGCGCTGTGAGGTCGTTCCTTAACTTGTAGAGCAGACTAAGGTCGGCACGGGTGAGCTGTCTCGTACCAATCTTGTAAGACTGGCCGCCTACGAGCACTGCGTAAATGGCATTATTTACTTCGGTCAGCATTTCCGAAGCATTGTAATTGGATTCTACTGCTGCCATGCTCTGCCTCCTTTATACCCATGACCCTTCGTTCTGACTGATCCAGTGTTCTTCCGGGGTGTACTGGGTTGTTTCCTGTTTCTTTGGTTGCTCATTTTCCTGTATCTCATTCAGATGCAGGGTTCGTACTCCGAGGATGTCTGCCGCTGCTGTTGCGTATACCTCGCAGTCCAAGTAGTGGTTGTCTGCGTGGGAGGTTTTCTGCTGCCATTCCTGTTTGACCTTGCCGTTTCCCATTTTGACATTCACTTTATGTTCCGCAGTTACCTGCTCTGCGTACTCTCTGTCACATCCCTGGTAAACCATCCATGATCCGCTGCCGTTCTTTTTCTGCATTCGTCCGGCGATCATGTCCTTATATTTTCCGGTGTCTACCAATACCAGATTCATGCCGTATGCCTTGCTGTCGCTCTTATTTACCTTGGACAGTTTGTAGTGCGACAGCATCGGGTTTGATGAACCCTTGCTTGGCAGTGCCCATTCTGAATTGTTGGCGCAGAAATCGTACACCGTATCTGCGTCATTACCGGAGTCGATCAGTGCCAGTGCTACGACCAGTGGTGTGCTGTCCGGCATCTGGTATTCGAGGTTCATGATTCTCTCTACTTCCTGGAATGAGAAAGCCTGTCCATGTGCTATGTTCTGGCTTGTGAGGTAGTTGCCCCACGCTCTGATGCTCCAGTACAGGCAGTTCTCCTGTACATCGACTCCTGCCGTGAGCAGTTTCGCCCACTCCGGCACTACCAGTTCCTCGTACTCGGTCTGTCTTTCCATGACGAGGTCTGCGTTGGTCTTTAGCTTGGTATCCTCCCACGGCTCTGCAAGCCATGAGTTGACGAAGTTCTGCAGCTTCTCCGGGTCGTCCTTACTGTCCAGAAATTCTTTTACAATCTCCGAAAAGCGAACAAATGGAGAGTACAAAGTGTTCATCCAGAATGCTACCTTGCGGACGAACTTGGTGTTTTCCTTGACCGTCCGCCACTCTCCCTTGCGGAGCATCTCCGGCTTGTCCTGGTCTGTGATTACGCATCCGCACTCCTGGCATACATAAGTTGCGAATTCTGCACGGTCTGCGTAACTCATCCCTTCCTCTTTGGGGAAGTGTATCTGCTTCCACTTGAGTTCGATGTATTCCCCGCAGTGCGGACATGGAACGAAGTAGTGCTTCTCTATGTCTGCATCTTCCTTGGCTTTCCAGATATGCCCTGTTTTCAGTGTCGGTGTGCTTGTGATGAATATCTTCCTGTTGTGGAATGTCTTGGTTCGTTCCCTTGCCAGACTGACAGGGTCGGCTTCCTTTTTGGATGCCCCCGGATATTTATCCACCTCATCGAGAAACAGGAATCGGATTGCCTTACTCGCAAGGCTTGATGGGGAGTTCGAGCCTGCCAGTGTCAGATACATTCCATCAAACTGTAATTCCTGCAACTGCGAGTTCTCATCAAACCTCTTTCGGAGTTCCGGTGCCGCTTTGAACATCGGCTGCAGTCTGTTCTCTGATATGGATTTTGCGAGCGTATCTGTCGGATATACGATCATGGTCGGCGCAGGGTCCTGTTGGACGATGTAACCTACCATGTTCTGGAGACACTCTGTTCCACCTACCTGCGTAGGCTTCACGTAGACGATTTCCTCTGTCTCATAATTGTTGAACTCATCCATGATGCCTTTAAGGTATGGGGTGTGTTCTGTCCGCCATGGTCCCGGCATTGCAGAGGTCTTGGCATCCAGTACCCTGTACTTGTCTGCCCACTCCGATACCGTGATGTCCTCTGGTGGCTGTAGGAACTTTAAGGCTTCCTTCTGGTATTCTGTGACCTCGTATCTACGATACGGATTTCTTGCCACGCTTTTTCTTTTCCATTTCTTCCGGTGTGCAGCCTGCCACCACAAAGCTGTTTAATAACCGGATGATTTCTGCGTTCAGATCCTTTTCTATCGAGCGAATCTCCATCGGGTCGCAGTGACCGCTGATTCTGCCGGATAGTCGGCTCGGCAGGGATAATGCAAACTTTTTGAATGAAACAAAAAATCGGCTATAGTCCATCTTCACTTCCTCGATGTCGATGTACTTACCCGATGCGATTTCTGTCTTTAATCTATGCATTTCTCCCTGGGATTCCTTGAGGGCGATCTCTGCCTGCAGTTTCTGTTCCCTCAGTTCGGCTTCCTTTTCGGACTTGCTTTTTCCGTATGCCTTGTCTGAAAGGTATTTGACATACCTCTGAATGGTAGGTGCTAATTCATACCGATTCCCCTCTTTGGTCTTGGTTGTTGATATGATGCCCTCTTGAGTAAGCTGCTGCACCCTTCGCACCGTTACTCCGAACAGAGAAGCGATGACCTCTACACGGTAGAAGCCGCCCTGCTGTTCCTCTGCCATTCTACTTTACATCCTCTGCCGGGATTCGGACTGCCTGCTGCCCGGTGTAATCTTCCCACCGTTTCACGATCACATCACAGAATCTCTCATCCAGTTCCATGATGAATGCCGTCCTTCCCAGTTGCTCTGCGGCCATGAGGGTGCTGCCGCTTCCACCGAACAGATCCAGTACATTCCATCCGGACTTACTGGAATTGGTTATGAATTTTCCGACCAGTGCGATTGGCTTCATGGTCGGGTGTATGTCATTCCTTGTCGGTTTGTTCTCGTAAATAACAGAGGTCTGATCTCTGTTTTTCCTGCGGAGTTCTTCCAGATATGCCACAAGTTCGTTTTTCTTCATGGCACTGAAATCTATATCATCTTCCAGAATGACGGTATCCTGTGTCCTGTCATTGATGAAGTAATGCGCCGCACCCTCTTTCCATCCATACAGACACGGTTCGTGTCTCCACTGGTAGTCCTGTCTGCCGAGGACGAATGCGTTCTTTTCCCAGATTAAGCACTGGGCGAGTTTCAGTCCTGCGTCAAGGAATGCCTGTCTGAATATGTGCCCGGTACTCTCTGCGTGGAATACATAGATTGCTGCCCCGGCTCTCATAAATTCATAGGCACTCTGATAGGTTGCCAGTAAGAACGAATAGAAACTCTGGTTGTCCATATTATCGTTCTTGATGTGATTGATGTTGCGGTGTCCTTTGGCAGGGAGGTACTCATCGAGCATCTCTGCCTTGTCTCCGTAGTTGACATTGTATGGCGGATCAGTGACGACAAGGTCTGCGATTTCTCCATTCATCAGAACCGCCATGTCATCCTGCGATGTACTGTCTCCGCACATGAGCCTGTGTCTGCCCAGTAGCCACACATCTCCGAGTTTGGTTACTGGTTCGGCTTCCGCCTGCTCCAGTGCTTCGTCCTCATTGAAGTCATCGTCCACTGCTTCCGGCTCGATAGCGAGTTTGTCCACCAGTTCCGTGAGGTCGTTCTGCTCGAAGCCTGTCAGTGATATGTCGTAATCTCCGAGGTCGAGGTCAAGCAGGAGGTCTTTCAACTTCACTTCATCCCATTCGCCTGTAATCTTATTCAGTGCGATGTTCAGAGCCTTCTCTCTCTGCTTGTCCAGAGCCACCACGACCACGTCCACTTCCTGGTATCCGAGGTCTTTGAGGACGGTTGCCCTCTGATGGCCGCCTATGATAGTTCCATCCTCGTTTATGATGATGGGGTCAACGTATCCGAATTCTTCAATGCTCCGCCTTATTTTCTGGTATTCCGCATCGTCCGGGGTCAGTGCTTTTCTTGGATTGTATTCTGCTGCCTTTAAGTCAGCCAGTTTCCTGCGTTCAGTTCTCAGTTTCTGGTCCATTTCCAAGCCTCCTTCCCGCTTTGCGTAACGAAATGGTTAAAAATTTTTTTATTTTATCGGCAAAAAAGCCGCGCCTTCCTCGCCCCGCATTGCATTTTGGGTCTGGGTAGTACCTACGGCGATGCCGTGCCCCGCCTGCACGCAAAAGAGGACACAGCGCAGGCTCTGATGCCTTGTGCCATGTCCTCTCTGAGGGGAGCAAGTGGAGTGGTTGGGTGTGACCGTGTGGTCTGTCCCCTTGTGCTCCACGCTACTACTATAGCACACCTCGATGTACTCTTGTGTACTCTCTTGTGCTTTCTTCTGTGTGCTCTGCCTGCGCTGCTCCTGTGTGTCTGTCCTGTGGTGTGCCCCTGCGCCTTGCCTGCCCTGTCTGTGGTGTGTCTGCGTGGTGCTGTGGCTGTGGTGTGTGGGTGCGTCCTGCCCCTGCTCTCCCTGCCCTCTGTGGGTGTGTGCTACGGTGTGCCCTGTACTCCTGTGCTTTTCCTGCCTTATTTTCTGGGGATAATACCTGCCCTATATATGGGGGGGTGCTATATACGAGCCTTATACGCTCCCTGTATATATGCCCTGTTTTTTTAGGCTTGCTATTTATGACCCATTCTGTACGCACAATAAAAGCCGGCCCTTGGATTCCGAACGTAGATTTCCAAAAGTCGGCTTGAATTTTCGATGTTCTGTTTTTCTTTTGTGTAATTTTCCCGTTAAAATTTCCGGCTTGATATTTCCGTGATTATTTTTACTGATTTTTTCTACGCTCTATACTGCGTGGATCTGAAAAAGTCGCCAAGATATATCCGATGATTTCGCTTTGGACATGATTCGTAAATACAAAATATCCACGATGGAATTCCAGTAGTCCTTCTCTGGATAATTCGCTCTTAATCTTCTGCGTCAGTTTCTCCAATGATCCTTCTTCGATATCTCTTTCTATATCGTAATATCCGCCATACATTGCGCTTTCAAAATAGGCGAAGGCTTCATCGCTTAGTCCTGCTAGTTTATCTGCGAACCCTCGCTTCTGAACGTCCTTGTATATTCCGTATTCCAGTGCCAACTTGTACATATGCACACATGGCAGCTTGTGTTTCTTATAATCTTCGCAATCGCATCCTGCCATGGTACAATGATGCACTTCCTTGGTATGTTTGTCTGCCATCATTCCTTTGAATTTTAGGAAGCCTTTTTCTATCTTGACCTCTCCGATTCTGTCTCCGATGACTGCGTGTTTTAATACCGCCAATTGCGGTCCATTTTTTGTATCTGTGTAATCTTTCAATCCCATATTGCTCCTCCTTTTAAGGGGTAGAATTTATCATCTGACAATAAGCTATTTTGTCAGTACAATTCTACCCCCCCTACTCCGAAGTCAAGCAATTTCAAGGCTTTGAGGGTTCTTGGGAGGAGGCGAATTCCTGTAAAATTGACTGTACTTTTTTGTATGTAAGCAGCTTGTCAATTCCTGCGTTGTAGTATTTGTTGCACGGGGTTCTTGTCATGTTTGCTTCCTTGCATACCTGCTTCCAACTTAGGCAGTCAATGTGCCTGTATTCCAGTATGCTTCGTTCCGTGGAGTCTGTTGGTAAAAAATCCATGATCTTCATCACATTCAGCATGGTCTTTGCCATCTCTGCTTTCTGTGATTCGATTCTGTCCTCGATCTCCATCGCACGGATGACCTGCGTTGCCGGTCCGTCTCCTACACTGTTTGTCTGGCTGCGTGGCACTGGGGAGTATTGCATCCCCTTTGTGCCGAGCATATTTTCTCTGAAAGTACGAAGCCTGGCTTCCAACTGCTTCTTTTTCATCTTGGCATAATAATATTGTCCGAGGTACTGTTTAAGAAGCAGTTTTTGCTCTTCTACCCCATTTGCCATGCTGTCTGGTGTCATAGTTTTCCTTCTTTCTAATCCCTGGGTTTATCCTCCGCAAGGAAGTATGCTTTTCCACCGAGTATCCTTACCTGCTTAAGTACCCGGTCTTTGTTCTCCCAGTCTCGTATCTCTACTCCACGCTCCTGCAGGATGTTTATCTGCATTTCAATGGACGAGAGCATTGCCGACACCGGAAGTTGTCTCATTACCTGCGTTGCGTCTGCCAGACTGGAATTCATCCCGAATGGCTTGCGCTTTGGTTTACCTTTTGCCATTGTCTCCACCTCTTTTCCGCCAGACTCCCCTTTTCATGCATTCACATCTCACGATGTAATACCAGAGGAAAAATCCGATGATTGTGTCCTCGTTGCTCGGTCTGGTTGTTCCGTAGAACCACAGTTCCAATCCCTGCCATAGCATACCGATCAGCAACCACTTGAATGTCGCTTTCATGAGTGCGTACTCACGGATTTCATTCTCACTCATTTCTTACCACCTGCCATTTCATGGATTATTGTGCGGACGATATGACCGATTACCTTTGGCTCATCCCAGTCGTCCGGTCCGCTTAATATGCACCCGCATATCTTATGCTCCCCGAACTTCTCCACATTGAATGGGCAGCCATCGCATGAGGGGTGTGTATATTCATGATCCGTTCCCTTGCCTTCGATTACCTCATGCGTGTACTTCCTGCAGATGGTCGCTGCTTCTGTCATGAACTTTGCCCAGTAGAATGCCCACTTTGCATTGATCGCCTTTTTGAATATCTTACTCTGCCTGCTGATTTTCTTTTTCAGTCTCATCCTCTGCCTCCTTTATTTCTTTTCCACACCACGGACAAAATTCCAGAGGTATTATTGCTCCTATTGTTCTATTTGGATCAATCGCTGTTTCGTGTCCGCAGTTCTGGCAAATCATTACACAACTTTCAAATTTGTCATTCATCGTTGCGCTCCATTTTGAAGTTCCATTATCTTCGTTGCCAATGACATAGATTCATGGTCTTTCTTTGGATACTGCTGATATGTGGCATTGCATACGCTGTTTTTCACATATTCTCTGTAGTACTTGTTCGCCAGTTCTACCGGAATATCCTTGTGCTTTCCGGTCAGTGTCAATTTGCTTTTATCATTGTATTCTATGAAAATCTTCCACATGGTTTATTTACCTCTTACTTTCAAAATCTGGACATTCCTCTCCATCATCGTACTCCGTATCACATCCGTATGCGTCTGCCATGAAGTTATCACAGTGCCATCCGCTCAGATGTCCTGTTTCCCATGATGGTCTGTGGTGCAGGCAGTTTCCGCAGCAACACTTTTCATCATCGTTCATCCTGCACATCTCCTTCCCAGTTCCATAATCCCTGCTTGCCTCTTGCCGGAATTGGTTTGTCGAATGCTACTGGGTTTTCCATTACCCACGCATATCTTCCAGGTGTAAAGTCTCCGAATGCATACTCATCTGGACGCTGTTCTTTAATAAGCGCAGCTATTTCTTTATCAATTAATACGCAATCTGCAAGGATTGCTTTTCCAAGAATTTCCCCGGTTGGAAATTTTTGAAACCTATTAAATATCTCGGGCAATCCGAGGACACGAAGCACTCTCTTTTTCGTATCATCTGTCATCATGCAAAAGCCAAATAATGGGTCTTTCTTTCCTGCATGAATGAGGATTTCTCCTCGGTAGTTTGTTTTCCATGACCTCGTTTCAATATGTTTCTTTCCGGTTACCAGTAATGTCGCCCATGGTTGCAGTACTGTTATTGCTTTCATAATCTGCTCACTCCCCTCTTCTGTACTCTCCTGTAATATGCCTTGATAATCTGTCTGTATCTGCGCTTCGGTTTTTTGAGGATTATGATGTTGAGATGTTCATCGGACACCGCCATATCATTGACTGGCTTTATTTTTGCTTTCATCTTCCGCCTACTCCCTTCTTTAATGCACACATGGTGCAGAGTCCTTTTGCTCCCTGTGCCTTGGCTACCTCTGCTAGTGGCAGTTCCCAACACTGTGCACCGCACTCCGGACACTTGGTCAGCTTCCAGTCCTTGTGTCCTGTCGGCACATTTACCTTCAGCGGCATACAGTAATATCCTCCACGGTCAGTTGCTTTTCTCGGTTCGATTGTTACTCTCATTTTGTTTGCTCCCTTGCTATTTCTGTGTCAGTTCCGGCAGCAGGATTTCCGCCACTTCCTTTTCCGAAGTGACTACCCATGCTTTACCGCCTGCTTTGCGGATCTGCTTTATCGTCTGCTCCTGCATCTTGCTTAGTACCCCGATGAATGGCCGCTTGACCTCGAAGCCGTAATACCTGCCATTGATGATGCAGGTAATGTCCGGAATTCCCTGTCTGGAGTACGGGCCGGCTGCTTCTTTCCATGCGATGGCATTTGGTGCGTTGTCTTTTATCCAGTCGAGGATTTTCTTCTGGAAGTAGCTTTCCTTTGGCATCTTCTCCCGGATGAATTTGTCGGCTGCTTCCCTAGTGCTTATGCCCTTGTTATGCTTTATGGTGTAGTCCTGCAGTTCCTCGTAGGTTCTGAAGGAGGTATAATCCAGTTTTCCGCCACGCATTACATGGCGGATTGCTTCCTCTGCTGTTGGGTCTGGATACCCTTCTGCGTTCTTTGCTGTCATCGTCTGCCTCCTTAAAATCTGGCGGACACTCTCCCTGTGATGTGGAGTTTTCCGTTTTTCTCTACTGCATTGAAGTACATATTTCCCTTTGCAACTTCCTCTGCGAGGTCGCCTGCCATCGTGACGGCTCGTACATATTTGCCAGTCTTATCAGTGATCAGTGCTGCTTCTTTTCCGTGTTCCGGTTTCGGTATTACTTTGATGATCATGTCTCTCCATCTCCTTTTCGATTTCTTCTTTATGTTCCTCGTAAACCCTGCACTCGGTACATGGTTTTTCCGGTTCTACGCATTTGTCCGAAAGAATGATACAAAACCACGGCAGGCTTCCTTTGCGCTGCTTCTTGGCTCTGACTCGCTCTCTCATCTGGGACAGCAGTTCCATCATGCTCATACTGGTGTCGCCTCCTCGAATACCGGGGCGGCTGCCTCCTGCATGGTCGGCTGATCTGCGTATTCCGCTGATCCGTTGTCTGCGTATGCCAGTTTGTTTCCTTCGTTGGCTTCCATGAAGTGGCTTGCCTGTGTGTCTGCGGAATGCAGTGCCCAGATCATCGGGTACTTGTCGATGGCATTGTTAAATGATAAGGTGTCGGCTTCGGTGTATCCCATGTGCCATCTGATGGCATATCGTTCCACTGGCTGAAGCTTCATGTATTCCTCAATCATCATTACTGACTTTTCTCCGTGTCCGTATGGGATCTTGTCATCCACTGCGAATGCTTCGTACTGTTCCCACTTTCCATTAACCTTGCGGTTTCTGATTTCCGTTGTGTAGAAGTAGGTCTTGCAGATGTCATGGAGCAGTGCCATGATGATCACATTTTCCTCTGTCACTCTGGCTGCTGGAACTCCTGCGACCTCGTATGAGTATGTGCCGTCATCGTTCTTTGTGAGGTTCGCCCTCAGCGCATCCAGTACATTGAGTGAGTGCTGCAGCAGTCCGCCTGTCACTGAAAGGTGGAATCTGGTACTTGCAGGTGCTGCGTACATATCGCTCTTTCTGATAAATGCCATCAGCTTGTCCACTCCGTCTCTTGTTACCTTTGCCATCTCTGCTTCAAATCTGTTGATGTTTGCCTGTCTGTTATCCATTGTCTTGCTCCTCCTTATTCTTTAATCCCTCAGCCAGAATGTGGCACGCTCCGGCTGTGATGATCATTCTTTGTTCTGATTCCCACTCTGGTTTCTTCTCCCAGATGTTCTGTTCCTGGTCTACAAGGAACTCTTTTGTCAAATCGTTGTAAATCTTCGGTGGCGGTCCGTCCTCATCGAAGCACTTCGGTGCTGCGTATAGGCAGCAGTGCTGTTGCCAGTAAGGTATCCACAAATTCCAGACTGCTATTCTGATTTCTTCCACCACCTGCAGGAATTTCTCCACACTGTATTCCTTATAGAGCGTCCTGCCGAGTTCCTTGCCTGTTCCGGTTCTCCGTTTTTCCTCAAGCATTTCCTGTATCTGCTTTATGAGAACCTGTCCGGCATCATCGTTTTTTATGACGATGTCCTGTCTGATTCTCCTGCCGGAGATCTGATCCGCTACTTCCTTGATGCTATCCTTCAGTTCCCGGTACGGTTTCTTGTACTTGGTCTTTAGGAGTTCCTCTGGCACGTTTTCGTCATTCTTTTTCAGTGTCTCCAGTAGCGATTTCAGCTTTTCTTCATCCTTTTGGATGCTTTCATCTTCCATTCGCACCACCCTTTCTGTCTCCGAACACCTAATGCTCCATTTTTCTACCGCACACCTACGTGTTCATTTAGGTGTGCGGTGTGAAACCCTTGATTTTACTGGCTTTATCGGGGTTACTAAACACCTAACACCTAATTTTTGAAATACACCATGTTTTTTTAGTGATTTTTGTGACTAACCCTTCATGCAGTCACACAATTTTCCGTAAATACAATAAAAATAGTGATTTAGGTGTTTTAGGTGTTTAGATGTTATTAAAAGCCTTGATTTTACTGGTTTTTTTACTAAACACCTAACCGAACACCTAACTAAACACCTAATTTTAGGTGTGCGGTTTTTTAAAGTTTTTTATAACTTTTTGGCGATTTTGGTCACATAATTTCCAGTCACACAATTTTTTCTGCTCCATGGTTTTTGTGACTAAATCGCAAATTCTGTGACTAATTGAACGGAAGCTTATCTGCTTCCTCATCGGGTATGGTCTGCCATCCGTCACCCATTCCCGGCAGATTCATCTGCTGCGGTTTCATCTGCTCTGCGATTTCTTCCTCCTCCAGTAATGGGTCCTTTTCCTCTGCGAGGTCGCCCAGGTGGAATTCCACAAAGCGACAGTTTCGGTTGTTAAACCATTTTGTTACGGAGTTCTTTGTACTGCCGTCCTTAAGGACTGATACTCCGATCAGACCCTTATCTGCGAGGTATTTCAGTGTCTTTCTGGATGAGTACCCTGCTTTCGTGAGTGCCTGCGTCAGCATGGATGGGAAGATGTATGCGTTCTTGTTCTGGATCATGCCAAGGCACGTTCCGAAGGCTTTCTCTCCGAAGCTGTCCTTGTTTGACAGTATCCAGTCCACGATGTACTGCGTGGCATTCTCGTTTACATCTCCGGTGTCTGCGTTCATCTGCTCCTGCAGGATGTTCCTTGCCATCTCTTTGGCTCTTTCCCATGAAACCGGATCAATTTGCAGACATTCCGTATTGTTTTTGGCTGATTCCGTATCAAATTCTCCATTTTCGTACCGTTTCAGCCATTCTCCGTTATTAAATACCCATGTGTCGATGATTGCGTCTGCCAGTGCCACCGCTGCGATGCCTGCTATGTGTGATCCGCTCTTTCCTTTGCTGATCTGGTATACATACTGCATCATTTCATCGTATTTCTCCGTGATGCTTCTTTCGTCTGTGTGCAGGAGCATTCCGATGTAAGCCGGCCCTGCCCATCCGCAGTTCATTCCAGACTGCTGATGCATGACGGAGGCTTCCCTCTCATCGTCAAATGGTCCGCCGTATATTTCAAGCACACGGGTGCTTACACCTGTCTGCGATGTTTCTGTTGATAGTGGTTCTTCTCCGGTTGCCAGTGCCACGGTTCTCCATGTCTGTGTTGCCTGTATACCACCGCTCTTTGCACCTCGTATCTTTCCTGTACCACTGGCGATCATGTACACGATTTTCTCCAGTGAGTTCTGGTTGTTTCCTGCCAACTGTCGCTCATCAATTCCCAGTGGGAGGTCGCAGTAAAAGGATGCGGTTCTCTCCAAGCCTACCTGTGTTGCGTTAAAATTTACCATCAGTCTTTCCGGGTCGCCCCATACGGAGAGTGCTGCCTTAAGTGCTGCGGTCTTTCCGCCTTTTGAACCGCCCCAGTTGTACACGAAGAATATTCGCTGCTTTATGATCCGCAGGAGCGGTGCTGTGAAACTGGCCGCCAATATGAACCGGAACTTGTCTCTGCTTCGGTGTGGCTTTATCATTTTGAGCCAGTCCGCCATTGTTCCGTTCTGGCAGTATGCCGCTGCCATGCCCCTCTGCGATGGGTCAATGTCCAGAACGATATCCTTGTCATGCCCCGGCACGAAGCGTTTTCCGGATTGCCATCCGAATGTACTTGTGGAGTCTGCTTTTTTTATGATGTCTATGTTCTCGGCTTCCAGTGCCGCCAAGAATTTTACGATGTGCTTTGCATTCTCCGATGTGACGGTGCATCCTAAGTCTGCCAGTGCTGTGATGGCTCTGGATGTGAAAATGGTGCTTCGTGGGTAGATTGCCTTGTGCCACTGCCCATCCCTCTTGAATGCTACCTCTATCTTTTCCTCTCCTGTTTCCATGCTCCGCAGTCGCTGCGTGATAATGATCGGGGTTCTGCATACCATGACTGGTGCGTACTTCTTTTCATCGATCACACTGATTCCCTTTTCTGAATAAATCCAACCTTCCGGCTGTCTTAAGTTCACAGGTGCTCCCTCGACCGCTTCCGGGATGTTATCTTCCTCGATGTCTATCTGCTCTGCGTTGCTGATTGCTTTTCGGATCTTCTCGGCCGCTTCCTCTTTGCCATACTTCATATAAACTTCCGATGGGTCCTTGCATCCGAGTGTCCGACAACTCCATTTGTATACTTCTCCTACGAACTTTCCTTCCCGGAGTGCCCTTGTGACTTTTGCGAGGAATGCTTCCCCGCCTTTGTCCGGCTCTACATGGATGTAAAGTTTCAAATCCTGCAGGACTCCTGCCCAGTCTGCTCGCATCATGGACGCTCCCGGTATTCCGAGTGTGCTGATTCCCATGTACCACATGGACTGGGAATCGCTCTCGCCCTCGACCAGTGCTACGTATCCGATATTCCTTATGGCTTCTATCTGCCATAATCCATACATACACAGCCTGTCTGTCTTTCCATATTCCCACCGGAACTGCTTTCCGCCGTATCTCTTACGGTGCAGTGCCAGATTTCTTTCTGCGTCAAAGTATGGTATGTATAAATACTGGACTCCGTTTCGGTCTTTCTTCGTCTGCAGGCAGCATTGTTCTTTCAGCCAGTCCTCTGGGAGACGCTTCTCGAATGAATACTGGGACACGGTGTAGTGATCCAGTCCTGGTTTCTTCTCTTTTGGTTTCTCCTGCGGCTCATTCAATGCTCCATACTTTTCCAGTATCTGCTTATAGGCTTCCTTGGTATCCAGTCCATTCAGCTTTGCATAAAATGTGACGAAGTTTCCGCCCTCATCCTCTGCGAAGCAGTGCCACATTCCGGTCTTTAAGTCTACCGAGAATGAATTTGCACGGTCGTCATGGAACGGACACAGACCTGTGAGGTTGTCGCCTGTGATCTTGTGCTTTTTGATAACGGAGCAGTATTCAGTTTTATAATCTACCAGACGGTCTAAATCGACCTCCGCTGCCTGCTGCATATTATCGCTCCAATCTACTAAGTATTACCTGTTCCAGTCCAAGTCTTGTGAAATTGATTGACTTGCCCTGCATCATGAGTTTGTTCGTCATGTAGTCGATTTCCTCATTCATTCCCTCGCTGATCACATTATCCACGGTCACTACGAGGAATTCCTTGCACTGCATCATCAGACGCTTGCCTGCTTCCATTCCGAAGTATCTCTCCTCGGCGATGGAGTCATCCATAAATCGTGGGAAGTAAAGGTGTGGTGCAATCGGTATCTTTCCTTCACTGACTACCTTGTTTGCTGCCCACTTCGCCACTCTGATGTTTTCTTCCAGTTCCTCTCTGGTATCTGCCCTGTATCTGCTGCAGATATAGCACATCGGCATGAGTGCCGGATTTCTATTCTGTAACTCTCCCGGATAGCACTGTCCTGCGTACTTCCATGGCGAGTATCTGTTCTCTTTGTATATGGTGTCATAGATTGGCAGATTGCCTACGATGTCTGCGACCTCGCTCATCTGGATCATAGTATCCGTCTGGTTTCCTGCGTTCTCTCTAAAGTTGTAAACCATAGCCGCTTCCACGATATCTCCCGGCATTAAGCATTCGTCATCGTATCTGCCGGTCCAGTTATCAAATAATATCTGCATACTGTGCCTCCTTTATATTGGTGCGGTTTTGCACCTTGCACGAGTCGGAGTCGAACCGATCCGTTTGAGGACTCGAACCTCGCTGCACCGCACTGGATGGCCGCCACCCGTATCTGCCTTAGTTGAATGGCAGATTTGCATCTCCGTCCACACTCTGGAAGTCTGCTGCATCCACGGCGGCTCCTGTGTTATAGTCTGCTTCATCAATATCCGGGATGTTGTCCGCCTGTGCCTTGATCATCTCCACCATTGCCTTTGTCTCGGCTCTCTGCTCGTCCGTCAGTTTGCTTACGAATGCGAAGGCTGCTCTGGAGTATGTGATGCCGTCTGCTGACTTTTCCTTCTTCAGCGTGATCTTGGTTACGGCATCGTAGCAGCGGAGTCCTTTGAGGAGGATTCGCTTGCCGATGTAATCTCTGATGTATTTCAGAGAGGTTGGCGGTAAAGCGAGGATAATCGGTACAGGGTTGCCTTCCTGCAGGATGTAACATCTGTGAATGTTCTTGCAGGCTTTTCCAGATCCGTTCTTTCCGCTTCCGAACTGGTTATGCGGACACTTGCTGCAATCATGGATTTCCCCAGTCTCACGCTCCACTCCCTGCTTTCCGTCATGGCTTGAGCAGTCCGGCTGAACATTTCCGCCTGCGTACTCCTCTTTCCAGTATGCATTTACCGGGTGATGATGGATAAGAACTCCGGTAAGGTCTGTACTCATCACAGGCTCATCCTCAGTCTCTCCCGGCAGTTCAAATGCCAGACCGCCACCGCTTGGAATCTTTGCTCTCTCAAATGGAAGAGTGCCGAGACCATCCAGTTCTTCTGCTACTGCTTCCTTCAGTTCTCCGGTCAGCGTGACCAGATTGAAATTCTTTTCTGTTGTTGCTACCTCATTCTTTGCCATGTCTTATTCCTCCATTTCCTCTGCATCTTCTTTGTTATTGTCTGCTTCCTCGAAGCCATCATCCTCTGACGCTCCTGCTTCCTGCTCGTCTATGTATTCTTCCATCGGTGTCGGCTTTCCGCGCTCTCCGTAGTAGAGGTCGTCCATGATTCTCTGCGCCTGTGCTGCCAGTTTGATGGACTCCACAGCTACCTCAACCGCTGAATTGTAAAGGCTGCCGATTACATTGAGGACATCGCCGTCTCCATTCGGCAGGAGTTTTAAGAGGTCATCCATGTCTGTCTTGGTGGATTTCATCTTGCCCTGCAGGGACGCATATCCCTCTGCTGCGATGCCGTATCCCTCATGGCGGTTCTTTACCTTGGTCGGGTGCTGATACTCCATAATCTGCCCAGTGCGAACTTGGCAGTCGCCTGCATATTCTCTTTAAGGTCACGGTCACTTTCCAGTGTGATGTCAATTTCCATCTGTTCGTAGTCCATCTTTATACCTCCTGTGCTTTCTTTGCTCTGTTCAGAGCCTTGGTGTTGGCTTTTCTCTTGGATACCTTAAGTTCCGAATAAACGGAGAGTACCTCTGCCATTTCTTCCGGCAGTTCTCCATCGTTCTCGGCCGCCAGATTGTTCATCGCAGAGTCGAGGGTTCGTGGATCTACTCTTTCCGTGATGAGGTGTCCGAATCCCTGCTCTCTCAAGACATCGAAGAATACCAGACCTTTTTCCATCAGCTTTTCTTCTGAAATCTTGGAGTATCTCGTTTTCTCCTGCAGGCTGTACTTGAAGCCATCCACCGTAGTATCCGGCTTTTCCTCGTCCACCATCTGCTGTGCGATTTCCTGTTCGAGGTTTTTGAGTTCCTCATTGTTTGCCTTGGTCTGCTCTGCTAATTCATCTTTCTTGTCGAGCAGTACCTTGAAGGCTCTGACCTTGTCGTCTAATGTTGTGACTGTTTCCATGTTGTTGCTCCTCCTTTGGTTTTATAATTCATTTCCCCACTGGTCCCAACCGTCACGCTCCGCCCTTGCGAAGAGTTCCAGTTTCTTTGCCTGTGGGAAGAATGTTTCTAACATCTGATAGGCACATTCCGGCTTCTGGCTGTGATGCCGTTTACTGTTCTCTCTGAGTACCGTGGAGAATGCTCCACGCTTGTCCTTGTCCGGGAGGATGATATTTCCCTTCTTGTAGAACCAGAGCAGGTACTCATGTGCGAAGCGCACCGTGTAGGCGGGTGCCGGTCCGTTGCCCTTATCCCATATCAACCTTGCGTGGAGTTTATATCCAAGCAGGCTCATGATTTCCTCTGTTTGCAGCAGGTACTTGTCTATCGTCCACATGAATACATTGTGCTTTTCATTCATGAGTTCGTTTGTGACATAGCGGTGCAGTTCCATAATTCCGGGGACGTCCATTGTCTCGTATGGTACTGTTGTTCCGGTGCTGTTCGGTCTGGCCGCTTTCTTTCCGCCCCTGCCTTGCTGCCACGGTGGGTCCGTGTAGAGGATGTCGTATTTTTCTTCTGCGTTGAAAATATCAATCTTCATAGCCATCCCTCATTTCCAACCCAAGTTTTACATAGTGAAATCTCATTTTATCCATGGTTTCTTCCACTTCCTTTTTTGAGATTGCACCAATTGATTCCATGAGTTGGAGATCGTGTTCGGCTTCCCTGTATGCTTTATTCAGTTGCCATAATCTTTTGTTATTGGTAGAACTGATTTTCTGAATACAATTCAGTTTTACCGTTTCCACGCTCTTTGCATTTACTGTCTTTGCATCAAGTGCTGCCATTGTTGCTCCTCCTGTAAAGTTTGTATTTTATGCTCGATTCCGAGCGGTTCATCATTTCTGCGATTTCCCTTATGGAATATCCTTCGTGTCTGAAGTGCTGCATCCTTCGGACTTCTGCCTGCGTCCAGTTGTATTTATGTGATATGTCAGTTTTCCTTTTTTCCTTGTACCAGTCGTAGCGCATGAACATTGTGTCGTCTGTTACCCTGGCTGCGTTCCAGTCCTCTGGGTGCTCTCTCATGTATTTGATGATATCTTCCTGTCGGTACATCACGTATGGTCGCTTCCGGTAGCTTTTCAGACCTTTCCTCTCCCAGTACTGCAGGGTTCGGTTTTCTATTCCAAGGATCTTCGACACAGTGTTTCTGGTGAGCATATCTGTGTTCGCCATGTATCCGCCCATCCCGATGCGCTGTCTCTTTAGAAACACCGCCTCCTTGGTTCGGTTCAGCCGTCTTGCCACTGTTTCCAGTGGGTACTTCTCTGTCAGTTCTTCCAGGAGGACAAGTTCTTCATCTGTCCATTTGCGTCCACCCATTAGAAATAATCCCTCCACGTATCCACGACTGTTTTTGCCAGATCCTCTTTTTTCGCCAGTGCTTTCAGCACCACTTCGTCTATCGTTCCCTCTGTGATGAGGTGGATATAAGTGCAGGCATTCTTCTGCCCGATACGGTGGATTCTGGCAAGGCTCTGACTATATGCTGCATAGTTGAAGTTGACCGAATAATACACACAGGTGTCTGCGGCCGTGAGTGTGATTCCCAGTCCTGCAGTATCGATCTGTGCGAGGAATACCATCGTTTCCGGGTTCGTCTGGAAGTCCTTGACGATGTCGCCCCTGTCCTCCAGTTTCACATCTCCATAGATTTCTCCGTAGCGGAGTTTCTTCTTTTTCAGCATCTGCCCGATGATGTCTATCTCCGGTCTGAAACGTGCGAAGATTACCAGTTTCTTTCCTGCGTCTACCACATAATCGTCCACGATTTCTTCCAGTGCGTTCAGCTTGCCCTTGCTGACCAATTCCGGCTTTTCTTCTCCATCTGCCACCAAAAATCCGCCAGTGAACTGCTGAAGGCGAAGCAGCTTTGTCAGCACGGTCGTTGCGCTGATCTGCCCGCCGCTTTCCAGTTCTGCGAAACTCTCACGCTTGATGCGGTCGTAGATGTTCTTTTCCTTTGCCGACATCGTTATGTATCTCTGCAGGAATGTCTGCTCCGGCAGGTCGAGTGCTTCGTCCTTGGTCACTCGGTATGCGATGGAGTGCTCTTTCTGGATTAACTGGTCGAGGTCTTTGTATCCCACGATCTGGTGTCTGTTAAATCCGCCCATGATGGCATATCTGTTTCGGAACTGATAGAAGTTCGTTCCGAAGATTGTTGGGTCAAGGAAGCGGTACTGGCTGTACAGGTCGATTGCGTTATTCTGCACCGGAGTTCCGGACAGGATAAGTTTGTACTTTGCCTGGTCGCCCAGTTTGTGCATCGCTTTGGACTGCTCTGCATCGTGACTCTTGATTCTCTGGCTCTCATCGCAGATGATCATGTCTGCGTTCCATTCATACAGTGCGTCAAAGATGCCTTCTCTCCATGTGGACTCATAATTGATAACGGCTACCTTTAATGCCTTGAATGGGAAGTTGTCGAGATCGTTTAACAGCTTCAGCCTGCGGTTCTTGTCTCCGAGCAGTACCTTGATGTTTGCCTTAAAGTCTGCAAATTCTGCGAAGTCCTTGGGCCATACGGAGCAGACGGAGGTTGGTGCTACCACTAGTACCTTTTCCACCTTACCCATCTGGTAAGCCGTGCCTGCTATCATGATTGCTGTTAGCGTCTTTCCACATCCCATTTCAAAAAGCAGACCGAAGCCTTTATGCGTTTCTGCCATTGGTTTTTACCTCCTTCCTGTGATTTTCTTTTGCTTTGCGGTGCTCCAAATTTCGCACCATCCTGTTCCAACCTGCTTCCTGCTGCTTGGTTGCTGCGGGGTTGCGACAGGATATGTAATCTCTGTTATTTCTGCTCATTTGCATCCTCCTCGCTTAGTATCATGGCAATGCCTTCCATCACAAACATTGCACACGGAAGTGCTATGCCGTTGCCCCACATCTTATATTTGGCTGAGTCGCTCTCCGGGTCTTTCAGCCATTTGCAGATCTGGTTGTCTGTCTTTTCCTTTTTGCTCTCGCCCATGGCTTCCATCTGCGTTCGGAACACCTCTCGCCAGTGATCGATATCTTCCTGCGTTGCTTCTGGTATCTCCACCGCCCTTGTATCGGGTTGCCTTGTCTGCTATCGGAATCGGGTCGAATAAAGTCTGCGTGTTGTGTGTACTGAGCGTTGCGCTCTTATCTGTCTGCATCAATGCTCCCTTACCTCCTCCCTCACATCCGCTTCTGATCTGCAATGTGATTGGCTGAGGATGAGTGGCACATTGCCCCCCCAGTGCCCATGCGACTGGTCAGCGTTGGCACATTGCCGTCCTCTGCTATCGTCACTCTGCTGTCCTGTGGGTGGTTTTCTAATACGATAGGTACATTGTTACCGCCGGTCCCCATCTTGGTTGTAAGCGTTGGCGATACATCACTTTTATCTGCTACCCTGCGTCTGTCGCTGATGTCGTAGCATTCGACATCCTCTGCACCTGTCTTATGAGAGCCGTTTTTAATATCTCCGGCAGTTCTTTGCCACGCTTCTCGGCTCTCCGCAAAATCCCCAGACAAGCCTTCTCGCTCAAATAATATTTTTGGTGCGGTGTTTCCTCCAAAATCTGCGACAAGGTAGATACGCTTTCTTCTTTGGGGCACTCCCCAGTATTGGGCATCAAGCACTCGCCAAGCGATGGAGAAATGGTCGCCCATGATGCATCCGGCTGTCTGCCATTTTCCCTTCGGAGGGAGAGGTACATTGGATTCTTCGTCTGTGATGCTGACGATTTCTTGGAGGACTGCCTGGAAGTCTTTGCCCTTGTTGCTACTGAATGCTCCGGGCACATTCTCCCAGACCATGTATCTCGGTCTGATCTGCGTTCCTGTTCTGCCTGCTGCTCTGTCACTTTCTCTCATCTCCTTTATGATCCGTATCTGCTCACGGAACAGATTGCTTCGTGAACCGTCCAGACCCTCACGCTTTCCGGCTATGCTCATGTCCTGGCATGGAGAGCCACCTGCGATGATGGTCACTAGCTCTAAGTCTGCGCCGTTTAATTTATTGATGTCTCCGAGGTGTTTCATTTCCGGAAAGTTCTTTGTGGTTACCAGTATCGGGAATGGCTCTATCTCGCTTGCCCATATTGGTATGATTCCGAATATCGATCCTGCCAGTTCAAAGCCACCGCTCCCGGAGAACAAAGACCCCATTGTTATTTCCTGCGTCATTTGTTATCCCTCCCCATTTGCCACAAAAATTGAAAGGACTTGCTTTCCGTCTGGTCGTGAACCATCGCTGACACGAGCATTGCTGCCATGCGGAGTGAAAGGTTGATATTGCCTTTTGTGTACTTCATTGCTCTTTCATACGCATCGAAGAACAATTGCAGTATCGTTTCCTCGGCTTCTATTAATTCTTTCTTTTCTCGACCTGTCATCTTTACCACCCCAGTTTCTTTCCGCACCAGTGGCAGTGCGTATGATTTCGGGAGGTTCTCTTTCCGCAGGCAGGGCAGCAGTAAAAGTCCATACCTCTTTTGATTACTGGTGCTTCTGTCTCGTATTTTTCAACCATCCGCTTATGCTCATCTGTCATGCTCTGGTAGTCGTACACGATGTCCATTGCCTGTGTGAGTGCTTCCTCTATTCTTTCTGCCATCTCCACATCTTTTGGGTCGCCCTCAGTTATCTTCTGCGAGTATTCTGTCTGCGCTTCCTTCAGAAGTGGGATGATCTCCGTTTCCTTGATATGTATCACTTCTCCGCCTCCTTTGGTTTCGGTGGGTCTACCAGTCCGAATGTCATGAGTGCCATGTTGTATCCTCGCACCTGGTGCGTGAATGGCGACACTTTGACTGGCGGTGGGATGAGCGGCTCTGGCTTCGGGTTCATGCGTTCCCGGTCGACTGCTGCCATTACTTCGTTCAGCTTCTTTCGCTCTACTTCGATGGACGGTGGCAAGTTTACCAGTCCTGCCAGTCTGTTCAGCAGTTCGATGTCAGCCGGTCCGCTTAGTGTCTGCGTCTGCCTGCTCCACTTCATCTTTCCCCAACTCTTTATGATTGTGAACTGGACATTGTCTGCTTCTCTTATGAGTATCTGTCCGTCCTTCATTGCCATTTTCATTGTTGGTTACTTCCTTCCTGTTAGTCCGTGTTTTCTTCGTATTCGTCTCTGGATATTACTCTTACCTTTTCAACCGGGACGTGGCAGAACTGCGCCATGCCTTCCTTCTGGCTCTCTGCGTATTTCGTGAAATCAGCCTTCTGTAATCCGCTGAGTGAAATATCTACAATCGTTGCTGCGTATCCGACTGTGCCTTCTCCACCATATATCTCTGCGTCCTTTTACCTCGAAGTAAATTCCGAGCGACATTGTTATATTGTCCATGCTTGCTTCCCCTTCCTGCGGCCGTTCATCTATTCTTCCGTGTAGAATGTGTGGTTACCGTGTGTGAATAATTTTTTCAGTGTGGTGTTGTGCCATGTGGTTTCATCCGTGGTTCTCTCGAAGTATGTCGCTCCCCGGCTCTCATCCCAGTGCTCTACCTGCACCATTTCCAGTGCCCGGTAGCAGTCTGCGTCCGGTTCTACCCTGTCGTATCTTCCATTTTCGTATGCTGCGAACTGGGTATCCTCTGTGATCACTCCCTCGATGGTATCCGGGAAGTCATCGCTCCATACTCGGTTCAGCACTACCAGTATGACCAGTGCCTTCCCCTCGGTGTCCTCGCCCTCTGCTTCCGCCATGGCGATTTTCGCTAATCTGTAGGAGTCATCTGCATCCCAGTCCAGACTGCCGATTGCTGCGGTCGTTGTCGGTACTGGTGTCTCAGTGCTCTGGAGGATTGCGTTGTAATAGGATTGTTCCTCTGCCTGCTCTGCTGCCTTGTATGCGTCACGCTCTTTGCACATCTGTTCATATTCTTCCTGCGTCAGCCATGTGTCCGAGCCTTCCACCTGCACCATGCCTATGTGGTTTTCCTCTATGTACTCGCTCCAGTCCGGCATCGGTTCGTTTGCCCATGCGACAAACAATCCGACAAACATTCCTGCTCCCACTATTACCGCTACTACATCCCCTGCTATGCGCTTCAGCTTTCTTTTCAGAATTCGCTTCTGTCTCCTACCGAGTTTCAAATCGTCATGCACCTCCTGTTTACTTCTCGACTGCTTCCAGTCTCTTTTCCTTCCTGTTATAGAGGATCATCTCTTTCTCATCCTCTGAATGGAGCATATAGTCATCTGGGTTCATTCCCTTCTTGACCAGTATCTCTTTCTGATTCCTTGTCAGTTTCTTTGGCTGTTTCATATGCTCTCTCCTTTATACTTACTTGACTTTTACCAGTACCTCATTATGCTCTCTAGGCTTCTTGGGTCTGGCATGGAACAGGTTCTCCAAGGCTTTGAAGAGTAACTGTTCCGTTCATGCTCCCTGAGTATTCTTTGGGGTAGCTGTACTAGTCGCCTGCAGTGCGGTCTTTTTCATTCCCCGCTACCGAGTGTTAAATCGCACCCACGCATCCATGCTCTCGGTATTCTCTCTCTGCGTGTTTCTCATCTGCCTCCGAACCGTTGTTGTTTTACTTGGGTCTGCGTTCCCTACCCCAATTACGACAGCTATTCATGCAGGCTCATGTCCTGCTGCCGGAGCGATTTACTGCGGCGGCTCGCTCCTACCTATCGGTTTTTATCCTGGTCGATGCTTGCCAGTGTGTTTCTTCGGTATTCAGTTTTTAGGTGTGATGCATACGCATCGTTCTGTTTTTTTGGTATCTGTTGCCTGCACCGGGCAGGTGTAGTTGATTTTGCCATTGTCAGTGCTGCTTCGGAGCATTCCGCTTTCGTACAGGTGCTTCCTTGCGTATCTGGCACTCACTCCCTTTGTGCTACAGAAGTGATTAAACTCCGGAACTCTGATGCGGTATTCTCCGTCCTCTAGTTCCTTGCCCTTGGTCAGTTCTGTTACAAAGTTATCTGTGTCAATCAGTGCGGCCTGCTTGTCCAGTGCTCTCCATTCTGCCAGTTCATCAAGTCCGTTGATGTCAACCTGTGCCTTGCTGAACACATCCAGTATCATGGGGATTCTTTCATCCGGGGCCGCTGCCAGTATCTTTGCTATCTGTATGGCAGTCTTGATATCCAGTTCTTCCATTCCACTTGCTCCTCTCTGTTAGATGGAATGCTGTGCGACCTCTGCCTTGTACGGTTCTCCACCTCTGGCGAGTTCACGGTACATGGTAGCCGAGTGGACACCGATTGCCATCGCCATCTCATCTACTGTTTTGCCCTGTGCGTTCAGTGCTTCGATTTTCTTTCTGTCCTCGAATCCGATGCGCTTGTACGCTTTTCTCGGTCGCTTATTGGTTGCCATTGCTCTCCACCTCCTCTGTTTTTAGGCAAAAAAATAAATGCGCCAGAGTGATTATTCACTCTAACGCATTTATCAATTTCTTATAAAAATTAAAAATGCGAAGTGAGTTATATCACTCATTTCGCATTTATCTTATTACTTCACGATTTTTTTGAAATTATTTTTTCAAATACGATACATCCCGCGTTTAAGATAATATCAAATAATTCTATGAATTTACACTGCTCTCAAACTATATATTGACCACTGTTTTTTAGAACCAGTTTGTTACCCCTATGAATTTACACTGCTCTCAAACCCATGTTAATTTGTATCGCTATTAGCTCGTGTTTGTTACCCCTATGAATTTACACTGCTCTCAAACACTTGCCCCTCTGTCTGATTAAGTTTGCTCGTTTGTTACCCCTATGAATTTACACTGCTCTCAAACGTAAATCACCCTAGCCACTACAACTTACCTGTTTGTTACCCCCTATGAATTTACACTGCTCTCAAACAGCTAACCGGCATTCGCTTATTAATTTAATGTTTGTTACCCCTATATATTTACACTGCTCTCAAACCGCTTCAAGGTCAAACTGTCACAGTCTATGTTTGTTACCCCTATGCATTTACACTGCTCTCAAACCTCAAACTGTCCAAGAATAATCATCTGCCTGATTGCATAAATAACATAGGTCATTTATATCTTAACATATTATACATTTATCTGCATCTATTATATAACGTTTTTCATGCTCTATAATTGGATATTCAGTATTTTCCAGCATTAATAACTTATATCCACGTACAACTACATCATTAACAAACTTGTTCATTTCATTATCAGAAATATAACTCCACAAATTCAACGTTATAAATATTCTTTCAGAATCGTACTCTCTTACTAATTCCATATAATCCAATATTTTTTCTGCAAGTGAATCATAATTATCTGCAAATTCAACGCCTACTGCTTTTATGGTATTTTCCCATGTAATTTTTGAAAGCTCAATATTGCCCGTTAACTCTACTGATAAATCCAATAAATATGATTCTAACAATGTTATTAATTCACTTGTTTGGTAATAATGTTCTTCATCCATTGCAAGCTTTTGCATTCTATTAATAACTTTATTTATCAGGATCTTTTTATTCAATTAAAACGTAACAAATTGTGAAAACAATTCTTTATAAGTAACTTGCGAAAGCATCTATAATCTCTTCTTTCTACTATCGTTAATGTTGGTATATCCATAATTTAACGCTGCATTAACCGGAATATCTGCACTCCTTGTAAAGTCCATCCCAAATAAAGCGTTAAAATAAACCTTAGCCGCATGCCTTTCTCTATTCGAGGCATCAGCTAACTCTACCTGACCAATATACTCATTTAACAAGTTTGCTTGACTAAAGTATTCATTCTCATATAAAAATTCTGCCTGCTTACGTATTTTTTCACTTACAATGTCTCTTCAGACTATATCCTTGATACTTTGCTACCACTCAATTTGCATACGAAGCTTTGCTGGGTTATCATGGCAACCATGATGCTGGAATATCTCTACTATCGGATTACGCTTTGAATCACAGAAAATAACTTTTATCTTCTTTCCAATCATAGCCTCAATACATATACCCGTAATTGATATTGCTGGATTTTCAATCAGTAGTACCGCAATTTCATCAAGTAATACTCGCTTTGTCTCCAGTACTCTAATAACAAGATACCCCATTTTATAATCTAATTTTGCTTGATTCTCTATAATCACTACACGCCAACTCATAAAAGCTCAAAAATATTCTGTGACCTTCTCTCCCATATTCCAGAAGGTGATTGATAAACTACTCTTACATCCTTATAATACTTTTTCCAGTTTGAAACGTTAGAACTGAAATTAACAGTTGCTGCACTATGTTTTTTCCCACCTATATTTTCTAAATCACATCCCCCTGTCATTCTACCAAATATTGATTGTATATTTATCAATGTTACAGCTTGTTCTAGGACATTCAGTTTGCAAAACTTTTCTCTTCCATTTTTCAAAATTGCCTCAGGTGAATTTATTCTTTTATTATAAATCTGTCTCTTATACACATCT